>Ga0326734_1000046_pt1 | contig 42440 bp, 34 predicted proteins | sample 15_GP2_1315_FD_207944 | JGI IMG/M metagenome (GOLD analysis project Ga0326734, IMG submission 207944) | Glacier ice microbial communities from Ngari, Tibet, China - 15_GP2_131.5 | ecosystem: Environmental > Aquatic > Freshwater > Ice > Glacier | place: China: Ngari, Tibet | collected 2018-07-18 | reverse complement strand
GCACCTGGCGCAGCCGGGTCGGGTCGCCCACCACGAAACGCGGCAGGTCGGATGCGAAGTCGATGTCGAAGTCGACGCTGTGGGCGCCAGCCTGCTCGGCAAACAGGCCGACAACGTTGTGCAGCGCGCCGGCAAGCGAAAAATCGATGTTCTCGATGGTCAGCTTGCCGGCCTCGATCTTGGAAAAGTCGAGCAGGTCGTTGATGATCGACAGCAGCGACTCGGCGTTGGCCTGGCCGCGCAGGATCTGCTCGCGGGTGCCGTCGTCCAGCCCGGCGTCGCGCAGCGCGAAGCCGAGCATGCCGATCACGCCGGCCAGCGGGGTGCGCATTTCGTGGCTCATGTTGGCCAGAAATTCGGACTTCTGGCGCGTCGCGTCTTCCGCCTTCTGCTTGGCCAGGCGCAGCCGCTCGTCGTTGTCCTGCAAGGCGCGGTTGGCCAGCGCCAGTTCGTCGGTATTGAGGCGCACCTGTTTTTCCATTTCTTCGAGCTGGCGGTAGGCGCGTGCGTTGTCGAGCGCCACCGCGGCATGCGCGGCCAGCGTTTGCAGCATGTCGAGGTGGACCCGGCGGTAGGCGTTCTTCTCGCCGCTCTGCACGCCGATCACGCCCATCACGCGCTCCTTGACGATCAGCGGCACGTACATGGTCGACGCCGCCAGCCAGCCAGGCCCGGATGCAGGCGCAGGCGCGGCGGCGCCGATGTAGTTGTCGTACTCGGCATCGAGGTCGTTGATGAACACCTCGCGCCGGTGCGTCAGGCACCATAACGCCAGTTGGTTCGGCAGGTCTTCGGCGCCGCTCAAGCGCGCACTGCGCACGCCATGGTCGACGGCGAACGGATACTCGATCAGGTCGAGGTCCTCGCGGTAGATGCCGATGCCGAAAATGCGCGCGGCCATCAGCTGGTGCACGTGCAGGTAGACGGTGCTCATGATGGTTTCCATGTCGAGCGTGGCGGTCATCTCGCGGCCGATCTCGGACAGGATCGCGATGTTGCGGTGGGCCAGTTCGACGTTTTCCTTTTGCAGTTCGACTTCCCCGGTCTGCCGTTCGGCGTCGCAGCGGCGCTGCTCGGCCTCGGCACGCTGCGATTCGGCCTCGACCCGGCGCGATTCGAGTTCGAGCTTCTGGCGCTCGAGCTTGCGGTTCTGCTGGCCGATTTCGGCGGTGCGCGCACGCACCTGGTACTCGAGCAGTTCCTTCTGGCGGCGCAGGCCGCCCTCGCGAAAGCGAAACGCGCCGAACGCGCTGCCCAGCACCAGCAGCGCCACGCCGCCGCGCAGCCACCAGGTTTTCCAGAACGGCGGCAAAATCGTGATCGCCAGGGTGGCGCCGGAGCCGCTCCAGACGCCGTCCTTGTTGGCCGCCTTGACGCGGAACGTGTAGTTGCCCGGATCGAGGTTGGTGTACGTGGCGAAGCGCTTGGTGGCGTCGGTATTGACCCAGTTCTTGTCGAAGCCGACCAATTGGTAAGCAAACCGATTGCGCTGCGGCGCGGCGTAGTGCAAGGCCGAAAATTCAAGCGAAAACACCGAGTCGCCAGCCGCCAGCGTGATCTCGGCGGCGTGTTCGATCGGCCCCTTGAGCAGGCCGGGATGGACCTGCTCGATCGGCTTGTTGAAGACCTGGAAGCCGGTGATCACCGCGCGCGGCGCGATCAGGTTGTCGCTGATGGTGCGCGGGTTGAACGCGGTGATGCCGTTGAAGCCGCCGAAATACAGGGTGCCGTCGCGCCCCTTTTGCGCCGAGCCGTCGAAATAGGCGCCTTCGACGGTGCCGTCGCCGGCATTATAGAGGCGCCACTTGTTGGTCGCTGGCGCGAAGCGCGACAGTCCGGTCGAAGAGCTGGTCCACAGGTTGCCGTCCTCGTCCTCCAGCATCGCCGCCACGCTGTCGTCGGCCAGTCCGTCGGCGCTGGTGTAGCGCTTGAAGTGCGCGCTGCCATCGGCCGCGACGCTCATCTTGTTCAGGCCCACCGCGGTGCCGACCCAGATGTCGCCGCGGCGGTCTTCCAGCAGGTGGTGCACCTCGTCGTGGCTGATGGAAGACGGGTCGGCCGGGTCGTGACGAAAATGGCGGAAGGTGCCGGTGGCGCGGTCCAGCAAGTCGAGGCCGTTGAAGGTGCCGATCCACAGCCGGCCGCGGCGGTCCTCGAGGATCGGGCGCGTCACGTTGTCGGCCAGACTGGCGCTGTCGGCCGGGTGGTGGCGAAACGTCTTGACCTTGCGCGTGGCCGGATCGAGCCGGTGCAGGCCGCCGCGCGAAGCGATCCACAGCACGTCGTCGCGGTCGACCAGCATGCCGCGGATGGTATTGCTGTCCGGATCGCCGTTGGCCAGCGAGATCCGGTTGAAGCGCCCGCTGGCCGGGTCGTAACCGGTGACGCCGGCGCGCCCGCCGGCCCACAGGACGCCGCGGCGGTCGCGCGCCACCGCGCTCACCAGCGCGCCGGCCAGGCTGTTCGGGTTGTCCGGCTGATGGCGCAGCACGCGCGTGACGCCGGCGGCCGGATCGAACAGGTTCAGGCCGTCGTTGGTGCCCAGCCACAGCTTGCCGGCGCCGTCGTCGACGATGGCGCGCACCTTGTTGTCCGACAGCGAGGCCGGGCCGCCGGCCAGCTTGACGATGCGGGAAAAGCCGCCGCTGCCAAGGTCGACCCGGCTTGCGCCGGCGTACCAGGTGCCGACCCAGAAGGTACCGACGCGGTCGCGAAACAGCGACGCGACGCGGTTGTCGGCCAGGCTGTGCTTGTCGGCCGGCTGGTGGCGGAAGTTGGCGAAGCGCCGCGCCTGCGGGTTCCAGCGATACAGGCCGTCGTCCTGGCTGCCGACCCACAAGGTGGCGTCGCCGTCCTGGAACAGCACGCTGATTTCGCTGCGCGCGATGCCCTCGGCAGGGCCCAGCAGGCGCCGCCCGGTTGCGCCGGCGGCCAGCTTCCAGCTTTCCAGCCCGGCCAGGCTGCCGATCCACAGCGTCTGGCCGGCGTCCACCAGCAGCGCGCGCACGGTACTGCGCTTGGCGCTTGGGCCGGCCAGCGCGTGGTGCTCGAAGCTGGCGGCGCCCGGCGCCATGCTGTCCAGACCGAGCGCGGTGCCGACCCACAGCCGCCCGCTGGCGTCCAGCGCCAGCGCGTTAACCTGGTCGCTGGCCAGGCTCGACGCCGTGTCCGGCAAGTGATGCCAGAGCTTGAAGACGCCGGTCTGCATGTCGAAATGCTGCAAACCGTCGGCGGTGGCGATCCACAAGCCGTTGTTGCCGTCGCTTTCCATCGCATGGATATGGCGGTTGCCGTTGCCGCGCTTGTCCGGCTCGTTGGGTGCGAAATGCACGAACGTCCGGGTGACCGGATCGAAGCGTTCAAGGCCGCCGTCGGTGCCGATCCACAGCCGGCCGGCGCGGTCGACGTGCAGCACCCGCACCCAGTTGTTGACCATGCTGCGCACGTTGCCGGGTTCGTTGCGGTAGGTCGTCACGCGGTAGCCGTCGAAGCGCGACAGGCCGGCCTGGCTGCCGAACCACATGAAGCCGTCGCCATCCTGGACCATCGACAGGATCGATTCCTGGGCCAGGCCATCCTCGACGCTGAGCTGCTCGAACCGCAGGCTGCGCGCCGGCTGCGCGGCGACGGCAACAACGCCGAGGCAGCACAACAGCAGTAACAGAAACAATCGGACCAATCGGCCACGGCAACGGGTAAAAGTCATGACGCTTTCAGGAGCCGAAAAAAGCCAGCACGTCGGCCTCGCGGGCCTGGGTGTCGCGCACGCCAAGACGGATCAGTTCGCCAGTGTAGCTCGATTCGAACAGCAGGTAGGACGCCAGCGCCGAACCGCGCGCCTCGGTCGCGCCAATCCCCGACAGCAGCGCGCGCATGGGCGCCGGCAAGCTGGCGACGTGGCGCGCGGCGATGTCGTCGAGCCGCTCGGACGGCGCGATCACCAGCAGCTCGACCGGCCGCAGCGCGATCCTGGCGTGGTGTTCAAGCGGCATCAACGACAAGGTGGCGTTGATCCGGTTCAGGCGCTCGACGTCGACTGCCAGGCTGTCGAGGAAGATCGAGGACATGGCGTGCCCGGCGATTTGCGCCAGGCTGGGATAGCGCGGCGAGCGCGGCGCACGGCGCAGCGGTTCGTTCAGGCGGCCGGCGCCGATCACCAGCACCCGGGTGGCGCCGAGGTGGATCGCCGGCGAGATCGGCGCCAGCTGGCGCATCGAGCCGTCGCCGCAGTATTCAAGGTGGCCGTTCAGGTAGAGCGGCACGGCCGGGAAGATGAACGGGATCGCCGACGACGCCAGCAGGTGCTCGACGCCGATCTGGTCGTGCAGCGCAATGCGGTGCATGCGCGCCCACGGCGCGATGTCGGCGGCGCTCTGGTAAAACGTGATGTGATGGCCCAGCGTGTACGAGGACGCGGTGACGGCGAGCGCGTGCAACGCGCCGTCCGCCAGCGCCGCGTCGAGGCGCGGCAGGTCGAGCATGCGGTGCAGCAGGCCGGCCAGCGGGGTGTTGTCAAGCAGCGAACTGGGCGGCGCGGCGCGCCATTTGCGCAGCAACCAGCCGAACGACAGCAGCGACAGCCAGCGCGCGCCGGAGCGCAGCACGCCGATCGAATCGGCGCGGTAGACCTGCTCGACCGAGAAGTTTTCCCACACATCGAGCAGGGTTTGCACGCCTTCGCCGAAATGGTCTGCCCGGCAGGCCAGCGCGGTCGCATTGATGGCGCCGGCGGAGGTGCCGCAGATGATGTCGAAGGGATTGCGTGACGGCGACCAGCCCTGTTCGCGCAATAGTTGCGCAATTGCGTGCAGCACGCCAACCTGGTAGGCGGCGCGCGCCCCGCCGCCGGACAGGATCAAGCCGGTTTTCTGTTTTATTCCCATGCGCCAAGATTAGCAGGGAGAAGGTAATTTCAGCTAGTGAAAGTTCCGCGTGCACGAGGACAAGGACAACATAGATCTCAATCGCCCCTGGCGACACCTTCACGGCGCGGGTCGGCGCCGCCGAACCAGAACCGTTCGCCGTGGATCGACAAGCGCTCGATCGCGTGCAGCCCGGAGTTCTGTTCCGTCAGCCGCACCGTGTGGCCGCGCGCCTTCAAAGCGTCCAGCGTGGCCTGCGGGAAGCGCCGCTCTTCCAGTTCGGTGGGGCCGTTGCGGCTGCCGAAATTGGGCAGCGCGATTGCCTGCTGCACGTTCAGCCCCCAGTCCAGCGTGCCGACCAGCACCTTGGCGACGTAGTTGATGATCGCCGGCCCGCCGGGCGAACCCACCGCCAGCACCAGCTTGCCGGTGGCCCTGTCGAACACGATGGTGGGCGACATTGCGCTGCGCGGGCGCTTGCCGGCCTGAACCCGGTTGGCGATCGGGCCGTCCTTGTCGACCGAGTCGAACGAGAAGTCGGTCAGCTGGTTGTTGAGGATGAAGCCGCCGACCATCTGGCGCGAGCCGAAAGCGTCTTCCACCGTGGTTGTCATCGACAATCCGGCGCCGTGGCGGTCGACCACGACCAGGTGCGACGTCGACGGGGTGTCGATGGCGCTGTCCTGGCCCCAGGCCACCTCGACACTGAACGGGTTGCCCGGCGCGGCCACGCCGAGCGATTTTTCGCCGATCAGCGCGGCGCGCTTGCCGAGATAGTTCTTGTCGATCAGGTCCGCCACGCCGCGCCCCGGCAGCGGCACGAAGTCGGTGTCGGCGGCGTAGCGGTTGCGGTCGGCGTAGGCCAGCCGCCCGGCTTCGGTAAACAAGTGGACGGCGTCGGCGCCGGGCACGCCATTCGTGGGCGCAAGACGACGCATGTCGCGCGTCTCGAGCATGCCGAGCATCTGCGCCACCGCGATGCCGCCCGACGACGGCGGCGGCGTGCCGCACACGGTCCAGGCGCGATAGTCGCTGCACACCGGCACCCGCAGCTTCGGCCGGTAATCGGCGATGTCTTGCGCCGTCAGCGTGCCCGGATTGGTCGGATGGCGCGCCACCTTGGCGGCGATGTCGCGGGCAATGCGGCCGGTATAAAAAACGTCGGCGCCGCCGCGGGCGACTTCGCGCAAGGTCGAAGCCAGCGCCGGGTTCTTGAGAATATGGCCGCTTGGCCACGGCTGCATGCCGGCGTCATAAAAATACTTGGCCGCCACCGGGTCCTGGCGCAGGTATTTGTCCCACGCCAGCAGGCCATGAAGGCGCTCGCTGACCGGAAAACCCTGTTCGGCAAGCCGGATCGCCGGCGCGAACAGCGTCTTCCACGCCAGCTTGCCATGCTGCCGGTGCGCCAGCTCGAGCATGCGCAGCACGCCGGGGGCGCCGACCGAACGCCCGCCCACCACGCCCGCCGCGCGCGCCAGCGCAGTGCCGTCGGGATGCTGGAACAGGCGTTCATCGGCCGCTGCCGGCGCCGTTTCGCGGCCGTCGAAGGCTTGCACGCGCTTGCCGTCGTAATACATCAGGAAAGCGCCGCCGCCGATGCCCGACGATTGCGGCTCGACCAGGCACAGCACCAGCTGGGTGGCAATGGCGGCGTCGATCGCGCTGCCGCCTTTTTTCAGCATCTGGTAGCCGGCGTCGACCGCCAGCGGATTGGCGGCGGCCACCATGTAGTTTTTGGCGACCCAACCGGGCTTGTCGGTATAACCGGTGGCCACTTCCGGCGCCTGCTGGGCCTGGGCTTGAACCTGGGCCTGGGCTTGAACCTGGGTCTGGGCTTGAACCTGGGCATGGACTGCCTGCGACAGCGCCGGAACATGGGCAAACGGTCCGGCCAGTGCGGCCGCAAGGGCCAGCGTCCTCAACTTGATCATGCATTCTCCAGCGGCGTGGCAGTAAAAACAAGGCGCGCGACCGAAGCCGCGCGACTGTGTACTGCCGGCATCCTACCTCAGATTGACCGCCGCCCTCGCGCCGCTGTTACTTCGGCTGCATCCGGATGGCGCCGTCGAGGCGGATGGTTTCGCCGTTGAGCATGGTATTTTCGATGATCGCGCGCGCCAGCTGGGCGTATTCGGACGGCCGGCCAAGACGCGATGGGAACGGCACCATCTTGCCGAGTGCGTCGCGTACCTCTTCCGGCATGCCCATCAGCATTGGCGTTTCGAAAATGCCGGGCGCAATTGTCATCACGCGGATGCCGCTGCGGGCCAGGTCACGCGCCATCGGCAGCGTCAGTCCGACCACCGCCGCTTTTGATGCGCCATAGGCGGCCTGGCCGATCTGGCCGTCGTAAGCGGCAACCGAGGCGGTGTTGATGATGATGCCGCGCTCGCCCGATTCCAGCGCGTCAAGCTTGCCGATGGCGTCAGCCGCCAGGCGCGCCATATTGAAGGTGCCGACGAGGTTGATGTTGATCGTGCGCTGGAACACGTCGAGCGGATGGGCACCATCCTTGCCGACGGTCTTGACCGCCGGCGCCACGCCGGCGCAGTTGATCAGGCCGCGCAGCGGGCCCATTTCCGCTGCCGCCGCCACCACTGCCTGGCCGTCCGCTTCGGATGTGACGTCGCACTGGACGAAACGGCCGCTCAGTTCGGCTGCCAGCGCTGTGCCGGCCTCGACCTGCACATCGGCCAGCAGCACCTTGCCGCCGGCTTCGGCGATCATGCGCGCGGTGGCCGCGCCAAGGCCGGATGCACCGCCCGTGATGATGAAGACATTATTCTGAATTTGCATGAATTATCCCTGGGTTTTTTTAACGTGTTTTTTGTAACGTTTATGTCAACGTCAGCTTGCAGGATTGTAGCGAAGTTTTGCAGCCTTCAGCAGGAAAAAGTTGATCAGGAGTAAAGCTGAGCCGCGAGAAGCGGATCAGAAGCACTGGGCATTGACCACGCCCCTGGTGCACAGTTGGCCTTTCGGGCCGAGCAAGGGAGCACCGCCGCCATTGAAGCGCGCCCCGCTGCTGTCGAAGCAGCCGCCGGCGTCGCAGGTGTCGAGGCGAAAAGGAGGTGCTGGCGCTGGCGCTGGCGGGCCCGACCTGAGCGTTGGCCGATGGCCGTCGGTGACGATGCGCGGTGTTGCTTCGATCGTTTGCCGGACCGAACGGCGCTGGACGGGTTTGCCCGCGGGCGGCGGCGCGACAACGGGGCCGCGGTCTGCTTGGCGCGCCGCGGGCAGCGTCTGCGCGGGTGCGGGCGTCAAGGCTAGCATGAGCGCCAACGCCAGGGCCTGCGCGGATGCGGTCAAACCAGGTTGTACGGTGTGCATGGCGGCGAGATTACCACCGTTGCCGAAACGGCCGCGCGCCATCGCCACGCGACAGTCATCCTCACGCCGCCGTCAGCCCTTGGTCAGTATCGTAGGATAGTATTGCCACATAATCAGGCAATCAAGGAGACGACAACATGCAAACGGCACACCAGATGTACCAGGAAAAGCGCCGGAGCGCCGACGAGGCGCTCGAGTTGCTGCAGGACGGCGACATGATCATCGTGCCGACCGGCGTCGGCGAACCGCCGACGCTGCTCGCCGCGCTGTCCGAGCGGCGGCGCCGCTTTCACGACGTCAAGGTGGCGCAGATTCTGGCGATGCGCAAGTTCGCCTATTTCGACCGTGAAACGTCGCATCATGTGCGCCACGCGGCGCTGTTTTTCGGCGGCGCTTCGCGCGCCGGCGGCCAGGGTGGCTGGTGCGACTTCATCCCGAATTATTTCTCCGAACTGCCAAGCATGATCGAGCGCGGGTTCATGCCGTCCGACGTCGTCTTCGCAATGGCGTCGAGCATGAACGAGCAGGGGTATTTTTCCATCAGCCTAGGCACCGATTACACGATGGCGGCGATCGACAAGGCGCGCGTGGTGGTGCTGGAAGTGAACCCGAATGTCCCGTTCGCGCACGGCCAGTGCCACGTCCACGTGTCGCAGGTGCACGCCGTCATCGACAGCGATGAACCGATCCTCGAAGTCGGCTTGCCGACCATCGGCCCGGTGCAGGAAGCGATCGGCAAGTACGTGGCGGAAATGATCGACGACGGCTCGACCTTGCAGATCGGCTACGGCGGCATCCCGGACGCGGTGGTGATGCAACTGACCGCCAAGCACGACCTCGGCATCCATACCGAGATGATCGGCGACGGCATCCTGACGCTGGTCGAATGCGGCGCCGTCACCAACCGCAAGAAGACTTTACTGCCGGGCAAAATGGTCGCCACCTTTGCCTTGGGTTCGCGCAAGCTGTACCAGTTCATGCACCACAATCCGAGCATCGAAATGCACCCGTCGAATTTCACCAACGACCCGTACAACGCGGCCAGAAACGACAAGCTGATGTCGATCAACGCCAGTTTGCAAGTGGACTTGCTGGGCCAGTGCGGCTCCGAAAGCATCGCCCACCTGCCCTACTCGGGCACCGGCGGCCAGGTCGACTTCGTCAGGGCGGCAAACCGTTCCCGCGGCGGCAAGTCGTTCATCGTGCTGCCCTCGACGGCAAAAGACAATACGATCTCGCGCATCGTTCCCACGCTCACGCCCGGCACCCACGCCACCACCAGCAAGAACGACGTCAACCATGTCGTCACCGAATACGGCGTGGCCCAACTGCGCGGCAAGTCGGCCAAGCAGCGCGCCGAAGCGCTGATCGCGATCGCCCATCCGGATTTCCGCGCCGAGCTGCGCGCGGCAGCCAACAAGATGTGCGTGTTCTGACGCGCTCGGCGGCGATGGTGACGGTGACGGTGTAACTGAGCGCGCCTGGACAACGCGCGGCAGTCGAATTATTTACGTGGCATGATGGCCTTTGGAACGGCCGGTTCGGGACTGCGGTTCAGGATCAAAGTGCAGGCTGCGCCGGGCGCATTTCAAGCCAACGTCACGTCAACGTCAAGGAGGGGAAAACATGCCTGCAGCTGTTTCCATTCATCATGACGATCACCTGATCGGCAGCAGGGATGCCGCCATCGTGCTGGTCGAATATGGCGACTACCAATGCCCGTATTGCCGCCGGGCGCACGCCGCCGTCAAGGATTTGCAGCGCCGTTTGGGCAAGCAGTTGTTGTTCGTCTACCGGCATTTCCCACTGACGAGCATGCATCCGTACGCCGAAATGGCGGCCGAAGCGGCCGAGGCGGCGGGCGTCCAGGGCAGGTTCTGGGACATGCACGATGCGCTGTTCGCCTTGCAGCCGCAGTTCGGGCCGCACCTCGTCGCCGACCTGGCCGACCGGATGGGAATCGATCACGACGCGCTGCTCGACGACCTCAAAAGCCGCCGCTTCCAGCCGACCGTCGAGCGCATGGCCGCCGAAGGCACCCACTTCGGCGCCGCCAAAACGCCGACTTTTTTCATCAACGGCGCACTGCACGAGGGCGACTCGGACGAGGCGTCGCTGGCAACGGCGATCATGCGCTGCGTGGCATGATCGCGCCGGCCAGGGCCGGCCACGGTACGCTGGTGATTACTTCAGCGGCTTCGGCTCTGCCGTCTCGCTTGTGGGCATCGGGCGGGTGAGCATTGGATCCATCGGCGCCGCCGTCATCGAGCCGGCCGCCGGCGTTGCCACATGCGCCAGCGGCGCCGCCGTCACCGCAAAATAACCGGTGGCCGGCAGCAGCGGCACCAGCAGCAGCGCGACGATGTTGATGATCTTGATCAAAGGGTTAACGGCGGGGCCGGCGGTGTCCTTGTACGGGTCGCCCACCGTGTCGCCGGTGACGGCGGCCTTGTGGGCGTCCGAACCCTTGCCGCCGAAATTGCCGTCTTCGATGTATTTTTTGGCATTGTCCCAGGCGCCGCCGCCGGTGGTCATCGAGATCGCCACGAACAGGCCGGTGACGATGGTCCCCATCAGCAAGCCGCCCAGTGCGGCCGGCCCGAGCAGCATGCCGACGACGATCGGCACCACCACCGGCAGCAGCGACGGCACGATCATCTCGCGGATCGCCGAGGCCGTCAGCATGTCGACCGCCTTGTCGTATTCCGGCTTGCCGGTGCCGTCCATGATGCCCTTGATGTCGCGGAACTGGCGGCGCACTTCGATTACCACGGCGCCGGCCGCGCGCCCCACCGCTTCCATCGCCATCGCGCCGAACAGGTAAGGAATCAGGCCGCCGATGAACAGGCCGACGATCACCATCGGGTTCGACAGGTCGAACGTGACGATGTTGTTGGCCTGTTCGAGGGCGTGGGTGTAGTCGGCGAACAGCACCAGCGCCGCCAGGCCGGCCGAGCCGATTGCGTAACCCTTGGTGACCGCCTTGGTGGTGTTGCCGACCGCGTCGAGCGGGTCGGTGATGGCGCGCACCGATTCGGGCATGCCGGCCATCTCGGCGATGCCGCCGGCGTTGTCGGTGATCGGGCCGTAGGCGTCGAGGGCGACGATGATGCCGGCCATCGACAGCATCGCGGTGGCGGCAATCGCGATGCCGTACAACTGGCCCAGCTGGTAGGACGCCAGGATGGCGACGCACACCGCCAGCACCGGGTAAGCGGTCGACTTCATCGACACCCCTAACCCGGCGATGATGTTGGTGCCGTGGCCAGTGGTCGACGCCTCGGCGATGTGGCGCACCGGCTTGAAGTCGGTGCCGGTGTAGTACTCGGTGATGTAGACCATCAGGCCGGTGAGGACAATGCCGACCACCGCGCAGCCCATCATGCTCAGCCGCATTGCCGGCTCGGCCCAGACCAGCCAGGTGACGCCGGCAAAGCCAATTAGCGACAGGCCGGCGGCCCACCACAGGCCGGTGTACAGCGCCGACATGATTTTTTTGCCCGGCGTGTGCTTGACCAGCGAGCAGCCGACGATCGAGCCGATGATCGACACCGCGCCCAGCAGCAGCGGATAGACGATGGCGGCGTTGCCGTAGCCGGTGATCAGCAAGGCGCCCAGCAGCATGGTGGCGATCAGGGTGACGACATAGGTTTCGAACAGGTCGGCGGCCATGCCGGCGCAGTCGCCGACGTTGTCGCCGACGTTGTCGGCAATGACGGCCGGGTTGCGCGGGTCGTCCTCGGGAATGCCGGCTTCGACCTTGCCGACCAGATCGGCGCCGACATCGGCACCCTTGGTAAAGATGCCGCCGCCAAGGCGCGCGAAGATCGAGATCAGCGAAGCGCCGAAGGCCAGGCCAATCAGCGGTTTCAGGACATCATGCTGGCTTTGCGCAGGGCTCGCCTGCGCCGTCAGCATCCAGTAAAACAGCGTCACGCCAAGCAAGCCCAGGCCGACCACCAGCATGCCGGTGATGGCGCCGCCCCGAAAGGCGACATCGAGCGCGTCATTCATGCCGCGGGTTGCGGCCTGAGCGGTACGCACGTTGGCGCGCACCGACACGTTCATGCCGATGAAGCCGCAGGCGCCCGAGAGCACCGCGCCGACCAGGAAACCGAAGGCGGTCTGCCACTTGAGCAGCAGAAAAATAGCGATGAACAGCACCACGCCGACGATGGCGATGGTGCGGTACTGGCGCGCCAGGTAAGCGGCCGCCCCTTCCTGGATCGCCTGGGCGATCTCCTGCATCCTGGCGTTGCCGGGATCCTGGCGCAAGATCCAGCTGCGCGACCATAAACCGTAGACCACCGCGATGACGCCGCACACCACTGCAAATACCAGATAATTTGCTGCCATTTTGCCCCCTTGGTTTCATGATCAAGTGACACAACAACACACTTCGAACGACCGTCCCCCCAGGGTTCGAGGGACGCGGCCAGCCTTACTGCGTACTGCAAAACGTTGAAAATTTAAAATTAGACTGGTGCAAGACTGGCGCAACACTGGCGTTCTGAACAGTAACAAGCAAAAAAATAGCGGACACCAGGTCCGCTGTTTTCCGTGCTGTTTTATTGCGCCAGCGCGGCGAAGGCCGCATCGCGGATTTGCTCGACCGGTCCGACACCGGCAATCCGGCGGTATTTCGGCGCGCCGGGCAAGCCGGACTGCGACCATTGGTTGTAGTAGCCAAGCAGCACTTCGGTCTGGGCGTGGTAGACCGCGAGCCGATTCATGACCGTTTCGGCCTTGTCGTCGTCGCGCTGGATCAGTGCTTCGCCGGTAACGTCGTCGAGGTTGTCCACTTTCGGCGGATTGAAGGTGACGTGGTAGACGCGGCCCGAACCCGGGTGCGAACGGCGCCCGCTCATGCGCTCGACGATCGACGCGTCCGGCACATCGATTTCAAGCACGTAGTCGACGTTGATGCCGGCATCTTTCATGGCGTCGGCCTGCGCGATGGTGCGCGGGAAGCCATCGAACAGGTAGCCGTTGGCGCAATCGGGCAGTTGCAGGCGGTCCTTGACGAGTCCGATCATGATGTCGTCCGACACCAGGCCGCCCATGTCCATGACTTTTTTTGCCGCCATGCCGAGCTCGGTGCCGGCCTTGATCGCCGCGCGCAGCATGTCGCCGGTCGAGATCTGCGGAATGCTGTATTTTTCCTTGATGAAGTTGGCTTGAGTGCCCTTGCCGGCGCCGGGAGCACCTAACAGAATAAGACGCATGAAATTCCTAAACAAGATTGAATAATTTTTATGGAGACAACAATTGGGTTTGATGCATATCTGACTATCTTGGAACGAAACTTACCACAAAAGTCATCCTACGGGCCAAAATCAAATGGCTTGTCATTTTTTGCTTGATGCGCCGCAGGGCGGGCCACCCCGCGGCGCTGCAACGGCAAGGCGGCCGACTTTAGCGAACGTAATGCAGGCGTACCCGCGCCAGGTCGTCCGGCGTGTCGACCCCGCCCGCCGGCGCCGCATCGGTGACGTGAACCGCGATCGAATAACCGTGCCACAGCACCCGCAACTGTTCGAGCGCCTCGATCGCTTCGAGCGGCGCCGGCGCCAGCGTCGGGTAGCGCTGCAGAAAAGCGTTGCTGTAAGCGTACAGGCCGATGTGGCGCAGGGGCGCGTAAGCGGCCGGCATGGCCAGGGCCGGTGCCAGCGCGCCATCGAAACCGTCGCGGTGCCAGGGAATCGCGGCGCGCGAAAAATACAGCGCGCGGCCATTCTTGTCGAGCACGACCTTGACCACGTTCGGATTGAAGATGTCGGCCGCGTCGACGATCGGATGGGCGCAGGTGGCCATCAACACGTCAGGCGCAATGCGGCTGGCGCACGCTTTCAACAGCGCGCAATCGATCAGCGGCTCGTCGCCCTGCAAATTGACCACCACCGCGTCGGGCGCGAGGTTCAAAGTGCGCGCCACTTCGGCGATGCGGTCGGTGCCCGACGGATGGTCCTCGCGCGTCATGCACACTTCGACGCCATGCAAGGCGCAGGCGGCGGCGATGTCGGCATGGTCGGTGGCGACGACGATGCGCGCAGCGCCCGATTGCGCGGCCCGTTCGGCCACCCGCACCACCATCGGTTTGCCGCCGAGGTCGGCAAGCGGTTTGCCCGGCAGCCGGGTCGAGGCCAGCCGCGCCGGGATGATGACGGTGAAAGTCACGCCGGCTCGACCTTGCGCGCCTCGTCGGCCCACATGATCGGGATGCCGTCGCGGATCGGGTAAGCCAGGCGGTCCGGCTTACAGATCAGTTCCTGCGCCTTCTTGTCGTATTCGAGCGGTCCCTTGCACAGCGGGCAGACCAGGATATCAAGCAGCCGAGCATCCACGACATTTCTCCACAATTTGTTCGGCCAGCGCGCCATCGAGCTGCGCCGTCACCGGTACGACCCACAGTCTCGGGTCGTTTCTGAGATGTTCAATTTGCCCACATTTTACTGCATCCTTCTCGGTGACCAGGATAATGTCGGCGTCGACCCGCGCGAACGGCTGATCAAGGAAATCGTGATGGTCCGGCAAGGGCAGCTCGGCGAAGTCCAGGCCTTGCGCGCGCAGCATGGCGAAAAACCGCCCCGGGTTGCCGATGCCGGCCGATGCGACGATGCGCTTGCCTTTCAGGCCGGCGAGCGGCATGCGGGCAGTGCGCGCCATCACCTGCTCGGCCACCATGCCGGCCAGTTGCATGCGAAAGGGTGTGCCGCCAACGCTGGCGCTCAGCTCGGGCGTCAGCAACGGCGCGTTGACGACAGTAAAATCGCGCCGGCGCGAGACCGGCTCGCGCAGCGGCCCGGCCGGCAGCAGATAGCCGTTGCCGGCGCCGCGGCCATCGAACAGGACGATTTCGACATCGCGCTGCAGGGCGTAATGCTGCAAGCCGTCGTCGCTGATGAGCACGTCCACCTGCGGATTGGCCGCCAGCAGCGCCCTGCCCGCAGCCGGGCGGTCGCGCCCGACCATCACCGGGCAGCCGGTGCGGCGGGCAATCAGCAGCGGCTCGTCGCCGACGTCAGAGGCCAGCGCGTCCGGCGTGACGGCGCGCGGCGCGCGGCCGGCCGCGCCGTGGCCGCGCGAAATGATGCCGGGAGTAAAGCCTGCCGCGCGCAGCGTTTCAGCCAGCCAGATCGTCAGCGGCGTCTTGCCGGTGCCGCCGATAAAAATATTACCGACCACCACAACCGGCACCGGCAGCCGGTGCGACTTGCACAGCCCGGCGCCAAACAGGCGTCTGCGCAGGTTCGAGACGGCGTGAAACAGCAGCGACACCGGCCACAGCGCGCGGGCCAGCGCGCCGCGGTGCAGCCAGGCGCGAGTGAGCGTCGATTCGAGCGGCGATTTCAGCTTGATTGCTTTCAGCTTATTTTTTTCCGGTGCTCTGGGCCGCGAAGGTCAGCTTGTCGTAACCGGCGATGCGGGCCGCTTCCAGCACGTGGATGACCATCTGATGCATCGCGAACTGGTCGGCGTTGACGATCACGACCGGGCTCTTGTCAGGCGCCGTGTTTGGCCCGCCGCCCGGCTGGCCGGCTTTCGCCGCCGCCTTCAGGTCGTCGGCCAGGCCGGCGACGCCATGGAACGACACCGCCACGTTGTTGACCGTGTAGTTGCCCTTGGCGTCGATGGTGACGTTGATCTCGAATGGCCGGTCGAGCGCTTTTTCGGCGTCGGCGGTCGGCAGCGTGATCTGCAGTTCGGTAAATTTGCTGTAGGTGGTGGTGACCATCAAAAAGATCAGCACCACCAGCAGCACGTCGATGAACGGGATCAGGTTGATTTCCGGATCCTCGCGTGTGCGCCCGCGCCGAAAATCCATCATTTGCGGGTACCGTGCACAACATCGACGAATTTCACCGCCTGCCCTTCCATGTCGATGATGAAGCTGTCGACGAGGGCGCGGAAGTGGCGATAGAACACCAGCGCCGGCATCGCGATCGCCAGCCCGAAACCGGTGTTGTAGAGCGCCACCGAAATGCCGTGTGCCAGCTGGGCCGGGTTGGTGCCGCTCGCGGTCTGGGCGCCGAATATCTCGATCATGCCGACCACCGTGCCGAACAGGCCCATCAAGGGAGCCAGCGAGGCGATGGTGCCGAGCGTGGTCAGAAAGCGCTCGAGCACGTGGGCAACGCCGCGCCCGGCTTCCTCGATCGACTCCTTCATGATCTCGCGCGGCGCATCGATGTTGCGCAGCGCGGCGGCCAGCACGGCGCCCAGCGGCGAGCTGTTTTCGAGCTTGTCGATGAGGTCCGGGGTCACCTGGCCGTTGTGGTACACGCGGATGACCTCGCCCAGTAGTTGCTTTGGCAAAATTTTGGTGCGGCGCAAGTAGATCAGGCGCTCGATGATCAGCGCCAGCGCGACGATGGAGGCAATCAACAACAGCCAGATGGGCCAGCCTGCAGCTTGGAGAATGGCGAGCAAAAGAACTCCCGGATTTAAGTGAGGAACACCGTCATGCACACAGTGAACAACGACACGCAGTGAATCCGGCAATGTATCTTGTTGCCAGCTGAACGGCAAGTAAAGTTCTGCACATTTTCTGTGGATAAGATTGTGTGCAATGGACTTGACTGTCCGCAAGTACCTTGATTCTTATAGGAAAATTCCTAATGCGCAAAATAAAGGCAACCGTGCAATTCGCGGCAAAATCGGGAATTTCTCCATCGAATCGCCGGTTTCAGCACCAACACGACGATACTCGTTCGGCGATTTGACGCTTTTACCAACCCCGCCGGATATGCGCCGAAGCCCTGCCGGCATCTGCACCGGGTCACATGTTCTGCACACCTTCTGTGGATAAGATTGTGCGCAAGCACTTTGACTAACCCGCAGAGCGTTGATTCGTTTACCTATTTTTCGATTGCGCAAAAACAAGGCAAGCGACCCGATAGCGCCGACATCGGCGTTTTTCAAGCGTCCGTTCGCCCGTTAGCTCAGCAATGTGAAATCCGTCCCGGCTTTTGCACACTTTCTGTGGATAAGATTGTGTGCAAGGGCGGTGACACCGCCTCAAGTGTTTGATTATGCTATCTATTTTCCAAATGCTCAAATTAGTGGCAGGCTGCGGCGCAGGAGTTGTCCATTTACCTGCGGAGCACTCGGCCGGGTGCGCTGCGATTTAGCCAACCGTCAAGGATATAATGCGAGATCAATTGAAACAACGCTCGCCAGCCAATCCCATGCAGACCAGTTTCGATCCCGATTCCAGCCACGCCGCGCCGCCGGTACTGTCCGTCACCGCCCTCAACCAGCAGGTAGCCCGGTTGCTCGAGCGCAGCTTCCCGCTGACCTGGATCGGCGGCGAAGTGTCCAATTTCACCCGTGCCAGCTCCGGCCACTGGTATTTCACGCTCAAGGACGACGCCGCCCAGGTGCGCGCGGTGATGTTCCGCGGGCGCGCCCAGTTCGCCGGTTTCATTCCGCGCGAAGGCGACAAGGTCGAGGTGCGCGCACTGGTCACGCTGTACGGCGCGCGGGGCGACTACCAGATCAATGTCGAGTCGATCCGGCGCGCCGGCGTCGGCGCCTTGTTCGAGGCGTTTTTGCGGCTCAGGGAAAAACTCGGCGCCCAGGGACTGTTCGATGCAGCGCGCAAGCGCGCACTGCCGCTGTTTACGCGCAGCATCGGCATCGTCACCAGCCCGCAGGCGGCGGCGCTGCGCGACATCCTCAGCGCGCTGCGCCGCCGCGCCCCGCACGTGCGCATCGTGCTCTATCCGAGCCCGGTTCAGGGCCAGGGCGCGGCCGACAAGATCGCCGAGGCCATCCACACCGCTTCGCGCCGCGCCGAAGTGGACGTGCTGCTGGTCTGCCGCGGCGGCGGCGCGATCGAGGACTTGTGGAGTTTCAATGAAGAAGTGGTGGCGCGTGCGATCGTCGGCGCCAGCATGCCGGTCATTACCGGCGTCGGCCACGAGACCGACTTCACCATCGCCGATTTTTGCGCCGACATGCGCGCCGCCACCCCGACCGCCGCCGCCGAACTGGCCGCCACCGCGCGCGCCGACTGGATCAACTCGCTGGCGGCCGACTGCACCGACTTGCGCCGGGCGATGCGCCGCACCCTGTCGGAAGCGAACCTGACGCTGGACAACCATGCGCGCCGCCTGATCAGTCCGCAAGCGCGGATCGGCCACCAGCGCCTCGCGCTGCTGGCGCTGTCGACCGCGATGACGCACGCGGCGCGCGCACCCGTCAACCGCCACGGCTTCGCGCTGGCCCGGCTGCGCGCGCGCACGCTGCGGCATCGGCCGGACGTGCGCGCTCGCAGTGTCGAGGTCGCCGCGCAGCAACGCCGGTTTGCCGCCAGCCTGGCCAGCCAGATGGGCGCGCGCCGCCATGCGCTGGCCGCGCTGGCCGCCCAGCTCGAGCTGCTCAACCCGCAACGCACGCTCGAGCGCGGTTACGCCATCGTCAGCGACGCCCACGGCCAGGTGCTGCGGGCACCACTGGCGATCAAGGCCGGGGAAAAGCTGACGCTGCGGCTGGCCGAGGGCAGCGCCGAGGTCGGCGTGGCCAGCGTGCAGCCGAAGCTGGCGTAGCAGCGTACGTCGTTCTTGCGTCGCTCTTGCGTCGCTCTTGCGTCGTTCTCCAGACAAATCGGCAACGAATCGCAGCAACGAAGCGGCATCCGTTTTACAATAAGCGTCGTTTCAGAATGATTAATGTTTTTCCAACCGACCAAAGGACACCACATGGAACATACTCTGCCACCCCTGCCATACGCGATGGACGCCCTGGCACCGCACATCTCCAAGGAAACGCTGGAATTTCACTACGGCAAGCATCACGCCACCTACGTGACCAACTTGAACAACCTGATCAAGGGCACCGAGTTCGAGACCATGTCGCTCGAAGACATCATCAAGAAATCGTCCGGCGGCATTTTCAACAATGCGGCGCAGGTATGGAACCACACGTTCTACTGGAACGGCATGCAGCCGGCCGGCGGCGGCGCGCCGAGCGGCAAGGTGGCTGACGCGATCAGCGCCAAGTGGGGTTCGTTCGACAAGTTCAAGGAAGAATTCACCAAGTCGTGCCTGGGCAACTTCGGTTCCGGCTGGACCTGGCTGGTGCAAAAAGCAGATGGCGGCGTCGACATCGTCAACACCTCGAACGCCGGCTGCCCCTTGACCACCGGCGACAAGCCGCTGCTGACGTGCGACGTCTGGGAGCACGCCTACTACATCGACTACCGCAACGCCCGCGCCAAGTACGTCGAGTCGTTCTGGGGCCTGGTCAACTGGAACGCCGTGGACCAGTGCGCCGCGTAAGTTTCAGACATTTCAGCGGTTTCAGCATGCGTTGAAAAAAATCCGCCGCGGCGGATTTTTTTTCTTGCCTGACACACGCTCCTTACTTCGCCGGCGCCACCGGCCGCACATGCGTCAGCGCGTAGCCCACGTGCTGCCACCAATGGTCGCGCGATTGCACCATCACCAGGCATTTATGGTCCAGCTCGCCCTTGAACAACGGGTCGGCGCATTTGTTCGTCACCAGGGCGTGGCGCTGGTTTTCGGCACTGGCCAGCGCAATGCACAGCCAGACGACGAGGCCGGCCAACAGCGCCACCAGCGTCCATGCCAGCTGGTTCACGTTGCTGGTCTCAAACAAGTCCTCGTCGACCGGCTTGGACCGGTCGTACATTTTCAGGACTTCCCGTTCGACATCGCTCATTTTGTCTTGGCCACTTTCGCCACGATCCCGTCAAGTACCTGCACGGTCGCCTTCGACAGCGCGGCCTCGTCCATGCCTTTGTTGGCAGCACTGACCACCGACGGCGACGTCATGAAACGTCCATCGATCACCAGCGTCGGCACCGAGTCGACCTTGTACGCGTTGAGGATGGCCGGCAAGCGGTTCAGCTTGGTCATGACGCCGAATGAAGTCCATGAGTCCAGAAACTTTTTCTTATCAATGCCATTCTTGACGGCCCAATCGAGCACAACTTCATCCGTGTTCATGCGCAGACGGTCGACGTGGATCGACTTGAACACCTTGGCGTGCATGGCGTCGAGCAGGCCCATCGCTTCGAGCGTCAGGTACAGGTGTGCTTCCGGGTCCTTCACACTGCCGTACGGCATGTGGATGCGCCGAAAGTTGATGTTGGCTCCCTGCTTTTTGACCCATTCGGCCAGGTAAGGTTCAAGCACGTTGCAATGCGGGCAGTGATACATGAAGAATTCGATCACTTCAACTTTCTTGCCGACAACCTGGACTGGCTGCGGGCTTCCCAACTGAACATAGTCGGCACCAAGCTTTGGATCGGCGGGCGAGGCAAACGCGGTGGAAGCGAGCAGTCCGATGGCGGCAATGGCAAAACGCAGGAAACGCATGGAAGTCCTTATCAAGTAGGTAACGCAAGTAGGTAATGCAAGCAGGTGAAGCATCGCGAGACTACCACTTTTTTGGCACATTCTGCGGCGGGTGACGCAGTTATTGCAAATGCTTACTTCTGTAACACGGGCCAACTTGCGCCGTTAACGTGCCAGCGTGCCAGCGTGCCAGCGTGCCAGCTCGATTTTTTCGCACGACTGCGCCACGCCGGCGCTGGCACCCCGGCTATGTCTGGCACGGCCAGGCACAGCGCGGCAAACCAGCGCTTAAAAATCATGCCGCGCCGACAGCTTGAGCTGGCGCCCATCCGACGGATAAATGCCGCCCTGACAGCCGTACGCATTGCTGTAGTACTGCTTGTCGGCCAGGTTCAGGCCGGATACTGCCAGTTCCCAACGGCCGATGGTGCGGGCGTAGCGCGCATCAACGGTGGTATGGGACGGGATGCGCGCCGCGCAATCATTGGCAAAATCGCTGCCGTATCGCTGGCTGTCGACCCATTGGGCGCCGATGTCGACGCTGTGGCCATTGGCCGGCGCCCACGACAGCCGCGCCGAGACGACGTTTTTCGGCACCAGCACCATCTCGCGGCCGGCGTTCGTGCCGGCCGTGAAGCGGGCCTGGACGTGCTGCAGGTGGCCGTTGAGGCGCCAGTTCGGGGCCAGGCGCGCTTCGGCGTCGATTTCGACGCCCTGGCGGCGGGTCGGGTCGAGGTTGGTGTTGGCGCCGTAGCCGAGCGTCGGGTCGTAAAAAATTTCGTTGACCAGGCGATGGCGGAAGACGCGCGCGCTGATCTGCTGGCCCGGTGCGCCGATTGTTACGCCCAGCTCCATATCATGCGAGGTTTGCGCTTTGAGCACCGTCGTCGACGAACGGAAGCCGTTCTCGTCCGCGTTCGCCATGCGGTAGCTCTGGCCGGCTTTCGCATGCAGGTTCACCTGCGCCAGCACGCTGTAGCTGAGCTGCGCTTCCCAGGCGTTCTGCGCCTGGACGCTGGTTTCCGCGACCGGCGGGTAGCCCAGCGGATCGGTGTATGCCTTGTCGAACAGTTCGCGGCGCACGCCCAGCGCAAAACGGCCGTTGTGCGCCGGGTCCCAGCGAAACTCGTTGCGCACGTAGATCGCTTTTGAATCCTGGCTGGCGTCGGCTGTTGAAAAATCGGCCTTGGTGACCCGGTTCCAGCGCATCAGGTCGATGCCGGCAACCAGTTCATTGACGGTCGCGCCAAACTGTGACAGGTGGCGCAGGCGCGGCGAAAACTGGGTTTGTTCGCTGTCGTAGGCGACGTCAGTGATGCCGTAACTGGATTCGTAATGGGCCTTGACGGTTTTTTCGCGGTGCGACAGTTCCGCCGCCAGGTCGATGTTGCCAACGCGCTGTTCGACGAACGCGCTGATGCGCTGCGAGTCGAGCGCGCCGAAATCGTTCGGCGTCTGGCTTGTGCGCGGGTTGGCCTGGAACTGCGCCAGCGACAGTGACCCGGGCAAGCGCGCATCCTGACGCGCGCTGTCGATGCGCACGCCGATGCGCCCGGCGCCCACTGCCCACTGCGCGCCGCCGCTGAAGGAACGCTGGCGGAAGCGGTTGTTGGCGCGGTAGTTGTCGCTGGCCTGGTCATCGATCGCAGCGTCAAGCGATACCGCGTCCCAGCTTTGCGCCACCGAGGCGCGCACGTCGTGCTGGCCGAACTGGCCGGCTTCGGCGAACACCGAGCCGTGGCGCACGCGCTTGCCAGGCCGCCTGGTGACGATCCGGATCACGCCGCCGGTGGCGCCTTCGCCGTACAACACCGAACTGGCGCCGCGGATGATCTCGATCCGCTCGACCGTCTCGATCGGAATGGTCGACAGCACCGGGCCGGTCAGCTCGTTCTCGCTCATGCGCACGCCGTCGAGCACGACGACCATGTTCTGGCTGCCGGTCGAACCAAAACCGCGCAAATCGAGCGCAAAATCGGGACTTACATTGTCGCTCTGGCGGCCGTACACGCCGCCGATCTTGCGGATCGCCTGGTTGACGTCGGACACGCCGGCGCGCCGGATCTCGTCGGCGCTGATGACGGTGGCGCCGATCGGCGCCAGTTCAGGCACACTGGCAAAGCGCGCGCCGGTGATCAGCACCGACGGCATGGCAGCCATCTCGGCGTGGACCGGCGGTGCGCAAAAAAGGAGGGAGGCGGCGGAAACCGCGGAAACGAGGGCGAGCGGGCGGATGGCCGGCGCGTGGCGCAGTGCAGCTGGAAAAATCATGGTGTCGGTCTTCGAAAAAAGTCCCCGGCCATGCGTCCCCGCAAGCCGGATTCAACGGAAGACACCGGCGAAAAGGCACCGGCGCTTCCACCTGTCCTGGCCGGTATCCGGGCTCGCAAGTCAGACCGCCCCACCGTCCTGCGCATGGCAACGCCTTAGGGTGATCGGGTCAGCCAGTCGCCGATGGCGACGCTTGTTTACCGTTGCGGGGGCAGCACACTTTGAACCGCCGCACCGGGTGGTGGCGCGGCAGCATAATGTTTCCCGTTTAACTGCACGCGTGATCACGCGTGCGGGCACCAAAACGGGCGCATTATAAACCGAACAGGGCTGCGGCGCGATTTGGCCGGGTTGGCCAACCCGACCATGGACGATTACAATTCATGCTTCTTCTGGCGTACAGCGTTTTTTGAGGAGTCATCGTGCCAAGCGCCCTGCCCACGTTTTTCGTCTCCCATGGCGGCGGCCCGTGGCCGTTCATGAAACACCAGTACGGCTCGACCTACGACAAGCTGGAAGCGTCGCTGATTGACATGCGGCGCCAGGCCGGCGTGCGGCCGAAGGCGGTGCTGGTGATCAGCAGCCACTGGGAGGAAGCCGAGCTGACGGTGTCGTCAAGCGCCGCCCCGGGGATGATCTACGATTACGGCGGCTTCCCCGCGCATACCTATCAGATAAAGTACCCGGCCCCCGGCGCACCGGATCTGGCGCGCCGGGTGGCGGACCTGGTGGCCGCGGCCGGCCACGCGGTCAGTCTCGATCCGCTGCGCGGCTTCGATCACGGCACGTTCTCGATGCTGTACCCGGTGTACCCGCAGGCCGACATGCCGGTGGTGCAGCTGTCGATCAGGATTGGTTACGATCCGCAGACGCACCTGGAGGCCGGCCGCGCGCTCGCGCCGCTGCGCGGTGAAGGCGTTTTGATCATCGGCAGCGGCCTCAGTTACCACAACCTGCGCCAGTTCGGGCCGGGCGGCCAAAAGACGTCGCACGCATTCGACGCCTGGCTGCAGCACGTGCTGCGCGAGCTGACGCCGGCCGAACGCCGCGTCGCGCTGCTGCACTGGAGCGAGGCGCCGTACGCGCGCCAGGCCCACCCGCGCGAGGATCACCTGATGCCGCTGATGGTGGCGCTCGGCGCGGCCGAACATGCGCCGGCCAGCTGCGTGTATCACGAAGACGATTTTTTCGGCAGCCTGGCGGTGTCGAGTTTTCGGTTTGGGGAAGCAACGGCGTAAGCGCGCTTGGAGGGACGCAAGCAGCGGCGTGCAGCGAGCAAATGGGGTCCCCGCAGTCGCGAGGACGACGTTCATCAGCTTTAGCGAGGTGCGTATTTTGCACCCTGCTTGTTTTTAGCTGCCGCGCTTGCCGCGCGCCGAGTTGGCGGCCTTTTCGGCGGCAATGGCAGCCGCCTTGGCGGCTTTTTCCGCCATTGCGGCGGCGTGTTCGGCCAGCGCTTTCGTGCGCGTTTCGGGCGTCTCCAGGCTGATCCGGCCCAGGATGCCGGTGCGGTAGTCCTGCAGGAAAGTGTGGGCCGCCTTTTCAAAATCGAGGTCGCCGCCTTTTTGCCGGTAACCGCGCCGCGCCGCCACGCCTTCGACCACCGAGATGCCGTCGATGCCGTCGGTCTTGAAGCCGTAGCGCGCCTCGAGCAGGCGTGGGTAGCGCGCCAGCAGCACCTCGGCCAGGAACACCGCTACTTCATCTTCGATCAGCGCGTTCGAGCCAATCGCGTGGCTGGCCGCGAGCATCAGGCCGTCGCTGGCCAGGGCAATCTTCGGCCACAGCATGCCGGGGGTGTCGACCAGGATGGTGTTCTTGCCGAGGTAGAGCTTCTGCTGCATCTTCGTCACTGCCGGCTCGTCGCCCACCTTCGCCACTTTTTTCTTCAGCAGCGCGTTCATCAGGGTCGACTTGCCGACGTTCGGGATGCCCATGATCATGATCCGCAATGGCTTGGTCGGCACGCCGCGATGGGGCGCAAGCGACAGGCACAGGTCCGGAATGCGGGCGACGTCGGCCGGCTTCTTGGTCGTCATCGGATAGGCGGTGACGCCTTCCTGGGCGTCGTAATAGGCGCTCCAGGCGGCGGTGACGAGCGGGTCGGCCAAATCGACCTTGTTGAGAATCTTCAGGCACGGCCGCTGGCGGAACAGGCGCAGCTCTTCGACCATCGGGTTGCAACTGGCCTCGGGCAGGCGCGCGTCGAGCACCTCGATGACCATGTCGATATTTTCCATCTGTTCGGCCGCCTTCTTGCGGGCGGCGTTCATGTGGCCCGGGTACCATTGTATCGACATGCTCTGCTTTCAAAATCCTGAAGAAGGGCGCTATTTTACGGCTTCGAACCGGGTTCGTAAAAAATGCGGCGCAAATCGGCGTCGGCGGCCGACGCCGTTCTTCGGGGGTTTTGACGTTTTACGCTGGAAAAACGCGCGTTCGGCGGCCGTTGAACAACGGCGGCGGCGGCGCGGCGGCGCCGGCCACGCTATCTGGCAAGCGCCTCCATGTCGGTGCGCAGCGGCGCGGTGATGCCGTCCCAGTTATTGTTCAGATAGTGTTTGAAGCGCTCGGCGTCGTCGCGGTACTGCAGGTAATGGTTGTTCCACTTCGGCCATCCGCCCTCGTTGACCGCGGCGCCCGGCGTCAAGTCGTTGCACCACCAGTCGCGCGGATTGCAATAGGCGCTGCCGGCGCTGCCGGCCACCCCGCCCGAGCTGTGATAGGCCACCACTTCGTCGTCCTGGCCCGGCAGCAGAAATGAGTAGGCGGTGCCGCGTGCGCCGGCGTACATGTAAAACCAGACGCCACGCGTGTCGTTATGGTTGTACATCGCGCGCGCGGTGGCGGTTTTCAGATCGCGCACCAGCGGCTCGCCGGTGGTCCAGGCGCCCACATCGGACAACTCGGTGCCGCCCGCCGCGCCGGCCGCCGCCCGCACCCAGCGGATGTTCCAGCCGGTCTGCGTGTTCGTGGCGCCGCCGCTGAGGCCGCACACCCCGGCCTTTTTCGGCATCGCGTCCCTGACCTGGCGCGTCGAGCCGCCGAAGTTGGCCAGCGTGTAGCCCATCATCGGGTCGCCGGCGCTGAAGGTGGCGATGTAGCACCAGTTGGTGCCGGTGCAAAAGCAGTCGAGCGCGTTGCGCACCTTGCCGTTTTGCGAAGCGATGCTGTTGTAGCCGTCCCAGTTGACGGCCTTCGGGTTGACGCCGATGTCGGCCCGGGGCGGTCCCCAGTACGAGAAATCGCTGTAGTTGCCGGCCGCGCCACCGGCGCCGCGGCCGTTGATCCACAGCGAATAATTGGTCGCGCCGGCCTGGCTCGAGATTGCACCGGTAAGCAACAGGCATGTGATTGACAGCAGACGCATCACTTTATTCATGTCGTACTCTGCGAAGATTGGATGAATCGGGATCGACTCCATGTTGGACAGCGCAACCGGTCAACGGTTCTGCGGATTCGCGCATGCGCTCGGCGGCAATGGCGCGGACGGATCGAATCCGGCCAGTTCGCTGCGCGCGCGCGCCAGGTCCTTGCCGAACTCGGCCAGGTAGCGGCTGCGTTCCTCGCTCTGCCATTCGGCATCCGAAAATGCGGTCAACGGATGTGGCTTGCCGGTGAACACCTTGCCCTCGAGGCGCGGCATCAGCGCGCGGTCGGGGTCGGCATTTTCCTTCAGCAGGTAGCCGTCGACGTCGCGCAAGGTCAACGGCAGCGCCGCCTCCTGGTCGCGCATCAGTTTGCCGAACATGGTGAGCCGCACGTCGTTCGGCCCGGCGCCGAGCTCGTCGTTGAAGGCAACGAGTGCGAACGGCTTGCCGCTGGCGTCGTCGACCCGGCCGCTGACAACGTAGCGACCAGCCTGGCGGACCTCGGCCTTCAGGTAGAAATTGAGCGAGCCGTCCTCGACCGCCTCGCGCACCTGGCCGGTCCACCTGGCCGGCAGTTGCGGCGAATAGATCACGTCGAACAGCACCGCGCCGGCGTTGCCGCCGACGCTGTAGCGCACCTCGGTGCGGATGGTGCCGTCAAATGCGGCCAGGCCGGTCTGGGCCGGCGCCAGCACGGCGGCAAACGTACTGTCGCCGGCAGCCGCATCGGCGCCGGCGCCGTCGTCGGCGAACGCCAGCGCCACCTGGGCCGCCGTGCGGCTGCCCTTGAAGGTGATGCCCTGGGCGACGGCTCGGGTGATTACCAAGGGCAGCACCTGGCCGGCGGAATCGAGCGCGCGCAGCGAAAACGACACGCTTTCGCCGGCCGCCATGTAGACGCGCGACTGCGCGGTCTGGATCTGCACGCTCGGGTCGCTGGCGCCGCCATCTTGCCGCATGGCGTGGGTCTCGATGACGGCGGCGTTCGGATACACCTGGTCGGGCTGCTCGGCGATCGGGCGCGACGTATGCGGATACCGGGTGCTGTCGCGGTAGCTGCAAAAGGTGTGCTCGGCCAGTTGCAAGTTGTTGATCAGCTGGCCGCGCCGGCCGGTCGCTGCGGCGGCCGGCAGCGGCACGGCAGGACTGTGTATCGTGCCGAAGATCTGCCGCCCCGGCGCGGCGGCGGCGGCGGCGACACTGGGGGCCGTGGCCGCGTTCTCCTCGCGCGTTAGCCAAACGAACAGCGGCGCCAGCGACGCAATCGCCGCCACCGGACCCGCCCAACGCCAGCGCATTGATTTCTCCTTGTAACTGCATTAGCCAACAGTTCCGGGTTAATCGAGCTGCGCCAGCGCCTTGACGTGGGCGGCGACGCTGCGCCCGAGCGCCGACAGGTTGTAGCCGCCTTCCAGGCAGCTGACGATGCGCCCGCCCGCATGCGTGCGCGCCACCGCCATGATCTCGCGCGTCATCCACGCATAGTCGGCTTCGACCAGCCCCATTTCGCCGAGGTCGTCCTCACGGTGGGCGTCGAAGCCGGCCGAAATGAAAATCATCTGCGGCTTGAACGCATGCAGCGCCGGCAGCCAGTGTTCGCACACCAGCTTGCGCACCGCGTCGCCGCCGCTGCGCGCCGGCAGCGGAATATTGACGCAGTTGGCGGTGATCGGCTCCGGCTCGGCGTACGGATAAAACGGATGCTGGAAAAAGCTGGCCATCAGTACGCGGGCATCGTTGTGGAACGATTCGGCGGTGCCGTTGCCGTGATGGACGTCGAAGTCGATGATCGCCACCCGCTCGAGGCCGTGCGAGTCGAGCGCGTGCAGCGCCGCCAGCGCGACGTTGTTGAACATGCAGAAACCCATCGCGCCGCCGGGACGCGCATGGTGGCCGGGCGGGCGCGTCGCGCAAAAGGCGTTGTCGATGTCGCCGGCGATGACGGCGTCGGTGGCCGCCATCGCGCAGCCGGCGGCGCGCAGCGCGGCCTGGTAGCTGTATTGATTGAGCAGCGTGTCGGCGTCGAGCGGATAATATTCGCCCGGCCCCGGCAGGTTGTCGCGCACCAGCGCGATCGCCTGCGCCGTGTGGTTGCGCATCAGGGCCGGCAGTTCGGCCAGGGGACCTTCACGCCGTTCGAGCAGACCGTCGAGGCGGGCGCCGATCAGCTGGTCTTCGATCGCCTGCAAACGGGCCGGCGATTCCGGGTGCCACTCGCCCATTTCGTGGCGCCGGCAATCCGGATGACTATAAATGGCTGTGCTCATGGTCCTCGTTTCGTTTGCCGGCCCACATCAATATCGCACCGGACCTGGCGTTCTCGCATAAAATCTTTTTGTACCGGCGGTGAAAGCCGGGGAAGATTGTCTCAATGGTGATAATTTACCACGCCACGACACATTTTCGCCCGCCGTCGACATTCTGGCAGGCACGACATTTTTCTCTTCTTCAAAAAGACAGGCCCATGTTCGAAAAAATGCACGCGGTAGCGCGTCAGGTCAGCCAGATCGTGGTCGGCAAGGATGTGCAGGTTCGCCAGGCGCTGACGTGCCTGCTGGCCGGCGGCCACCTGCTGGTGGAAGACGTGCCGGGGGTCGGCAAGACCACGCTGGCGCATGCGCTGGCCATTTCGCTCGGCCTCAAGTTCAACCGGGTGCAGTTCACCAGCGACCTGCTGCCGGCCGACATCGCCGGCATCTCGATCTACGAGCGCGAAAAGAACGGCTTCGTGTTCCACCCCGGGCCGATTTTCACCCAGGTGCTGCTGGCCGACGAAATCAACCGCGCCACGCCGAAGACCCAGTCGGGCCTGCTCGAGGCGATGGAAGAGCGCCAGGTCAGCGCCGACGGCGTCACGCGCGCGCTGCCGGAGCCGTTCTTCGTCATCGCCACGCAGAACCCGGCGCACCAGGTCGGCACCTTCCCGCTGCCCGAATCGCAGCTCGACCGTTTTTTGATGTGCCTGTCGCTGGGCTATCCGGACGCCGCCGCCGAGCGCGCGCTGCTGATGGGCGAGGACCGCCGCAGCATGCTCAAGGCGCTGCCGGCGGCGATGCAGCCGGCGGAACTGGCGGCAGCCCAGCAGGCGCTGCGCCAGGTGCACGCGTCGGCCGCGCTGATCGACTACGTGCTGGCGCTGGCGCAAGCGTCGCGCCGCGACGGCCTGTTCGCCGAAGGCCTGTCGCCGCGCGCGGCGATCGCGCTGCTGCAGGCAGCGCGCGCCTGGGCCGCGCTGGAAGGGCGCGACCATGTGGTGCCGGAAGACGTGCAGGCAGTGCTGGTGCCGGTCTGCGCACACCGGCTGCGTCCGCTCAAGTCGACGCACGGCGTGGCGCTGGCCAGCCGCGACCTGGTGCTGCAACTGCAAAAATCGGTGCCGCTGTAAGATGAAAGCCGCATGAGGCAGCCATCGACCAAGCGCAGCGCGCATATGGCCTGGCCGTTGCGGCGACGCCCGCGCATCTCGGGCGAACAGGGCGAACAGGGCGAGATTTTTCTGCACCGGCGCCGCGTCTTCATCCTGCCCACCAAAGCCGGGATGGGCTTCGCCGTGCTGCTGCTGCTGCTGCTGGTGGGCGCCACCAATTACAACCTCGGGCTCGGCTTTGCCCTGACGTTCCTGCTGGCCTCGTGCGCGCTGGTCGACATGGTGCTGACGTACCGCAATCTGGGCCAGTTGCACTTGGGCGCGGGCCGCGCGGCCAGCGTGTTCGCCGGCGAGGCGGCGCGTTTCGAGCTGCACCTGAACAATCGCACGCGGCGCGACCGCTACGCCATCGGCGTCGGTTTCGTCGCCGCCAACCGGCCGCCGCATTTGGCCTTCGCGGCGGCCAACACGCTGGCCGACGCGCCGGCCGGCGGCAGCGCTGCGCTGGTGTTGACGTGCGCGACCGAACAACGCGGCTATCTGGCGGCGCCGCCGGTGCGGCTGGTGACGCGTTTTCCGCTCGGCCTGTTCCGCGCCTGGAGCTACTGGCGGCCGGACCTGCGCGTGCTGGTCTATCCGTTTCCGGAGTTGGAAGCGCCGCCGCTGCCGATGACCGGCAGGACGCGCGACCATGGCGGCGGCGGCGGCGGCACCGGCAGCGACGATTTCGCCGGCATCCGCAGCTACCAGGCGGGCGACCCGATGCGCAGCCTGGCGTGGCGCCAGATCGCCCGGCTCGACCTGGCGTATGGCGGCCAGCTGGTGACCAAGCACTTCGAGCGCGGCGGCGCCGACCAGCTGGTGCTCGACTTCGACGCCATGGCGCCGACGCTGCACCTCGAGCTGCGCCTGTCGCGCATGACGCGCTGGGTGCTCGACGCCGAACAGCGCGGCTTGCCGTATGCCTTGCGCATCGGCGCGCACGATTTCGCCGCCGCCGTTGGCGCGGTGCACCAGGCGGCCTGCCTGCGCGCGCTGGCGCTGCACGGCCTGGCGCCGGAGGCGGCTTGAAGGCGCGGTTCGCCGCGCTGCGCGCGCGCGTTGCCAGCTTGGCGCAGTCACTGTCGCGCGACAAGGCCGACACCTTGCTGCTGCTGGCCGGCGCGCTGTCGGTGCTGGCGCCGCACGCCGGCCACCTGCCGCCGTGGGTGTCGGTGCTGTGCGCCGCCACGCTGGCGTGGCGTACCGTGATCACCCTGCGCGGCACCCGCCTGCCGCCGCCGGTGCTGCTGCTGCCGCTGGCGATGGCGGCGGTCGGCGGCGTGTTCCTCACTTACCAGACGGTGCTCGGGCGCGACGCCGGGGTGGCGATGCTGGTGCTGCTGGTGGCCTTCAAGATGCTCGAAATGCGCGCGCGGCGCGACTTGTTCGTGGTGATCTTTCTGTGTTTTTTCCTGCTGCTGACGACGTTCTTTTACGCCCAGGGCATCGGCAGCGCCTTGATGATGGCGGCCTCGATCGCCCTGCTGTTCGGCGCCCAGCTGTCGTTCCAGTTCACCGGCGCGGCGCCGCCGCTGCGGCGCCGGCTGTGGCTCGGCGCGCGCGTCGTGCTGCTGGCGGCGCCGCTCGCGCTGGTGTTGTTTGTCGTTTTCCCGCGACTTCAAGGACCGCTGTGGGGCATGCCGAGCGACGCGAAGGCGGGCCGCACCGGCTTGTCGAACAGCATGGCGCCAGGCAACATGTCGAGCCTGGCACAGTCGCGCGACACGGTGTTTACAGTCCGCTTCATCGACCCCGCGCCACCGCAGCAGCAGCTGTACTGGCGCGGCGTGGTGCTGGGCGCGTTCGACGGCAGGACCTGGGTCCAGGTCGGCGCCGGCCTGCCGCCAGGGACCGTCATCCGCCTCGCCCTGGGCGATCGCGCCGTGCGCCACCAGGTCACGCTGGAGCCGACGGGCAACCACTGGCTGTTCGCGCTCGACCTGCCGGCCGCCCCGCCCCGCCTGGCCGCCAACCCGAGCGCCATGTCGCCGGAAATGGAGCTGTCGGCGCTCGATCCGATCGAGCAGCGGGTGCGCTACGACGCCGTCTCGCATCCAGGCTACAGCCTGCAGGCCGACGCCACACTGGCCGGGGCCGCGCTCTGGCTGGCGCTGCCCGACGGTTTCAATCCGCGCGCGCTCGCAGCCGGAGCGGCGCTGCGCCGGCACGCCGATCCGGCGCAGCGTGTCAATGTTGTGCTGCGCCGCTTTCACGACGAAGCGTACGCGTACACGCTGGAGCCGCCGCTGCTGGGGCGCCACTCGGTCGATGAATTCCTGTACCAGACCCGCGCCGGGTTTTGCGAACACTACGCCAGCGCCTTCGTGGTGTTGATGCGCGCCGCCGGCGTGCCGGCGCGGGTGGTGACCGGCTACCAGGGCGGCGAAGCGAATCCGGTCGACGGCTTCATGACGGTGCGCCAGTCCGACGCCCATGCCTGGGCCGAAGTATGGCTGGCCGGGCGCGGCTGGTTGCGGGTTGATCCGACGGCTGCGGTGGCGCCCGAACGGGTGCGCCGCAGCCTGGCGCACGCGCTGCCGGACAGCAGCCCTTTCGGCGTCGGCGGCATCGGTGGCTTCGGCGGCTTCGGCTTCGACGCCAGCGGCTCGCTGTTCTCGCAGCTGCGCTTCCAGCTCGGTGCGCTCAACAACGGCTGGCACCAATGGGTACTCAATTACACGCCCGAACGCCAGCACGGCGTCATCGAGTCGATCCGGTCGGGCGCGCTGAACCTGCGCACGCTGGCGGCGCTGGCGGTCGCGGCGCTGCTGGTATGGCTGGCGCACCTGCGGCGCGTGCGGCGCAGGGGCGATCCGGTCGATGCGCTATACTTGGCGCTGTGCCTGCACTTGGGCCGCATGGGCATTGCGCGCGGCGTCGACGAAGGGCCGAACGCCTACCGCGCGCGGCTAATGAAACCAGCCGCGCCAGCCACGCTTGCGCAGTTACATGCGCCGACCCTGACGGCGCCGCAAAACCAGGCCGCCACCGAATTCCTGCGCCTCTACAGCGCCTACAAATACGGCCCCCGGCCGGCCGCCCCGGGGCTGGTCGCCACCCTCAAGAACCTGCTGACAACACTCCGATGACCTCCTTGCCGCACCCGCTGTTCCCCCTTCCTCTGCGCCGTCGTTTGCAGCATTGTTCGCGCGCCGCTTCCCTGGCGCTGGCGCTGGCACTGGCCGGCACCAGTGCTGTCCTGACCGACAGTGCCGCCGCGGCCACCGCGGCCAACAAACCCGCCTCGGCCAAGGCGAAGGCCGCAAACAGCGTCAAGGCCATCAGGGCGGCGAAGCTGGTCAAGGCGGCGCCGAAGCCGAAGCCGCGCGCGCCCGATTACGCCGGCGAACCGGTCAACTTTCGCCAGTGGCAGGCGGTCGCCGAGTTCGAGGACGAGATGGTCGGCAAGCATGGCTTCGAACCGGCGGCGCTCAAGGCGCTGATGTCGCAGGTCAATTACATCGACTCGGCGGTCCAGCTGGTCAAGCCGGCGCCGCCCGGCAAGCCGAAGAACTGGCAAGCCTACCGCGACCGCTTCATCGAACCGGTGCGCATCGACGCCGGCGTCAGCTTCTGGAACGACAACGCGGCGACACTGGCGCGCGCCGAAGCGACCTACGGCGTGCCGGCCGAAATCATCGTCGGCATCATCGGCGTCGAAACCGTGTACGGCCGCAACACCGGCCGGTTCCGCGTGATGGACGTCTTGACGACGCTCGCGTTTGCCTATCCGGAAGCGCCGAACCGCGCCGCGCGGATGCGCTTTTTTCGCGGCGAACTGGAAAACACGCTGCTGCTGGCGCGCAAGTCGAACATGGATCCTTTGTTGCTGGTCGGCTCGTTTGCCGGCGCGGTCGGCCTGCCGCAGTTCATGCCGGGCAGTATCCTCGCCTACGGCGTCGATTTCGACGCCGACGGCCAGGTCGACCTGCGCAACTCGGCGGTCGACGCCATCGGCAGCGTTGCCAACTTCCTCGTCCGGCACGGCTGGAACGCCGACCAGACCGGCCCGATCGCCTATCCGGCCGAGGTGTCGCCGAGTCGCGCGTGGGAAAACTTCATCGGCCAGGGACTGCAAGCCACATTCAGCGCGGAACAACTGGCTGCGGCCGGCGCGGTCAGCAGCCTGGCCCTTCCCGCAGGCAAACTGTTCGGCTTGATCGACCTCCAGAACGGGGCGGAGGCAACGGAATACTGGCTGGCAACGGATAATTTTTTTGCTATCACTCATTACAACCGCAGTTACTTTTATGCCATGTCAGTAATCGATCTGGGCCGTGCAGTACGCCTTGCCCGCGATGCATGAATGTTGATTTTAGGGAATAAGTTGTAATCGAATGTAACCACTTTCCCGCCCGCAGGCACGTAGTGGCTGTACTGCCACTACATACTCCCCCCGTGTATTGATACTGCTGCTGTCTTGTGCTTTCGAAAAATATCTCCAATTAACAGGATACTCCCCGGATCGTCGCATACAGGCGGGGCGCGCCGGAATTGTGCGGCTGTTCATGGATAATTACCCTACACTTAACTTTATGTGAAAAACAATTGCAAAATAGTGAGTATGTGAGAGAATTGCATATGGGCTATGTTGCAACATGCCAACAGACAGCCGATTTCGGCAATTGAATCTGTATTGCTTTCAGGTACTACATCGAGAAATGTTGTACAATTGTGTATATATTTTCCAAAGTGTTCCGGAAACCATTGCAGTCGATCACATAAATTACGGTTGTAGCACCGCAACGCTGCGTGTATGAACCAGCAGACAACTCAAGATAGGAATATTAGAAATCATGACAAACCAAGTTGGCATTGATATGAACAGCGATTCGGATTCGGATGACCTGTTGCAGTACAACCCGAACCGACTGCTCGACACGCTGATCGAAAACCTGCGTCTGAAGAATGACGCGGCGCTGTCGCGCGCACTGGAAGTGGCGCCGCCGGTCATTTCCAAAATCCGCCACCATCGCCTGCCGGTCGGCGCGTCGTTGCTGATCCGCATGCACGAAGTCAGCGACCTGTCGATCCGCGACTTGCGTTATCTGATGGGCGACCGCCGCAACAAGTTTCGCATCAGCGACAAGCAGTTCAAGCCGAAAGAAGGCGAGCCGCAAGCGTGAGCCGGCGCGGTCGTCGGCCCTCGGTCGCGACCGCTTGCCGGACAGGCCGCTTCGCCTGAAGCGGCCGTGGCACTCCCCTGGCAATCACCCATCACATGTCAGGCGGGAAAAACGCCCGTCGACAGATAGCGATCCCCGCGGTCGCAGACAATGAACACAATGGTGGCGTTCTCGACGCTCTGTGCAACGCGCAGGGCGATTTCGCAGGCGCCTGCCGCTGAAATTCCGCAGAAAATCCCCTCTTCGGCCGCCAGCCGTCGCGCCATGTGCTCGGCTTGCGCCTGGCTGACGCTTTCGACCTGGTCGACGCGCGCCTTGTCGAAAATCTTCGGCAGGTAGGCTTCCGGCCATTTGCGGATGCCCGGAATCGATGACCCTTCCTCCGGCTGGGCGCCGATGATGCGCACCTCCGGGTTCTGCTCCTTCAAATAATGCGACACGCCCATGATGGTGCCGGTGGTGCCCATGGCGCTGACGAAATGGGTGACCCGCCCTGCGGTGTCGCGCCAGATTTCCGGGCCGGTGGTGTCGTAGTGCGCGCGCGGATTGTCCTGGTTGCCGAACTGGTCGAGGATGATGCCCTTGCCCTCGCGTTGCATCTGCTCGGCCATGTCGCGCGCGTATTCCATGCCGCCGGTTTTCGGCGTCAGCACGATCTCGGCGCCGTAGGCGGCCATGCTCTGGCGCCGCTCCACTGACAAGTTATCCGGCATCAAGAGCACCATCTTGTAGCCGCGCACCGCGGCCACCATGGCCAGCGCAATGCCGGTGTTGCCGCTGGTCGCTTCGATCAGGGTGTCGCCCGGCTTGATGGCGCCGCGCTGCTCGGCACGCACCAGCATCGACAGCGCGGCGCGGTCCTTGACCGAGCCGGCCGGGTTGTCGCCTTCCATCTTGCCGAGGATGATGTTGTTGCGTCCGGCGCCGGCAGCGCCCGGCAGGCGCACCAGTTGCACCAGCGGCGTGTTGCCGATGGTGTCTTGTATTGTCTTGTAAGCCATGGGTACTCTACTCTCGGGCAGTTCGAACAGGGCTCATTGTATGTCGGGATGCATTAACGCGTATGGCCCGGGCCGGGCGCCATCACCGTCGTTGCCTCGGGGCGGCAACGACGCCGGGAAATAAAAAGCCCCGCGGTTGCCGGCGGGGTTTTGGCAGCGCCGGGCGCAGCTTACATTTTGGCGGGCGCCGCGGCTGGCTTGGCCACTTTGGTGTCGATCGGCTTGGCTGCCGGCTTGGCATACGCTGCCGGCTTGGCGTCCGCTGCCGGCTTGGCGTCCGCTGCCGGCTTGGCGCCTTTGGCGCTGGCCGTTTTCATGGCGGCGCCGTCGATCGATTTTCCACCCACCTGCAGGCCGGCCGCCGACATTTTCTGGGCATTTTTCGCGCCCACACCCTTGACGCGGCTTTCGAGGTCGGCCCAGTCCTTGAACGGACCGCCCTTGGTGCGCTCGTCGATGATCAGTTTGGCGGTCTTCGCACCGATGCCTTTGACACTGTCCAGAGCGACAGCGTCGGCCTTGTTGACGTCGACCTGCGCAAATGCAACACCCATCGTGACAATCATCGCTGCGACTGCAAGCATCAGTTTCTTGATCATGTCCGTACTCTCCGTTGTTGTTGGGTAAGGTAAGGCTGCGGTTGCCGCCCTACGCTGCTTAACGGCTGACCCGCGCCACGGTTGACGCCAAGTTAACGTAGCTTGCTGATCTGGCTCAAATAGCGCTAGCGCCCGGCGCCGAACAGTTCCTCGCGGGTCACTGTCGCCGTGCCCAGCTTGCCGACGACGATGCCGCCGGCGCGGTTGGCGGTAATCAAGGCGTCGGCCATCGGCATGCCGGCCCCCAACATTGCCGCCATCGTTGCGATCACGGTGTCGCCGGCGCCGGAGACGTCGAACACTTCGCGCGCGGCGGCGTGCATGTGCAGCACTTCGGTGGCGCCGTAGAGGCTCATGCCTTCTTCCGAACGGGTCAGCAGCAAGGCATCGAGCCCCAGTTGGCGGCGCAGCGCCTGGGCTTTTTCGGTCAGCTGCGCTTCGCTGTTCCAGGCGCCGACGATGCGCCGCAGTTCCGACTTGTTGGGCGTGAGAATGGTGGCGCCGGCGTAGGGCGCGAAATCGTCGCCCTTCGGGTCGACCATCACCACCTTGCCGGCGGCGCGGGCGGCGCGGATCATCTCGGCGACGTTGACCAGACTGCCCTTGTTGTAGTCCGACAGGATGACCACGCTGTAGTCGTCCAGCACGCTGTTGAACTGGGTCAGCTTGTCGCGCAGGACGGTGTCGCTGGGCGCGTCTTCGAAGTCGATCCGCAGCAGCTGCTGGTTGCGCCCGATCACGCGCAGCTTGATGATGGTCGAAATCGCCGCATCGCGCTTGAGGTAGCTGAAGATGCTCGACTCGGCCAGCAGCTGCTCGAGCTGGGCCCCGGCTTCGTCGGCGCCAACCACGCCGAGCAGGCCGCAATGGGCGCCCAGCGAAGCGACGTTGCGGGCGACGTTGGCGGCGCCGCCGAGTCGCTCTTCGCGCCGCTCGATGCGCACCACCGGCACCGGCGCCTCCGGCGAAATCCGGCTGACGTCGCCGAACCAGTAACGGTCCAGCATGACGTCGCCCACCACCAGGATGCGCACCGCGTGCAGCTGCGGCGCGGCGATGTGCGGATTGCTGTCAGGGGTCAAGAGGCGGCTGGTCACGGTATTGTCGGTATCGTCGATATTGTTCACCTATCACCTGCGGGTCAGGACAGAACGGCCGATGCCGTGGTATTCGATGCCACTTTCAGCCATCTGCTCCGGCTCGAACAGGTTGCGTCCGTCGAACACGATGGGCTGCTTCAGGCGCGCTTTGATCTGCTCGAAATCGGGGCTGCGAAATGCTTTCCATTCGGTGACGATGACGAGGGCGTCGGCGGCGTCGAGCGCGTCCATCGGGCTGGCGGCGAAACGCACCTGCGACAATTGATCCGCATCAAAGTCGAGCGCCAGCACGCGGCGCGCTTCCGCCATCGCCACCGGGTCGTACACCGCCACGCTGGCGCCGCGTTCGATTAGCTCGCGCAGCAGCACGCGGGCCGGCGCTTCGCGCATGTCGTCGGTGTCGGGCTTGAACGCCAGGCCCCAGACGGCGAAATGGCGGCCGGCCAGGTCGGTGCCGAAGCTGGCGACGACTTTTTTGCCGAGCACCTGCTTCTGGCGCTCGTTGACCGCCTCGACCGCGCGCAGGATGAACAACTCCTGGTCGTACTGGCGGGCGGTGCGCTCGAGCGCCTGGACGTCCTTCGGAAAGCACGAGCCGCCGTAGCCGGCGCCGGCGTACAAAAAGCTGTGGCCGATGCGCGGATCGGAACCGATGCCATGGCGCACCGCGTCGATGTCGACGCCGACCTTGTCGGCCAGGTTGGCCAGTTCGTTCATGAACGAGATGCGGGTCGCCAGCATTGCGTTGGCCGCGTATTTGGTGAACTCGGCCGAGCGCACGTCCATCCAGAAGATGCGTTCGTGGTTGCGGTTGTACGGCGCGTACAGCTTTTTCATCAGTTCGCGCGCGCGCTGCCCGTTTGCGCCGCTGTCGTGGCCGATGACGATGCGGTCGGGCCGCATGAAGTCTTTGACGGCGGCGCCCTCTTTCAAAAACTCCGGATTCGACACCACCGAGAACGTCGCGCCGCTGCCGCTGGCGGCGATTTCCGCAGAGACGACGGCGCCCACCCGGTCGGCGGTGCCGACCGGGACGGTCGACTTGTCGACGATGACTTTGAAGCCGGTCATGTGGCGGCCGATGTTGCGCGCCGCCGCCAGCACGTACTGCAGGTCGGCCGAGCCGTCCTCGTCGGGCGGGGTGCCGACCGCGATGAACTGCAGCGCCCCGTGCGCCACGCTGGCGGCGACGTCGGTGGAAAACTGCAGCCGGCCGGCGGCGCGGTTGCGGGCGACGACTTCTTCCAGGCCCGGCTCGTGGATCGGGATGCCGCCGCTATTGAGCAGCGCGATCTTGTTGGCGTCGACGTCGAGGCAGAACACGTCGTTGCCCAGTTCGGCCAGGCAGGCGCCGGTGACCAGGCCGACGTAGCCGGTGCCGATAATCGTAATTTTCATGGGGTCAGCTTTGTTTTCGGTTAATGCTCGATTGATGCTCGAATCATGCTCGAATCATGCTCAATCATGCTCAATCATGCTCAGTTCATTACATTCAGTTCTTCGGTGCGGCGCGGCGGGTAGGTCTCCCAGCGGCTGCAGCCGGGGCACTGCCAGTAAAACTGGCGCGCCTTGAAGCCGCACTGGCCGCACTGGTAGCGCGCCAGCTTCTGGGTGTAGCCGTGCACCAGGTTCTTCACCATCGACAGCTCTTCCCAGATGTCAGCGCGGGCGTCCATCAGGCGCGCCTCGAGCAGCTTGTCGAGGCCGAGCAGGGTCGGGTTGCGGCGCAGTTCCTCGACCACCAGCTCCTTGGCTGCCTCGACGCCGTCGAGATCGATCACGGCCTTGAACACCACTTCGATCAGGTCGATCGAGGACGCTTCGGCCAGGTAAGAGCGCAGCAGGTTGACGCCTTCCTGGGCGCGGCCGACCCGCTTGTAGCCGTCCATCAGCCGCGCGGCCACCAGCGCCACGTGCGGCACGCTTTGCTGCTCGACCCGGCGCCACGTTATCAAGGCGCCTTCGACATCGCCCTGGGCCAGCTGGACGTCGCCCGACAGCATGGTGGCGCGCACGTTCTTGCGGTCGGCGTGCAGCGCTTCGTCGAGCAGTTCCCTGGCCTCGGCAACCTGCATGTGCACCAGCGCATCCTGCGCCAGTTCGCAATAGAACTGGGCGATTTCCTTCTGGCGCGCGCCGGCGCCGGAGTCCTGCAAGCCGCGCGCGGCATCGATCGCGCGGCGCCATTCCTTTTCGCGCTGAAAGATTTCCAGCAGCGCGCGGCGCGCCTGCACGCCGTAACCCGATTCGAGCAGCAGGTGAAAGGTTTCTTCGGCGCGGTCCAGCAAGCCCGCTTTCAGGTAATCCATGCCCAGCTCGTACTGCGCGTGCTGCTGCTGCTCGAGCGGCAGGTCGGGCCGCGCCAGCAGGTTCTGGTGGACCCGGATGGCGCGCTCGATTTCGCCACGGCGGCGGAACAGGTTGCCCAGCGCAAAATGCAAATCGGCCGTTTCAGGGTCCAGCTTGACGATCTCGATGAAGGCGTCGATCGCCTTGTCGGGCTGTTCGTTGAGAAGGTAGTTGAGGCCCTTGAAATAGCTGGTCGGCAAACTGCGCGACTCGGCCAGCAGTTGCGCGATGTCGACCCGCGCGGCGATCCAGCCGAGGGCGAAAAAGACGGGGATGCCGAGCAGCCACCAGAGTTCGAATTCCATGCGTTTGTGTGCGTTTCTTTTTGTTGGTGGTCGGTGAAATGGCGCGCGCGTCAGCTGCGCGGCATCACGCTGTCCGGCTGCGGCTGGACCGTCGTGGTGGGGGCGCCGGCGTTTTTCAGCGCGGCAAAGCGGTCTTCGGCGCGGGTGCGTTCCCGCCGCTGGCGGAACACGGTCGGGGTAACGGCCAGGATGCCGAGGGCGGCGCCGGCGATGAAAAACGCCAGCAGCATCAGCACCAGAGGGCCGCGCAATTCGTAATCAAGGAAAAAATGCAGCTCGACCGCCTGCGTGTTCTTCAGCGCGAAGCCGAAAAACAGGATAAACAACACCAATCCAACGATGGTGGAGACAAATTTCATACGCCAATGCCCTCTGTTGAGTCGAAGTGCGAAGTGTGGCACAACATACCGATTATTCAAAGAAACGACTCCGGCATGAGACCGGGGCGAGACGAAAACAAGCGCAGTGAGCGCGCACTGTTACGCCGCCCCCACATGCGCGGGGACGACGGCTCAACACTGAACGCCTATAACGTATAACGAAAAAAAACGGCATCCCAGGGACGCCGTTTTTTGCATGCTTTGCTGCCAGAGGACTCAGTCTTCGATGATCGGCTGGCCGACCGTCGCGTCTACGCGCTCGCGCAACTGTTTGCCAGGCTTGAAGTGGGGCACCCGTTTTTCGGGCACCATCACCTTGTCGCCGGACTTTGGATTGCGTCCAATCCGGGGCGGCCGGCTGTTCAGCGAAAAACTGCCGAAACCACGGATCTCGATGCGTTGGCCAGTTGCCAGGGCATTGGTCATTGCATCGAGAATGGTCTTGACAGCGTATTCCGCATCTTTGGCAACCAGCTGCGAATAACGTTCAGCGAGGCGGTTGATCAGTTCGGACTTCGTCATCGGGAATGCTCGGCAACTTAGTTCTTGTTATCGAACTTGGCTTTCAACAGCGCGCCCAGGCTGGTGGTGCCGGAAGCTGCGTTGTTGTCAGCCGACGAGGCGTTTTTCTGCATCGCTTCCTGGGTGTCGACATTGTCTTTCGCCTTGATCGACAGCTGGATGCTGCGCGCTTTGCGGTCAATGTTGATCACCAGGGCTTCCACCGAATCGCCGACCTTCAGGTGGGTGCCGGCATCTTCCACGCGGTCGCGCGAGATTTCGGAAGCACGCAGATAGCCTTCGACTTCTTCGGACAGCTGAACGACAGCGCCCTTCGGCTCGACCGACTTGACCGTACCCGTTACCAGGGAGCCTTTGTCGTTCATTGCCGCGAAGTTGTTGAACGGGTCGCCTTCGAGCTGCTTGACGCCCAGCGAAACACGCTCGCGCTCAACGTCGATTGCCAGCACGATGGCTTCGAGTTCGTCACCCTTCTTGAAGCGGCGCACGGCCTCTTCGCCCGTCTCGGTCCACGACAGGTCGGACAGGTGCACCAGGCCGTCGATGTTGCCGGCCAGGCCGATGAACACGCCGAAGTCGGTGATCGACTTGATGGCGCCACGGACTTTGTCACCCTTCTTGTGGGTCACGCCGAAGTCGTCCCATGGATTCGCTTTGCACTGCTTCATGCCCAGCGAAATACGGCGACGCTCTTCATCGATTTCCAGGACCATCACTTCTACTTCGTCGCCCAGTTGGACAACCTTGTTCGGAGCGACGTTCTTGTTGGTCCAGTCCATTTCGGAAACGTGGACCAGGCCTTCGATGCCCTGCTCGACTTCGACGAAGGCGCCGTAGTCGGTGAGGTTGGTGACTTTACCGAACAGGCGGGTGCCTTGCGGGTAACGACGCGACAGGCCGGTCCACGGATCGTCGCCGAGCTGCTTGACGCCGAGCGAAACGCGGTTCTTTTCCTGGTCGTACTTAAGCACTTTGGCGGTGATTTCCTGGCCAACGGTGAGCACTTCCGACGGGTGACGCACACGACGCCAGGCCAGATCGGTGATGTGCAGCAGGCCATCGATGCCGCCGAGGTCGACAAAGGCGCCGTAGTCGGTGATGTTCTTGACGATACCGGTAACAACGGTACCTTCCTTCAGCGTTTCCATCAGCTTCTGGCGCTCTTCGCCCATCGAAGCTTCGATGACGGCGCGGCGCGACAGCACCACGTTGTTGCGCTTGCGGTCGAGCTTGATGACCTTGAATTCCAGGGTCTTGCCTTCGAACGGGGTGGTGTCTTTGACTGGACGGGTGTCGACCAGCGAGCCGGGCAGGAATGCGCGGATGCCGTTGGTCAGGACAGTCAGGCCGCCCTTGACTTTGCCGTTCACGGTACCGATGACGATCTCACCGGATTCCATTGCTTTTTCCAGGGCCAGCCACGACGCCAGGCGTTTTGCCTTGTCGCGCGACAGGATGGTATCGCCGAAACCGTTTTCCAGCGACTCAA
>Ga0326734_1000045_pt1 | contig 42542 bp, 45 predicted proteins | sample 15_GP2_1315_FD_207944 | JGI IMG/M metagenome (GOLD analysis project Ga0326734, IMG submission 207944) | Glacier ice microbial communities from Ngari, Tibet, China - 15_GP2_131.5 | ecosystem: Environmental > Aquatic > Freshwater > Ice > Glacier | place: China: Ngari, Tibet | collected 2018-07-18 | reverse complement strand
CAAGAAAAACCGCGTTCAAGGTAAGCAAAGCCCAATTTTTTTGGGTCTTGCTAACAATAATCCACGACAAGGCCCCAAGGGTAAAAAGAACAAAGCCGGGGAATAAAATTCCAAAAGATACCAAAAAAGAACCAACAACGGATGTTATGGTTCCGAACCATTCGATGAGTTTAATTTTGTTCATGTTTAGATTATACCTGAAAAAACGCATCCATTGCGATAAGATACGCAATTGTTGATTTAAATTTTTGGCCTGATTTTTTGCAGTAGGCATCAAAAAGGGTGAAATCTTTAACAGAGTATTGGGTTTTCATGCTTTAATTATACAGCCAAAATAAGCTATATTTATTTTATTTTCTAGGTAGTTTCCCTATTGACGGGGGCCAATTTTGTGTGGTAAAATTGGCGCCTCCAAACGCGAATAGTTCGCGTTTGGGTTATATTTATTTGCCTTCTACAAGGTTTATCTTTGACCCTAAGTTGTAAAATTTAAGGAGGTTATAGTAATAGGTAGGATCAAAAATTTGTTGCAGCTCGCGCCATGTTGCATTAGCGGGTGCTGAAAATAACGCTACTCGTTTTGTATATGGAAAAGAAGGCATATCATAGGTAACAACATAGTCTGACATATTAAACTCTCATTGTATAGTAAGGTTAAATAAATTTTGCGTAACTTAACGCGCAAACAATTAAGGGAACGCCCGCAACAAAAAACATAATAAGAGATATGCCTGTTTGCATATCGTTTTCAGCGTTATGTTTCATGATAGCCCTTAGCCTAATGTTACAAAAATGAAATTGTAGTTACAGCTACAGTAACAGTTTCACGACCAAAATCCACCGTGCTAGCTGTTGCACGGATAACGTCAAGCTCTACCATGTTTTGTAGGTGATTATCCATTAGGTAATCAATAGCCTCGTTGATTATAAGGGCAGTAGCTAGGCTACAATTTATCCCATTGTAGTCGCTTGCCTTGATGCCCATGTGTGAGAATTTTACGATCATAACCAATCTCCATTAATAGCTTGTACAGCCATTATTATAACACCAAAACACACAGCAAACACAACGGATACAACAATTTCAATCATATTTATTCCACAGAAAAGAAAAAGGTTACGTATTGCAACACGTCTACCTGTTGGAAGTTTCCAAAGCCATCATCAGCAAAAAGTAAACCGTGAATTGTAACCACGCCTAATGGCAGGGCTTGTGGTGTTCCAATTGTGTGATGAAGCTTAAACATTAAGGGCTTTCGGTTGGTATGTGTTTATTATACCCGAAACAATTAACATATATAAAATAAGTTATTAATAAATAACTTGACACGGTGTAGGTCGGCGTGCTACAATACCGGGGGCGGTTATCAGACCAGGCTTTTCCAGTTTGTAGGTTAGCCCATCCTCCGGGCCTATTTCAAATTTTCTAACACAACAATTACGGTGCCAAAACACACACTGACCCTAAACCGCAACGGTTGTTTTAAACCACCCTAAACCGCAACGGTTGTTTTAAACCACCCTAAACCGCAACGGTTGTTTTAAACCGTAAAAACTTACCCAAGTTTTTTTAATTTAAAGGGCACCCAAATTTCCGCCCTTGACCCTTGGAGCCTAAACTGTTATAATAAAATATCTTTATAACAATACCCACATGACTAACCTACCCACACATTCCCCGGCTGAGGTCTTAGAAATAAGCCCAGAAGGCCTAGAGGTAGCTAACTGCTACTTGCAAGACCCAGATATTAAAAAGGTTGCAGAAGCTCTTGAAATTACTCCTGAATTAGTTACGCAAATTCTTGCCCGTCGTGAGGTAAAAAGCTACATAGACCAAGTGTTCTACAATACTGGCTTTAATAATAGATTTAAAATTCGCAATGCAATGGATGCGATAATTGCTAAAAAGTTCCAAGACATGGACGAGTCTGAAACTGGTTCAACCAAAGATATTTCGGAGCTTTTAGCCCTATCGCACAAGATGACTATGGAAAACCTTGACCGAGAAATTAAATTAGAAACATTGCGCGCCTCCAATGTTAGAACTCAAACTAATATTCAAATTAATGAAGGGGCTGGTGGGTCGAAGTATACCGAGTTAATTCAACGGCTTATGCACCAAGATTCGGGTGTAGTAGATGTTTAAAGCTGAAAAAGGTCTTAAGTACCTTAACTCTAAAAACTATCGAAAAGCTCTTCAATGCTTTAAATTAAGCACCCCTACTCGTGAAGTGTTGCTAAACATGGGCAACTGCTATCGGGAGCTTGATCAAGATAACAGGGCCATGGAGTGTTATTTAAAATCAGCTAACGCTGCTGGTAGCTACCCTTTAGCACTTAATAATATTGGGTTACTTGAATATTCCTCAGGCAATTCAGAAGCGGCAATGGAGTTCTATAAGGCTGCTCTATGTAAAGACCCGCTTTATATGGACGCAATTTGGAACTATGCATGCGCTCTTCTTCGTTCAACTAATTGTTCACCTGGCTGGCAGCACTATGAGTATCGATTTAAGCGGGAGAATAATGCTGTTCAAATTGATAACTATGTACCTACTTGGGATGGCGTCTCAACCGGCAAGTCAATCTTAGTATTAACAGAACAGGGTTTTGGCGACAAGATTATGTTTGGCAGGTACTTATCCTACCTAGAACGTTACTTTGAAAACGTTATCGTAATGTGCCACCCGAGCCTAAACTGTTTATACTCGTACCCTTGTGTAACCTCTTCCCATGGATTTTCTGTTAGCGTGCCTATGTGCTCACTAGCGAAAATCTTCGGCGTTGTACCAGAAAATTACCTAGATGATAAGTTTACTGCCTACAAGTTCCCCGGTAGTTTTAATATAGGAGTGTGCTGGAATGGTTCACCTACTCATGCTAACAACAATAACCGTAGTTGTTCTAGCAATTATTTTAGTCGGCTCGCTAGTTTTGGTAGCCTGTATAGTCTTAGTCCCGATGCTGGGACTGCTAAAGATGTTGTTGCTTTACGCCCTAAAACTTGGGCAGAAACTGCATCTTATCTCCTAGGACTTGATTTACTGGTAACAGTTGACACGTCCCTGGTGCATTTAGCTGGAACACTTGGCGTACCCACAATAATGGTGCAACCATTAAAGAATACTGACTTTAGATGGGGTGATAACCGCCAGCCTAATGTCTGGTACCCGTCAGTTTCTGTAGTTAGTAACCCCAATAGTTGGGATAAAACATTTGCTACGGTGCACGAAAAAATAAAAATACTAAAGGAAAATAATGTATAGAGAAGTATATGGCAGATGGGGAAAGTGTAAGTTCTTAGAAAAAGACATCTATGTAGGCCGTTCAATGTATAGCTACGGCGAATACAACCCCGACGAAACCGAAATGATTTTAAGCCTAGCTGCGGGGCGTTGTCTAGATATAGGTGCTAATATTGGGGTTATTTCTCAAGCACTAATTGCCAGTGGGTTTAGCGTTGAAGCATTCGAACCTCAGCCAGAGATATTTAATCTGTTAGTAGAAAACTGTAAGAGCATGAGCTTACTAGAAAGCGGCCACTACGAGCATAATGTTGCCGTTGGTGCTGTAGCTGGTGTAGCTAAAATGCCTAAAGTATACTACTCAGTTAAAAACAACTTTGGCGGCTTAGGTATTGGTACCCCTTCAATTTACGGTAATATTGAAGTGCCTGTTGTAACTATTGACTCTTTTGAGTATATGGACGTAGGCTTTATGAAAGTAGACGTTGAAGGCTACGAGCTAGAAGTCTTAGAAGGTGCTCAAGAAACAATTGCACGCTGCAAGCCTGTAATGTATTTAGAAGATGATAGAGATACCAAGTCTAAAGCTTTACGTCAATTTATAGACTACTTAGGCTATTCAATTGAAGACCACACGCCCCCACTGTACCGCGAAAATAACTTCTTTGGGCTAAAGAAGAATATCTGGGATAAAAACTACGCGTCATACAACATTATTTGTAGACCTAAATAATGCTGACGATTAGTCGTTCTGACGTAGACAGTGAAGAACTAACTGAGTTCCCTTTAGCTAATAGATTTATTAAACTACCTATTCCTGCGTACTTAAAACTGTTACCTGCTGTAGACCCCGTTACCTATAAAAAGTCTACAGCATGGGAAGAAACAAACAGACCCCAAATTGCGTTAATCAACGCAGTAAACAACCCTAAGTACAGATTTATTTCCGCAGCCCTAGCTCGTCGTCTAGGCAAAACTTTTATAGCTAATGTCATAGGTCAACTAGTAGTATTAATACCCGGATGTAATGTACTTATTATGTCCCCTAACTATACTTTATCTAGTATTAGTTTCGAAATACAGCGTAAACTAATTAAAAGCTTTGACCTAGAAGTTGAAAAAGACAACTTAAAGGATAAGATCTTAGAACTTGCTAACGGCTCTACAATTAGGATGGGGTCTATTACCACAGTTGATAGCTGCGTTGGTCGCTCATATGATCTTATTATATTCGATGAAGCTGCCTTAGGTAAAAACGGTAAAGATGCTTTTAACATCTCCTTGCGCCCTACGCTAGATAAGCCAAACTCTAAAGCCATATTTATTAGTACACCTCGTGGTAAAAATAACTGGTTTAGCGAGTTCTTTCACAGAGGATTTAGTCCAGACTATCCTGAGTGGGTATCGTTAACTGCTGACTATACAGAAAATCCTCGAATGAAGGAATCTGACGTAGCAGAAGCACGTCGTAGTATGAGTAAAGCTGAATTTGAGCAAGAGTACATGGCCTCATTTACTACGTATGAAGGACAGATATACGAGTATAATAGTGAGTGTACTCAAGAGTATGAGCCCTTAGATAATGCAGAGTACATAGGCGGTCTTGACCCAGGATACAAAGACCCTACAGCCTTTGTAGTTATAGCTTATATACCCAGCATTGACAAGTTTCATGTTATAGACGAATACCTTGAGTCAGAAGCTGTAACTGAGGGCCATGCTTCAGTTATGCAAGAGTTTGTTACTAAATGGGGTCTTGAGACTATATTTATTGACTCGGCTGCTGCGCAATTTGCAGCCGATCTTGCATATACTTACAATATCGCTACAATTAAGGGTAAAAAAGCGGTACTTGAAGGCATTGCTTACGTTCAGACCATAGTCCAACAAGACAGGCTTTTAGTATCTCCTCACTGCACTCACACCTTAGAGATGTTAGATCAGTACCAATGGGACCAAAGAGAAACCCTAACCAAAGAGAAACCCGTTCATGGCGCGACTTCTCACATTGCAGACGCATTACGTTACGCACTATACACTTACACACTATGACTTCCGGCATCTATACACTAACCTTTTCCTCTGGCAATAATTACATTGGCAAATCTGTAAATATCGAAAATCGCTGGAAGCAGCATAACGATAAACTTATGAAAGGTACGGCCGCTAGCAACATGCAGGCAGAGTTCAATAAGTACGGAACTCCAGAGGGTAAAGTAATATTTCAGTGTCATGCTGATCATATTGACTTAGTTGAGGCTTGCTTTATTAATAGACTAAAACCTACCCTAAATGCAACATATCCAACAGATCCTTTTTTAGGTATTTACGACACCCTATATGATGATTTGATGGGTATGCTACACATGTCAACTATTGAGCACGTTGATAGCCTAATTCAGCTTAATACTGTACATACAGAAACTTTAGGTAATGTATATAGTTTAACCGAAGAAGTTAATTACTTATTAAAGAAACGCTCTAAGGAAGAATTGAAGTCAGATGTTAATAAACGCATTAATTCGTATATTAATTGTATAGCAGAACGCGAAGCTACTATTAAATTGTTAACAGAAGCTAATGCAATGTTAAGTCAAAAATTAGCTTTACCTTGGTGGAAGAAGTTGTTTAGTTAAAAAAGCCGCAGTAGCCTTATAGCTACTGCGGCTTTTTTACGTTTAAATTTATTTTATTGGCATAGAAAATACGTACATTGACAAATACTTACCTATATGATATAATACATGGATTGAAAACTATAAACGTAAAAAATGGCAGCTAACACTAATAAGCGTATCCCCATAAAATGGGTAAGAGATAGAGCCAAGGCAGCATACGATAAAAAGTCTTCCTGCTATATTTGTGCTACTGAGCAAGAGCTCGAGCTGCATCATACGCATAGTCTAACCCTGCTATTAAACTTATGGGCCACAAAGAAAACTTACGATATCTCCACAGATGACGGTATTTTAGCGGTTCGAGATGAGTTTATTGAAGAGCACAAGGTTGAAATATACGAAGGGGTGTTTACACTATGCAATAAACACCACATAAAATTACATGGTGTTTATGGTAAAGCCCCTACACTATCCAGCGCCCCTAAGCAAGAGCGCTGGATAGAAACACAAAAAGTTAAATTTGAAACCGGCGGTACAGTACAAGAAAAAAATACCGTGATTTCTACATTTGGCAAATTCTATTAGGATTGATATGGCATGGTATAACCCGTCTACCTGGACCAAAGCAAACCCAGCACAAGAGCTGATTAGTTTTGGTGAAGGACCCCAGATTTCGTCAGACGCTACTATTGCGTACTCTCAATCATTTGATAAGTTGGAAACTGTAAATCGTGGAGTAAATATGATCGTAAGCGCCTGCTCAGGCCTAGAATACGACATAAAAGACAAAATTTTAGAAGGTATAGTAACAGGTATGCGTGCAAAGACTTTGCACACGTTACTTAACTACCGCCCAAACCCTTATCAAAGTGCTATAGAGTTTAGAACTAGTATATTTACAGATTTTATTCTTGAAGGAAACATATTCCTTTACTACGACGGTGCTGCTCTGTATCATCTTCCAGCCTCTCATGTACAAGTTATTAGCCACCCAAAACTATTCGTAGAAAAGTATCTCTACGACAGCACAATTACTTTTAAACCTTCTGAAGTAATTCATATCAAAGATGTTAGTAGTACCTCTATTTACAGAGGTAGCAGCAGACTGGCGGCTGCAGATAGAAATATTAAAACCCTATATAAAATGCATCAGTTTCAAGATCAATTCTTTGAAAACGGTGCGGTTGCAGGTATTGTAATTACTACAGAAAATACCTTAAGCCAAATTGCTAAAGACAAAACTATTGCTATGTGGTCGCAGCGATATAGCCCTAAAAACGGTGCTAAACGCCCAATGATTCTAGATAGTGGTCTTAAGCCTAGTCCAATCTCTTCAGCTACATTTCAAGAGATGGATTTTGATGTAAGTATCAAAACCCACGATACCAAAATTTTAAAAGCTTTAGGTGTACCACCGCTTCTATTAGACGGAGGTAACAACGCTAATATTAGCCCTAATTTACGCCTATTTTATCTAGAGACTATAATGCCTATTATAGCAAAATACACCTCTGCAATGGAGCGTTATTTTGGATACGACATAGGCCCTATTACTTCTAATGTGTCTGCGTTACAACCAGAACTAAAAGAAGTAGCCACATATCACTCTACTCTAGTGAATGCAGGTATATTAACAGCTAATGAAGCGCGTAAAGAATTACGCTACGATGTTGATAAAGACCCTAAGTCGAATGAGTTAAGAATTCCAGCTAACATTGCAGGCTCCGCGGCTAACCCTAGTTTAGGTGGAGCACCAACTAAGCCAGATAAACCACCTGAGGAGTAAAATGGATAAATCAAAAGTACTATATTTAAATAGTGCTTTTACCAAAGCAGCATCCGCAAAAGATGAAACTATTGAATCAATCTTCATTGAAGGGTACGCAAGTACCGTAGATACTGACAGATCAGGAGATGTAGTAGCCTCTGGAGCATGGGAAAAAGGTATTCAAAACTACCTTAAAAACCCTATTATTCTAGCCCAGCACGATCATGACGACCCTATTGGCCGCATGACTGAGCACAAGCTAGATAGCAGAGGTCTTTGGATAAAAGCAAGAATTTCAGCGGCTGCTGAAGTTTTTAATCTAATTAAGGACGAAGTCCTTACAGCATTCAGTATCGGGTTCAGAATCCTAGACGCTGAATATAATGCAGCCGCAGAGGTATTTGTAATCAAAGAACTAGAACTTATCGAGATTTCGGTAGTTTCAGTACCTTGCAATCAAAACACCTTATTTAACCTCTCTAAAGCATTTGATAGTGCCGAAGATTTTAATAGTTTCAAAGCTCAATTTATACCCAAAGACGAATCAGCTAAAGGGCTAGTTTCTCTTGAAGATACGTCGAGCGCAATCAAAAAGGAATGGAAAATGGATCCAAAAGAACTACAAGCTTTGCTTGATGCTGCAGCTAATACCGCTGCTACCGCTACTGCAAAAGCTTTCGCTGATGCAGCTGCAAAAGAGAAGGCCGATGCCGCTGCTCTAACTGCTTCTACTACTGCATTTAATGACAGCGTAGCTAAGGCTGTTGCTACCCACATTCAGACCGGTCAAACTGGTGCTGAAAAACTTATCGCTGAACTAACTAAGCGTGTAGATGACCAAGCTGCTACCTCCAAGTCTGTTTTAGAGGGCCTACAAGCCGAACTAAAAGAGAAGTCTACTGAAATGCTTGCTATCCAAACTAGCAAAATGCAATTCAACGGCGATAATAAAAGTGCTGGCTATGCTGACCGCGAAAAGGCAGTTCTACTGTCAAAAATTACCGGTAAGTCTATTGAGTCTACCAAATTTGGTGCTGAACTAGTTGCTAAAGCTGGTGCTCACCTACCTTCAAATACATGGGAACTTGAAGTTTCTATGAACATGGAAGCTGAAGTTCGTCGTAAACTAATTGTGGCGCCTTTGATTCGTGGTATTGCCATGAAAACCAACGTCATGACTATTCCTGTAAACCCAGAAGCAGGTACAGCAACCTGGATTACTAACGCTCAGTTTGGTACTACTGCTTCACCTGGTGCTGCTCAAACTCATGCATTAAAAGAGATTACTCTAAATGCATACAAAGTAGCAACAATGGAATACCTTGCATACGAAGAAGAAGAAGACTCACTAATGGTGCTGTTGCCTATCGTTCGTGACGCTATGGTTCGTCGTGTTGCTCGTGCAATGGACAAAGCTTACCTAATGGGTGCTGGTGCTGGTGTTGACCCAGTTAAAGGTCTAGCGTCTTACGACACTACTTCTGTTGTAGTTCCTACATCTACCGGTGTGGCTTCTGTAGCTAACCTACGTGCTCTACGTAAAGATCTAGGTGCTTGGGGTCTTGACCCAGCTGAAATTACCTACATCGTATCTACTGAAGTGTACTACGACTTGCTAGACGACACCCTGTTCCAGACAGTTGATAAAGTAGGTAATGCTGCTACTCTTCTAACTGGTCAAGTAGGTTCCGTAGGTAATAGCCCAGTGCTAGTATCTTCTGAATTCCCTGCTAAAGCTGGTGGTCTTGCAACTGCTTCTACTAACATTGGCGCAATCGCTTTTGCAGCTAGCAATTTCTTAGCAGGTAATCAGCGTGGTCTACGTTTTGATACTCAAGACTTGGTAGAAACACAGCGTAAAGTGCTAGTAGCATCGCTACGTACTGGACTAGTACAAACCACGACCAATATTGGTCAAGGCGTTTCAGCTCTTCGTTGGGCGTAACTAACTAAAGATGAGGGCTTCGGCCCTCGTCTTTTATATACTTGGCGTGCCGAGTATATAAAAGATATAAGGATTAAATATGGCTCTAAACTTAGTTACTTTGGCAGAGTATAAGGCCTATATTGGTATTAATAGCTCAAATCAAGATACCATTATAAATGCTATTTTACCTAAAGTAAGTGCTTTAGTTAAAAATCTGTGTCGCAGAACATTTGTTGATTATGCAGCTACTGATAAAGTAGAGTACTTTGACGGCGGCACTAGCTATATTTCTCCAGACGAATACCCTATTATTTCAGTTACTTCACTAGAGTACTCTTCTAACTACGGTAGTACCTACTCTGCTCTAGCAGACTTTACAGACTACGCAGTAAGAAAAGCCTCTGGTAATATTATACCTACTAAAAGCTTAACATTTTCAGAAGCCATAAACGGTTATAAACTGACTTATAAAGCCGGTTATACAGAGCTACCAGAAGATTTAAAATTAGCAGTTCTTGACTTAGTAACTTATTACATCAAAAACGACTCGGCTATACATTCAAGTAAAGCCCCAGGAACTAATTCAGTTCAGATTGAGTACGTAACTACAACCAATCTGCCGGCGCACATTAAAAGAGTATTAGACCTGTATATGGCTAATTATTACTAATGAGTTTAGCCGACTTTAGTGCAGCTTTAAAAAATAGAGCTATACGCGAATGGTTTAATAAAGAAAACGACGCCAGAGAGTCTCAGAAACTATCAAATGTCAACACATTAGTAAATGCTACTAGTATGTATAGATCGGCTGAAGAAGTAGCAGGTAAAAACTCCTTTGTTATTACTAAAAGTACTGTTAGAGAGTTATTAAATACTTTAAAAGGGTATCAAGGCGAAGAGCTAGAGCAAGCTACCAATTTAGCATTTGCAGCGTTTGGTAGCAAAAACGTAGGGGCAAAGGTTAATAGAAGAAAAATACTTGTAGGGGAAGGGGTTCCTGCAGTATACTTTAGTACTATCTCTTTTGATAGTATAACTAATTTGGTTAATAACATACTTAATCTTCAGGCTAAAGAGCTCTCTTCTAGATTTGAAAAAGGTCACGTAGTAGGCCTTAACACTGAGCTACTGCGGATTACCGCCAATCGTATCTCTACCATTGACGCTAGAGCTGCACCAGGTTCTTCAGGCGCAAAATCTGTAATACTAGCTGAACTTAATAATGTTATAGAGTACTACAAACGTCTAGACTATGACTCAGCCAACATTCAGCCAGCTGCTGACATCCCTGTTTACGCCAGTGTAAATAAATCTATTAGTAAAACAGGAAAAACAAAATATTTAGTAGAAATTCAACCTAAAGCAGCCAATCAATCTTCTGCAAAAGAAGTTGGTGCTACTATTGGGTCAATTCGTAAACTATTTACTCCCGGAGCTTTGACGGAAAAAGCAATGAGTAAGCTCATTGATAGCCTTGTCCCTAAGGTAAGCGACCCTAAGTTTGTTGATGACTTACTTAAGATGAAAAGTAGTCCCAGTTTTATAGATATGATTGTCACGCAAATTGCGGGATCTATAACAGGAAAAGCTAAAGATCAGGACTACTCTCATAAAGATGTTAAAATAGGAGCTAAGAAACTACCTAAAGTAGACCTTACCAAACTGCGTGCAGTAGTTAAAGCAGAGCTTTCTAAAGCAGAAGCTCTTAAAAGAAAACTAAATGCCCCTTTAAAAACCATAAGAGGTAACTTTTACTCTCTAGCTAGCTTACAGCAGTTAATTAATAACAGTTTGCAAGACGTAATATCAGCAAACATGGGCAGTGGAGGTACTAGAAGCGTTCTAAACTATAGAACAGGTAGGTTTGCTTCTTCAGCTAAAGTTGAAAGCATGACCCAGTCCCGAGAAGGTATGATAACCGCATTCTACTCTTACATGAAGAACCCTTATCAAACATTCGAACCCGGATTTGCTCAAGGCAGCCCTAAAACACGTGACCCTAAACTGCTAATATCTAAGTCAATTAGAGATATTGCAGCCACTAAAGTATCTAACAGAATGAGAGCAGTACTAGTATGAGCAGACGCAAAAGTATATTAGACGCTCTAGTTAATAAGTTTAAAAATATTGATGGAATTCTTTATACTTCCAATATATTTAATAACGCTTATCCCAAGCTAAAATTTTGGGATGAAATTTCAGATTTTCCAAGCATATACAGCACGGCTGGAACTGAACAACGAGAGTACTTACCAGGTAACTTTACTTGGGCCTTCTTAAATTTAAGTATAAAAGTATACTGTAAAGGCGAAGAAAGTCAGCTAGAATTAGAACAACTATTAGAGGATATAGAGTCTGTAATAGACGCTAATCGAGTACTTGTCTACGACAGCATAAAAAACTATGAAACTACTGAAATTTTAGTAGCTTCTATAACTACCGATGAAGGCCTTTTAGCCCCCTATGCGGTAGGTGAAATAAACTTGCAAGTTAGATATCAACTAATGTAAGTACAACCCGTATATTAGTGTAAAAGCAGATAAATGTCTCGTCTAGCACTACATACATAAAATTTTAAGGAATATAAATGTCATTTAATCTAATACGTAATAGCCGCGTAGTTTTTACAACTAATGTGGCTATCGGGACGGGCATTGTAGCAGCAACTGGATTTACTGCTGCTAACTCTCAAGAACTTCAAGTAATGGACGGGTTTAGCTTTTCACAAGCTAGTAACGCCGATACTATAAACATCAATGAAGCTGGTGTAACACCAGTTCGTGGTCAGCGCAGTTTTAATACTAGCTTAGCTAACGTAGAGTTCTCGTTCTCTACTTATATTAGACCTAAGCTATTGGGCACTATAAAATGTGAAGAATCTCACCTGTGGAACGCGCTTTTAAGTGCTACTGCGGTATCTGCAACTCCGGTAGCTCTATCTTATACTACTTTAACCTCGGTTACTCAATCTCTGGGTGTTATCACATTTACAGGCACAGGCTTGGTAGTTACCGGTTTAGCTGTAGGTGAAGTAGCAGTTATTAGAGGTGTTGTAGGAGCAGGAGCTTCTCAATATAATAGCGCAGTTAGAGTTACGGCCATTAGTGGTACAGCGATAACTGCTACGTATATAGTTACTCCTACGGCTGCAGCTGTAGCCGCTAACTTTGGCGCAACTGGTATAACTAATTTTACCAGAACCGCATGGAACGAAAACGCAGCAGTTACAGCAGACGTTGCCCCAGGAATTCCTGTAGCTTACTCTTCAGTTACAACTGCTCTTTCTAATAGAAACCAGCTGCTTGCTTTTGGTATGATTATTACTGTAGATGGTATTACTTATGCTATTGATAACTGTGCCCTAGATCAGGCTGTTATTGACTTTGGCTTAGACGGTATTGCTATGGTTGCATGGACCGGTAAAGGTACCGCGCTACGTCAGCTAGCTACTACCGTAGCATACAGTGCAGCAACAGACCCAGCTATTAGTGGTGGCTTAACCGGTACTATTAAAGGTAAGGACACTACAGCTAATTTTATCACTAATAAACTGTCTACTGTTACTATGATTAGTAATGTCGGCGGTATTGGTGGTACTGCATATACACTAGCACTAACGGGTGGTAGTATTACTATAGCAAATAACATTACTTATGTTACTCCTGCAATTATCGGGGTAGTAAACACCCCAATCGGATATTTTACAGGTACTCGTGCAGTAAGTGGTACTATTAATGCGTATCTTCGTACCGGTAGCACTAACAGCTCTGGCTTGTTAAATGCACTACTAGCAGCATCTGCTACAGTTGCTGGAATTGAGCCTAAGTTCCGCTTACAGCTTGAAATTGGTGGCGCATCAAACGGTACACGCGTAGAAGTAGAATCTTCAGGAGCCATGCTTCAGATTCCTACTATTGATGCTCAAGCAGTTATGTCTACAGCAATCAACTTTACATGCCAAGGTACTAACAGTACTCTAGCAGATAACGCATACGACATTACTAACGTAAACGAACTAGCTATTCGCTACTTCTCAATTTAAGTTTTCTCCAGGTACTGGCCTGATCACCAGTACCTCTTTTTCTAAACGTCTTAATAAAATAAACCAAGGACACACATGTCAGAATCAATTACCCCTATCCTTAGTCTTAAATCCCTGCTTGTACCAAGCAAATCTGTGGAAGTAGAATACCCAGGTTTTAACGGTATGAAAGTTAACGTTGTATTTCTTTCTCGCGAGACTTTAGTTAGTATCCGTAAAAAGGCTACAAAAACCAGTTTCAAGAATCGTCAGCCAGTTGAAGAACTAGATGACAAGTTATTCCTACAACTATATGTTAATGCTTGTATTAAAGGATGGAGTGGTTTAAAAATGAGCTATCTGGAACAGCTTGCACCCGTAGATATTACGGGTCAGAATCCTGAAGCAGAACTAGCTTATGACCAAGACAACGCCCTGTTCTTGATGCAAGCATCGGCTAATTTCGATGCCTATATTAGCGAGACGGTTACGGACCTATCAAATTTCACGAAGGCCAGTACGCCGAGTTAAATCGACAACTGGCCTCCTATTTCACAAACAGCAGCCTTAGTATGACTAAGGATGCTTATTTCGAAATGTGTGAAGCACTAGGTAGCGAGCCTTTAGAATCTGAAATTCCCGTGGAATATGAGGATTTTTACTATGATGTACAAGAAGCCTTAGGGGTATACCACAAGTTAAAAGATGAGTGGGACACCATGAATGGTAGATACCTTGGAAAAAGTTACGCAGGTATTATTGATATATTTACTATATTAGAAGTGCCTCCGGAAGATCACAAGACCTTATATAACTTAATAGGTATTATTGATGCGCATAGATCTAAAGCAATAGAAGAAAGCAGACCTAAAACGTAGTAACAAAAAGCCCCTATACTTAACTGTATAGGGGCTTTTTTATGGGTAAAAAATTTACGGCTTGACATACGCTAGTTAAAGTGATATAATATGGATTACTAATACTGGCACGTCTGAACTTTCACGCGCTAAAAGAGCAGGAGACATAATGGTAACTAAAACAACGTTAGAACTAGAGTTAAAAAGTAATTTAATAGAACAGGCTAAACATGCCAAAAGCATAAAAGACAGCTTGGAAGCAGCCGCGCGTGCCAGAATAGCGGACCCCCTTACGGCACCTAGAACGAGTATGTCGGGTGGAAGAACGCCCGCATCAACTTATAGAGACCAACGAGAAGAGTCTAGAGGATATGGAGTAAATCGTTCCATAGGCCCAGGCACGGGTGCAGAAGGCCGCGATTTTGCTAAGCAAGCTCAAGGTCTTGGTGGGTTAGTGCACGTGTACGCCACTTTTGCAGCCAATTTATTTGCAGTAAGCGCAGCGTTTACAGCCCTTTCTAGAGCAGCAGATACTTCAAACATGGTTAAGGGTTTAGATCAATTAGGTGCTAGTAGTGGTCGCGCACTAGGCAGTCTTTCTAAACAGCTAATGGGAATAACTGACGGCGCTATATCTATGCGTGAAGCAATGACAGCTACTGTACAAGCTTCTGCAGGTGGTATGACTAATGCAGCTATTCTACGTATGGGTATGGTAGCTAAACAGGCCTCTCAGGCTTTGGGTGTAGCTATGCCTGATGCTTTAAGCCGTATTAGCCGAGGTATTACAAAGCTAGAGCCAGAACTATTAGATGAAATCGGTATTATGGTAAGGGTAGACAGGTCTGCCGAAGCTTATGCGCTTACGCTTGGTAAAACAGCAAGTGCACTCACTGACTTTGAAAAACGCCAAGGTTTTGCTAATGCGGTACTAGAACAAGGTGAAAAGAAGTTTGGCGCTATTAAATTAGATACTAACCCGTACGACAAAATTCTTGCGTCAATGAAAAATCTTGCGCAAACTGGATTAGAGCTAGTTAATAACGTTTTAGGCCCTTTGATAAATTTACTAGCTTCAAGCCCTACAGCCCTATCTGTGGCTATGGCCGGTATTGGTGCAATTTTATTAAAACAAGCTATTCCAGCTATAGGAATGTTTAGAGAAACTGCTCGCCGTATGTCCGAAGAGACTACTGCTAGAGTTAAGCGTCAAGTTGTAGAGCAAAGAGAAGCAGCGGTGCAGTTAGATGTTTTAGCCGCAAAACGTGCAGAAACTGAGTATTTAACCACAGGTACTGGACTTAAAAAAATTCAGGCATTAAAAGACGCATCTTTTAACTCAAAAATAATGGGGGCAGACGTTAGGGGGGCCCTTAAAAAGAGCCCACTAGACTTAACTCCAGAAGAATCAGCAAAAATTCTGTCGAAGCACAAAGAGCTACAAGATAAAATAGCTTCTGGAACTGCTTCCAAAGGTGAAAGCGACCAATATACTAAACTAGAAGCTAGAGCTGTAAAGGTTAAAGAAATAAATGCCTCCATAAGTAAGGTAGGAGATGCCGCGGCAGCAGTTAACGAAAGAAAAGATTCCGCATGGTGGACTCATCAAAGACAAAAAGAAGCGTACTTAAAGAAACTAGAGTTTGAAGCAAAGAAAAGTAGTGTAGTGTCTAATGCAGCTGAAAATGCTGCCGTAATGGGCCCAAGTATAGCTTTTAAAACACTAAAGTCGGATTTAAGTAGTCTTGAGGGTAGTAATGTATCAAAAATTGGTACTGCAGTAAAAGGTACCTTTGCTATAGCTACTAGCGCTGTTACTACTTTTATGAACTCTATTGGCGGAGTTCTAATGATAGTAGGTTTAGTAACCGCAGCATTTGGGTTACTGGCCTCGTGGCTTAGTACTAATTCCAAAGAAGCAGACAGGTTTTCTTCTAGTATAACGGGTGTGTCTGACGCAGTAGATAACCTAAAAAGAACGATAGATTTTATTACGGACAAGGACCCTCTCACAGTATTTTCTGTTGAAACAATACAGGCAAGAGCCAGCGCTTTGCAGGGGTTATCGGATAGCTTAAAATCTTTAGTAAAAGATTTTAATGCAGTACAAAAAGCTTCAAGTGCTTTTGATAGCTTTATGGACGGTTTCTGGGATTCTATTGGTAAAGGTTCAGCAGATAAGTTATCTACTAATCTGGCCAAGTCTATTTCTGCAGGGTTAGAGGGTGCAGCCACTAGCGCAGCAAAATCAGAAGGTATTAAAAAGCTACAATATATACTAGGTAAAAATATTGATGTAACAAACATTGATGTAGTAACATTAGCCTTACGTAAATTAAATAATCCAGAAGTAGCCGCAGCAGGTGCTGCTATTGATAAAATACTTAGAGATATTTCACTAAGTGCTAATAATGCGGCTAGCACACTAACTGCAGCTACTGCACGTATTACTGAGCTTTCTGCCCTAGTGCAGGCGCAAAACTTAGCCTTAACACCAACAGATGCTGTTGGTAAGTTAGGTACTGCAATGGTGTCTTCAGCCTCAGAAATATATAAGGGGTTACAAGATCCCATTAATTCCTTAATACTGTTAAATAAGTTAGCTAAAGATAGCAGAGCACTAAGTTTACTTTCCCCTAATGTCAGTAGTGACTTAATTAGCGCTAGTAGTGAAATACAGAAGCTTAATGATAATTATGGGTCACTACAACAACAGCTAATTAATGGCGAAAAAGCCCTACAAGATCTAAAAGCTAAAAATAAAGCAGAGGTTACTGTAGGAAACACGTACACCGGAACTACTAAGCGTGTAGATACCTCCGCAGCTACTGATGCCAAAGCCTATATTGCAAATATACAGAACGCTCTAGTTGAAGCAGAAGCTAAGATGAAAGCAGTAGGATTTGAACTTTCAAGTAAAGTAGCTAATGATTTTGTAAACATTGGTTTAAGTAAGCTAAATCTAAGTTTAAAAGCAGCTATGTCCGAAGGGGGTATAACAGCTGCAAGAGGTTATTTATCTGTATTAAAAGAAGCTGGCGTGGGAACAGCTGCAGCTGAAACAAAATTAGCTCAGCAAGAGTTAGGTATGCAAAAGCAAATTTTAGAAGCATCATACAGTCAGATGAAAGCGCAACAACGCAACACTAACGCCTTAGAAATACTTACGATATCTAATCAAATAGTTGCTGCAAACTTAGTTCTTGCTGATGCAGGAAATAGTGAATTACGCAGGGATAAAGCGTATAAAGAATTATCGGGTTTAGAGACACAACTTGAAAACATAGTAAAAAACGTACGAATAACAGAAATGAAGCCTAAAGACGTACTAGCTTTAAAGGCTGGGGGCGAGTTTTCTGCAGAAGTTCTCGCAGGTATGGCCCCCTATATGACTCAATTAACGGGTTATTTATCGGGTCTAGCCACAATAGGTGGTAAAGCTGCGGCAATAGCTATTCAAGGATTTGCCAATTTAGATAGAGAAAAACTAAAGCAAGGCCAAGCAGAAAATAACACACGTATTGGTAGTATAGACACAGAGTTACAAACACTTAACAATGCAATTGCGTTAAATGTAGAGTACGATAAAACACTTCAAACTAAAAAAGACACCCTTGAAACTGAAAAGCTTAACAAGCAGATGAAGAATGATTTGTTAAAGTATGATAGTGATAAACGTATAATAGGAGCATCTTCAAAGTCGTCTGAAGTTAACCAAGCCGAAGTAACTAAGGCTCTTGACGCAGCTAAACTGGCCTGGCAGGCAAGAATTTTTAAATTTCAAACAGACACTAATGCAGCTACTCAAGCGTCTAGAATAATAGAGCAAAAAGGTCTTGAAGATATTAGACTCAAACAACAAGCTAACTTTGAACTAGTAAGAACTGAAACACAGACTATTGCTGGTATCAAGCTAACCCAACAAGCAGACGAAATAAAGTATTTAGAAACTATAGGGGCACTAACGGGTTCTGTAACTGCTGCCAAGCTAACACAAATTAGTTTGAATCAACAAGCTATAGACGATGAAAACAAAAGAGTAGAAATAGCTTCCAAGTATGTAACAAGCTATATAGCTCTACAAAACAGTAAAAACTTACCGCTTACAACAGCTGTAGAAAAAGAGAAAATTGAAGCAATGCAAAAGCTTCTTGAAGCCTCTTATTTACGTCAAATTGATGCTCAAAATTTACTAAATCAGGGTAAAGTTACCTCAATAACTTTAGCAGGAAAAGAAGAAGTATTAGCTAAAAGTTATGCAGAGCAAATGGAAAGAATGGTTGGCTTTACAGAAACTCTAGCAGGAGCTTTTGGAGATGTTGGAGCAGCTATTGGCGAAGCAGGCCAAGCTATCTTAAAAATGGGTAAAGCTGATCAAGACTACCTTAAACAAAAACTAGCCTTACAAACTAAACTAGCTACTTCTAGCACTGCTGATGAACTGAACCCAGCAGAAATAGCTAAAGATAGAAAAAACTTAATTAAACTAGACAAAGAAAAAACTATAAGTGAACTAGACGGGTATGCTAAAACCGCTGGTGCAGCTAAAAAGATGTTTGGTGAAAAAACCTTAGCCTATAAAGTATTGGGCGGAGTAGAGAAAGCACTACATATAGCTAAACTTGGTATGCAAGCTGCACAGATTGTAGCTGACTTAACAGGAACAGCCTCTTCAGTTACTAATTCCAGTGTACGTACCACCGCTTCTGTAGCAGAAGCCGGAGTAGATGGAGTAAAAGCTGTAGTTAAAGCTATATCAAGTCTACCTTTCCCTTTAAATCTTGCTGCAGGGGCCGCAACGGCAGCCGTAGTAGCCGGTTTAATATCTAGTATTGGAGGAAAATCTCCTGCGGCTCCGGGCGCACCTACTGTAGGCACTACCTCAGAAGACCGGCAAGCTACTCAAGGTACAGGGCAATCATGGGTTAATGGCGCTAAAGTAGACAACGGTGGTGGGGTTTTTGGTGACTCAAGCGCTAAATCAACCGGAATTATGAACAGCTTAGAAATTCTAAAGGATAACTCTATTATTGGACTTAGTTACGATAATAGAATGACAAAAGCTTTAGAAAAGCTAGCTAGTTCAATAGTAGAAGCGGCTAAATCTATATATGGAATACGTGGGTTACGTGACGGCTCTGGTTTTGGTACTATGCAAGGTTCTACAGTAGGCGGTCGTGCTGGCCTAATGGGTAGTATATTCGGAGGAAAGACCACATCTAATACTAGTATTACTAGTGCAGGTATACAATTTCAAGGAACATTTAACGATGTAATGGATAATGTATCAGGAAGTATTCTTCAGTATAAAGACATACTTTCTCAGTTTACTAAAAGTGGTGGCTGGTTTAGCAAGGACAAAAGCTGGTCTACTAAAAGCACTGAAGTTAAGGGGTTAGCTGAGGGAGCCAGTGCATCTATTAGCAATATATTTAAAGAAGCTAATAACATGTTTATTGAGGTAGGTAAAAAAGCTGGTGTAAGTGCAGAGCATATACGCAACGTACTTAGCCAGATAAATGTATCTATGTCAGCAGACTTAATGAACCTAACGGGGCAAGCGCTAGTTGATGAGTTAAACGGTATTATAGGTAACCAAATTAGTAATGCAGCTAGCACTATATTTAGTAGCTTTGCTAAATATAAGAACTTTGGTGAGGATTTTCTAACTACTGTTATTAGAGTTATAGACGCTAATGACAAAGTAGATCAGGCTTTACGCTCTATAGGCAGTAGCTTTAGCATTATATCTAACTTTGATATTTCTGAAGCTATGGTTAATGCTGCTGGTGGGTTATCTCAGTTTATGGAGCAAACTGCAACATTTGGGGATGCTTTCTTAACAGATGCCGAAAGACTGGCGCCTATACAAAAAGCTTTAAAAACACAACTTAACGCACTAGGATTAAGCACTAATTTAAGCAGAGACCAGTTTAAAAATTTAGTATTAGCACAAGATCTGTCTTCTGAAGCTGGACGAAATATGTATCAAAATCTTATGGAACTAGTCCCTGGTTTTGATAAGGTTACATCTACTATAGATGAAACAACTAAAACTTTAAAAGCCGCACTAGTAGATTTAGACATAGCTATATATACTGAACTAGGTAAGGCTGAAATAGCTCTACAACTAACTAGAGAAAAAGAGATAGAAGCTTTAGATGCAAGTGTAAGACCTATCCAAAAATACTTAAATACTCTTAAAGACGAAACGTCTCTAAAAACTAAACTAACTAAAGCATACACCGATCAATCAACCGCTATTAAGAATACCATTAGTTCACTAACAGGATCTATAAAATCTCTTAAAGAATATAAAACATCTCTAACAGCAGGCGCTAGTTCGCTGCTTACTCCTTCCGAGAAGTATGCACAAGCTCAGGCTACTATGCTTCAGACTACGTCATTAGCCAGATCTACAATAACTTCAGACTCAACATCAGAAGAGATTGCTGCTAGAAACGACGCTATATCTAAAGTATCTTCGACTTCAGACGCGTTCTTAAGTGCCTCTAAAGAAATGTTTGCTAGTTCTGACAGATATATTCAAGACTTTGCAGGTGTACTGGAGTTGTTGGACGGTAGCAGCTTATCCTTAACCCAACAACTATCAACAGCAGAAAAACAGCTAGTTACTTTAGATGAAAGCATAAGTTTCCTAAAACTTATAACTACTAGTACAGATACTACAGCCAGCTTACTACAAGAACTGTTAGTGTTACAAGTAGCTACTGCAGCCGCAAGAACTGGGGCAATAGCGGCAGGTTCTGGTGCTGCTGCTAGCGTATACGCTATTCCGGCGATGGCAGGGGGCGGGGTTGCAAACGGTTTAACACTAGTTGGAGAAGATGGGCCAGAATTAGCCAACTTTACTTCAACAGCACGTATTTATCCAAACCAAGCATCTAATGATATGTTCAATACTAAGGAATTAGTAGCTGAAATTCGATCACTAAGAGCAGAAGTTTCACAACTACGTGCAGATCAGAAGCAACAAACAGGTCACTTAATTGCAACCAACTACGATGCTAACTCGAAGAATGCTGCTGCTGTAGTTAACGCTACAGAAGAGGCTTCTGATAACCAAGACTGGAGAATAAGGTCACAGGTTAAAATAGCATAAACAAAGCCCGGCTAACTACCGGGCTTTTTTATGCTTATGGAAAATTATGCTTGACATATTTTCCTTAGTGTAGTATAATAGTGTAAAAATGATATAGGAAAATGTATGAATTATACACAAGAGTGGCTTGAAAATCCCGCAAGTATAAAAGGTATTTTAGTAGAAGCAACTGTATTGGACCGTTTAGGTACTTATGGTCCAGCAGGTACTGAAGTAGTTATATACTTATCTAATATCGGGTATACTTCTTCAGATGCTACAATTAGTTTTTTACCATATTTAACTGGCAGTATTCAGACAACCGAGTCTATTTCTATAGAGGGGGGGATGTCTATGTCCTTTGGTGATATCCAGATCACTAATATTAATGGAGAGTTAGATAGCTGGCTAGACAGTACTAAGTTTATTTGGGTTAATAGACCTATTCAAGTTTATTTAGGTGACCCACGCTGGGTACTACTAAACTTAGCTGCTATACGTAATACGGCTACAGGCGGGTTTGAAAAGATATTTGATGGAGTCATTGCAGACATTGACTCCAGCTCGCGTGAATCCTTAAACTTGAAAGTTCGGGATAAATTAGAAAGACTAAATACTCCGGCAACAGAAAGTACTTTAGGAACCTACGGTACTTGGGGTGGGGGGCAGGCCAACCAAGATAGCATTATACCCCTTATATTTGGAGAAGTAAGCAATATATCCCCGATGCTAATAGACCCCAGTCAATTGGAGTACTCCTTTAACAACGGCAACACTGAACTAGTAATTGAGGTAAGGGATAATGGCGCTCCTATATATACTGATCCGTCTGTGTATACAGGTACTGAGCCCAGACCCTCAACTGTAACGGTTAATCTACCCACAGGTAAGCTCAAGCTTCTTAGGGCTCCTATAGGTACTATTACCACGTCTGTACAGGGTATAAAAAACTCTATTAATCTAGATACAGGTGCTTTAGTTCTAGGAACCTACGTAAATAATATAGCTAATCTTGTAGCACTACTAATTACTCAGTACGGCCCCGTACTTACACGGTTAGGGGTTGGTGATCTAGACTTAGTAAATTTAAAGGCGTTTTCTTTAGATGTTAATAATCAACAAGCCACTGGTATAGCTATTGTTGATAGGTCAAATATGCTTATAGTATGCCAAAGTATACTAGCAAGTACTAACGCTCAACTGTTTATGAATAGAAAAGGTCTACTACAATTATTACAATTAGGTGTATATACATCTGATGCAGTAGTTAATATTACCGATAGTAATATTATGCATCATAGTTTACATATATCTAACAGAACTGACGTTATAGCAGCTACTAAAGTAGGGTATAATAAAAACTATACACCGCAAACTGCCTTAGCGCTTTCACTACCAGCAGCGCATAATGTAATGTTTAAAGATGAGTGGTACTCTAAAACAGTAGTAGACACCAGTATTCGAGATACGTATAAATTAGATACAGCCCCTATACAAAAAGATACCTCTTTAATAAAAGGCAGCGACGCCAATGCCTTAGCCTTACGACTAAATAACTATTTTAAAGTGCCTAAAACCGTGTATAGTTTTGTAGGCTCTTCTGCATTGCTGTCCTTAAAACTAGGGCAGGGGGTGCTATTAACGCATAATAGATTTGGGCTAGAATTAGGTAAGTCTGGCCAAGTTATATCTTTAAGCCCTAATTGGCAGGCTGGAACAATTAACATAGAGGTAATTATTTAATGGCAGCCCCTATTCTAAATGATAGAGACTTAGCGCTACAGGCGTCTCTGTACAGATTTGCAACTACCCTAGTATCAATAAGCGCTAGTGCGGGTGCTTTTAAAACCTTTAAAAATGGTGGTACCACTGCCCCCGCTAATATTGTACTAACTGCAACACCTAATATCGTATTTACAGCGGCTGCGGTGTATGCGTGGTCCTATGCTCTTAGTACTGCTCCTGCTGTTTGGGTAGCTTTAGGTAGTGGTAATACTACTACTGTTACTAATACTAATATACTTACTATAGTTGGGGAAGCCACATGGGTACAATATAGATGTTTAGTTACTGAGAATTTATTAACTAGTGCTTCTGGCTTTTTTACTGTTACATACAGTAAAGAGGTATCGGAACCTATTATTGTAGATATAACTAGAGCTGCTGCGGTAATAGCTTCCAACTCTGCTGGAGAACCTACAGGGTACACGAATACAGATACTACTATAAGCGTATCCCGTGGAGATGTTGCGTTAGCTTACAATGCTCTTGGAGGAATTAATTCTTTTAAAGTAGATATACAAGCAGACAATGTAGCAAGAACAGTAGGTACTATAAATACTACTGCTACTACTTATGGTATCAGTGGTATAACAAATATTACTGTAGATATTGCTACAGTAATATTTGTAGTAACAGTATATGACGCCTCAGGTGTAATAGTTTCTCCAACTTTTGCTAAGAGAATAACCTATACTAAAGTTACTAATGGTGTAATCGGAGGGGATGCTACTTTTTCTTATATTGAAGCCTCCTCACCTGTAATCTCTAAGTCTACATCAGCTGCACCAATTACCGGCACACATTCAAACGTTACTGTTACAGGTAAACGGGTAATAGGGTCGGCAGCGCCTGCTACATATGGGTTCTTAACTGTTACAGGTAATGGCGACGCCGAAGCTACTCTAGCTACTGCTAATAGTATTACTACAGCTATAAATAACACTGCTGGAAAAACTAGCTATACTGTTAAGTTGTATAATCAAACTACAGTAGCTGGAGCTATCCTGCTGGACTCAGATATTATACCTGTGCTATTTACTGGTTCTTCAGCTATTATTGCTGCCCTTACTAATGACTCTGCCACTATACCTACTAATAGTGTAGGCACTGCTGGAATATACACCGGTACTCCTACAGAAATACATGTGTATGAAGGAGCAACCGAGTTAACTTATGACGCGGTGGGCACTGCTAGTGGTACCTGGAAAATTGCATCTACTTTTCAGTCTAATATCACTATAGGTGCTATAACTGACAGTGGTTTATTTGCTACTACGGGTAATGCTTCTAATATTACTGGAAATACTGCCTTAATATCCTATACTATCAGTGGAGTGTCTCTAGGGGGTGTTGCCTTTTCATTACTAAAAACACAGGCCTTTAGTATAGCTTATGCAGGTGCTACAGGTAGTACCGGTACTAGTGGTACTAAGTCTATAACTATTAGTGCTTTTAGATGGGGTACTTCAATAGGTACGTTTGCTCAAGCAGCTACGTATACATGGGGCGGAAATGTAAGCGCCTATCCCGTAGGTTGGACAGCTGGTGCACAAGCTTCAACAGCCAACGGAGAAACTCTATTCCAGATTAATTTAACAATTACTGCCATAGCTACAGATACTACAACTGCAGTTAATTGGTCTAGTGCTGTATCTAATACCATAGGTTATAGATTGGATGGTAGCATAGGTATACAAGGTAACTCTGCTCGGGTAGCCTATATAGTTACTACAAGCGGAACACCTCCTGTAACTCCCACAGCTTTAGCAGGAGACCAGGCACCTACAGGCTGGTCATTTATTTCAACAAGTGTACTTGCTAATGGCCAGTTTATGTATCAGTCAGATGGTATATTAACTACTGGGGGCAATATTGCCTGGGGTAACCCTTACTTAAGTAATTTAAAAGTAGGTAGCCTTTCTGCAATTAGTGCTACATTAGGTGTAGTTACAGCAGGTACAATTTCTGCTAGTTCTTTTGCTACAGGAGCGTACTCAAGCTACAATTGGCCAGCAGCCAATGCAGGTGGTGGCTCTTTTCTTAATTCTTCAGGTTTACTGCTTGGTAACCAGAATGCCCATGCTGCTGGTGTAGTTGGTGCAGGTTATTTTCAAGTAACTAGTGGTGGTGATATTTATTCACCCGGACTTAGTGTTGTTGGCGGGGCGGCTACATTTAGTGGTTCATTAAATGTTAAGTCAGCGGCTAGTGGGGCACGTATGGAGATTAAGAACAATGTTATTAAGGTGTTTGACTCTGCAGGAACACTACGAGTTCAACTTGGAGATTTAACAGTATAAGTTATGGGCCATAGAAAAATCTACAGGCATAAAACTTTTTATCTTGACCCTAGGCTGCTTATGTGTTATAATATATAAAATCATATAAGCTGACAAATTTTGCGAGCTTAAATTAACTTTATACTGGACAAAAAATGGCAGCAAATAATCTTAGAATAATATATCAAAATATAATTGATTCTGCCACTATTACCGCGTCAAGTACTCTTGGAATAACAAGTGCAGCTAATTTGGCTAAAGATATTAAAGGCTCGGTTTGGCGCTCGGCGTTGTCAACTACTACATCAGTAAAAGCCAACTTAGTAGTAGCTTTTGCACCTACTATAGTAGGTGGAATTATGCTGCCTTTTTGTAACCTTAGCCCCACAGCTACAGTTAGGGTACGCGGGTACACTGGAGCCGCGCCAACTATGGCAGGTACCGTAGACTTACCTACTGTATCTGCCACCGGAACCTTAGTATTTGACTCAGGTATTGTTATAGCTGCCCCTTATCAAGTACTAGGTTTATGGTCTTGGGGTACTTTACCTCTTGGAGTAAACAGCTACTCATACGGAGGCGGCACATACGGTAGAGTATGGGTTCCAAATCAACTATCTTGTACTAGTTTATTAATAGAAATAGTTGACGTTAATGCAGATAGATACATAGAGCTTTCTAGATTAGTTGTTGGTGCATATTGGTCTCCAACGTTTAACACTTCTTTTGGATTAAGCTCGACTAATAAAGATATGAGCTCACACTCTAGAAGTGAATCAGGCGACTTAATTACTACTAGAGGGGTTAGATACCGTAGTATGAGATTTGATCTCACCTGGTTAACCCCTGAGGATAGACTAGAGTTTACTAGAATTCTTAAAGGTAATGGCTTGCCCAAGCCTTTATTTATTAGCTTATTTCCAGATAACCTAGAAGACTGGGACAAAGAGCAAGCACATCAGGTATACGGTAAGTTATCTCAGCTATCTGATATACAGCATCCAATGTTTGGTATATATAGTACAGCAATAGACATAGAGGAGATTTAAATGCCTAATTTTTACTCAGGCCAAACAGACTATATTACGGAGCTTAATAAGTTAGCTACGGCTACTGAAATAGCCGCTGTAGGTACTAAACTAGATAATATAGATACCAGTGTAGCCTCAGCCTCTACTTCAGCTACCAATGCAGCAGCTAGCTATGATGCTTTTGATGACAGATACTTAGGTAGTAAAGCTGCTAATCCTACCTTAGATAATGATGGAGTTGCTTTACTTACTGGAGCAATTTACTGGAACACAGCCATACCAGAAATGAGAGTATGGACAGGTACAGCGTGGGTAGCTGTACAGTCTACTAGTGCAGCTACAAACGCTGCTGCTAGTGCCTCAACAGCTACAACTCAAGCTACAAATGCAGCAGCTAGCTATGATGCTTTTGATGACAGATACTTAGGTAGTAAAGCTACTAATCCTACCTTAGATAATGATGGAGTTGCTTTACTTGTTTCAGCAATTTACTGGAACACAGCCATACCAGAAATGAGAGTATGGACAGGTACAGCGTGGGTAGCTGTACAGTCTACTAGTGCAGCTACAAACGCTGCTGCTAGTGCCTCAACAGCTACAACTCAAGCTACAAATGCTGCTGCAAGTGCTACAACAGCCTCTACTCAAGCTACAAATGCTGCTGCAAGTGCTACAACAGCTACAACTCAAGCTACCAATGCTAGTGCAAGTGCTACAACAGCCTCTACTCAAGCTACAAACGCTAGTGCAAGTGCCTCAACCGCTACAACTCAGGCTACAAACGCTAGTGCAAGTGCTACAACAGCCTCTACTCAAGCTACCAATGCAGCTGCTAGTGCCTCAACCGCTACAACTCAAGCTACAAACGCCGCAGCTAGTGCTACAACAGCTTCTACTCAAGCTACAAACGCTAGTGCAAGTGCTTCAACGGCTTCTACTCAAGCTACCAATGCAGCCTCTAGTGCTACAACAGCCGCTAACTATTTAACCATAGGCACTAGTACTACTAGCGTATTAATAGGCCTTGGTAGCAAAAGCTTTACCACAACTCTGGGTAAAGCTTGGGGGGCAGGCCAGTTCTTAAGCTTAACTAGCGCAGCCAACAGTGCTAACTATATGCACGGCGCGGTAACCAGTTACAACAGCGGCACAGGTGCGCTGGTAATGAATATTTTAGATATTGAGGGCAGCGGAACACTAGCAGATTGGAATATAGCCATATCAGGTACTCAAGGTCCAATAGGTGCAACAGGAGCAGGTAGCGGTACTGTAACAAGTGTTACCGGTGCTTTACCGATTCAAGTTGTAACAGGAACCTCAACTCCTGTTATATCAATTAATGCAGCTACAGGAGCCGCCGCCGGCTCAATGAGCGCAACTGATTTTACTAAGTTAGCGGGTGTAGCTACAAGTGCAACAGCTAATTCAACAGACGCAATTTTATTAGCAAGAGCTAATCATACTGGTGCACAAGCAATAAGTACAGTTACAGGTCTTCAAATTGCATTAGATGGTAAGTTAGCTACTACAGGTGTTGCAGTTAGCTCCTCAACACTAACTTCCGACGACACAAGAGCTGTAAACAATTTGCCTTCAGCTGTTGCTCTTGGTGTTAAAGCTGAATTTAAAGCTAATACAACTACAAGTATTGTAGACAGTGGGACTTATCATAGTTTAATTAACGTTAAAAGTTATCCGGATTTTAGTGGGGGAGAAGTTAAACAAATCGCTCTTACTGACAGTAATAACTTGTGGATGAGAACGTCTGCGGGTGCTAGTGCTTGGGGTGCCTGGAAAAAGTTTGCATCAAACAAAGTAGATGTTGGTCTTGGTAATGTAGATAACACTAGTGATGCTAGCAAACCTGTTAGCACAGCTCAAGCTACCGCTAATGCCTTGGCACAGCCTTTGGCAGGCAAAGATGCTAGTGGTGGATACGCAGGACTTACACTTTTTCAGATAAACTTTAAGAACGCACTTAATACAATCACATCATTTTTTACTAATGCTAATACAGTTGCTAGAACGTATACTTTTCAAGACCGTGACGGTACTATTGCTGACAATACCGATCTTGCACTAAAAGCTAATTTAGCTAACCCTACTTTTACTGGTACGATTGGCGGTATTACATCAGCTATGGTTGGTTTAGGTAACGTTAATAATACATCTGATGCAAGCAAGCCAGTTAGCACAGCGCAGCAAGCCGCACTTGATTTGAAAACTACGGCTTCTACATTAGCGGCAGTCGGCGGTGGGGCCTTGGTAGGCAACGTGGCAGCAGCCGGTGTAACTGAAGCAACAGCGCAAGGGGCAATCAACGGGCTGGAGGCTAGGAAGGTGGACAAAGTTACCACCTTAGGCGGCGCTGTTGATCTCAACACTGTTGCTACATCAGGGTTTTATAGGCTGTCATCACCTCACGTCAACATGCCTGTGGGACTTGATGACAGCGCCATGTTGGTGTCTCGCTCTGGCAATACCTGCTTCCAGCAGATCGTTGCTTACATCACCGGCAAAACATACACCAGAGCCGGTAATGGTGCAACAGCGTTAGGGCCGATGACTGCCTGGACAGCGTGGAGCGAGTCGGCAAATTTGGATACAGTGCAGACTTTTACTAACAAAACAATTAGTAACACTCCTGCAGGAGGCATAGCTGCCACTACCGTGCAGGGTGCTATCAACGAGCTAGATTTAGAAAAAGTGGACAAAGGTGCTGTGCAAGCACAAAGCCACACGGCTGTTACAACTGTTGGCTCAAGCACGGCCTACTCCGTGGCAACTTTACCGGTGCAGCCCTCGCTGGTATCTGGTCAGCGCTACCGCATTAAGCTGCACACACCCAACGGCGCAGCGCCGACCCTGGTGCGCGACGGATTGGCTGCAGCCCCCATCAGACTCTACAATGTCATCGGTGCCAAAGTAGCGCCTGCAGCAAATGCCTTGCCGACACTGTTCGACGTTGAATATGACGGCGTGGATTACGTGGTTCTCAACCCACTGCCAGCAACCGGCGGCGCAACCGGCGCAGCTGGCGAAACGGTGTTCGTTGAAAACAGTCGCGTCATGAATACCAGCTACACATTATCAACTGGTAAAAGCGCCTCAATGGTCGGGCCTTTAATTATTGCCACAGGTGCAGCTTTAACTGTTCCAACAAATCAAAGATTGGTCATCCTATGACAACTACATATAGCGATGCTGGTGTTCAGTTTGCTGACGGAACTGTTCAGGCTGTATCAGCCGGAACAGCTTACCGACCTTCAAACTTGCTTGGGGTTGTTAGTCAGGTAGCCGGTGTACCCACTGGTGCGGTCATTCAGCGGGGCAGTAACGCTAATGGTGAGTTTGTGCGGTTTGCTGATGGTACGCAGATTTGCATACTTGTTGACCTTTCCGAAGCAGCCACAGCCGACATCGGGGTTACTTCTACCGTCGCGTTCCCCGCAACGTTTGGGGGTGGCACTGTAAGCATTCACACGAGTATTGTGAGCGTCAGTGCGACTAACACTTATTACCACTCGATTTCTGGCACAACCATAACAGCTACAAATTTCTTGCTAACACGCAGGTTTAGCGTAACGCAAACATACAGTTTGCGCACCTTTGCAATTGGCCGCTGGTTCTAAAAAAGAAACATCATGCACATCAACTTAATTCCCCAGCGACGCGACGACACCCTTGCTATCAGCAAGCAAGGCGACACTCTTACGATCAACGATGTTGACTACGACTTATCTGCCATCCCCGAAGGCGCAACGCTGCCAGCAAGGCTCTAAATCATACTCACTATAAACATCACAAGGGTGACATAAATGCCAACACTACTCACAGCAGGCGACTCAGTAAGCGCCGCATCTTCACTTGCAGCAGGTAACGATGGCCTGCTAAATATCATCGTCGGACCCTCGACCGGCAAGCTCACAGCTGTGGCTATCGACGCAGCGGGCAACATGAATGCGCTTGGGGGTCATCGCATCATTAACCGGGGCAACATTCTTGGTGTAGTTAGTCAAGCGGCGGGCGTGCCTACTGGTGCGGTCATTGAGCGCGGATCAAACGCCAATGGTGAGTTTGTACGGTTTGCAGATGGTACGCAGATATGTACTAGTGTCCAGCCTACAACCGGACTACTTGGTATTAATTCAATATCAAGTAATATAGCTTTTGCATTACCAGCCGTGTTTATAGACAATACATTTTCTGTATCTGTTGTTGCTGTTCCGGGTAGCCATCCAGATTGTTTTGGGGTTTTATTTTGTCATCCAACAAGTACTGGAGCAGGAATTTTTGTTTTGCGTAATGGTGCAACCATAGCGCAAGCATACGCCCCCAGAGTTATAGCTATTGGTCGCTGGTTCTAAAGGAAACATCATGCACATCACACTAATCCCCCAGCGCCGCGACGACACACTTGTTGTCGTCAAAGCAGGTGACACGCTCACGATCAACGGCATCGACTACGATTTCTCAGTCGTCACTGAAGGCTCGACACTGCCAGCCAGCGCCACCGACTGCGAGCTTCTGTTCGGCAACATCGAGCGCATCGCTGGCGTACTGCACTTGTCGTTGCTGCTGCCTACGGGTGCGGACGCAACCGATGTGGCCAACTTTCCCAAACCTATCATCAACCCTGCAGATGGCTTTATGGAGTTGCCACAATGATCGACCTTACAAAACTTGTTACGGCTAAGCAAAAAGCTGACGTTTACAATCTAACAAAACAGCATACAGACAACATCGTTGACCAAAGCTATCTTCAGTCAACTGACTGGATGGTTCTGCGCCAAATGGAGACGGGCAAAGCTATGCCGCAAGACGTAGCCGCCAAACGACAACTTGCCCGCTCAAGCATTGTAAAAAGTGAGGTCGCATAAATGACTACTGAACTATCAGACTCCGGTGTAATGTTTGCTGACGGCTCTCGCATAGCTAGTGCCAGAGAGCTGAGTCATGTCAACGACATCATCAACGGTGAATTTCGCGTTGCGCAGAATGGGACTAGCTTTCCTGCGCCTGTTGCGGGTTCTTACGACTTGGATGGCTGGCTTTCAGATAGAAGCGGCGCGACCGTATTTACTGTAGCGCAAGTAGCGGGCAGCAGCGCGGGAAGGCTTGCTAGGCGGGTCACAATTACCACTGCATCTGGTGCGGTAGGCGTGGCAAACGCCGCTATAGACGTTACATTAATCGAGGGGTATGACATTGAAAAATATGTAGGCAACACCTTCACTATTGGGTTTCGAGCAATGGTTCCTGTAGCGGGTATTCATTGCGTTGCCTTAAGAAGCGGGGGCGGCGACCGGGCTTACGTTAAGGAAATAAACTTTCCAACAGCCAACGTGTACCAAAACTGTTCTTTCACTGTGGTCGGTGGTCTGCCCACGGCAGGGACGTGGAACTATACAAATGGCGCAGGCATGTCTGTTAATTTCCTGCACATGGCTGGAACTCAGTTTCACACGACCACCCCTGAGGTGTGGACTGTTGGGAGCCTGATAGCCACGGCCAACCAAGTCAACGATTGCGCCACGATAGGTAATGTGTGGGCAATGGAAAAGGTCACGCTCAATCTCGGTACTGTTGCTGCTGTGAGTGAGATTACTTTTGCTGATGACCTGCGAAAGTGTCAGCGGTATCTGCCTGTTGTCGCAGTTACAGAATACTCATACACAGGAATGGTTTTTACTTCTAGCAACGCACGATGTTTTGTAACGTTTCCAGTACAAGCTAGGGTTCCTCCAACAGGGTTTACAGTTACGGGCGCGATTGGTATGAGTAACGCAGGTGGTGGGTCTGTTGGCGTGATCACTTTCGGTAATGCTTCACTTTTATCAGCATCAATTTCGGCAGTAAATTTATCTGGGCTTGTTTCGGGTAATGCAACTAGTCTTGTGTGCATAGGTATGGTTTTTGTTTTGTTTACGGGATGCAGATTATGATGAACTGGAAGTATACAGACGCAACCCAGACGGTTGTTGCTGCGGGCAACCTTCCTGCGCTCAAGCTAAACATAAAAAGCAAGTACACAGCAGCAGAGACGATGCTGTCGGTTGCTGCGTTGGCCTCGTTGAGGGGCAAATAGTGATCTACAGCGACGCCCGCCCGCTAATTTGTTCTGGTGACTTAATAGCGCAAAGCACTGGTAGTTGGCTAACCTGGAAAGGGGTTAAAATAAACTTTGTGCGGATGTTTACACGATCTACCTACTCTCATGTTGGTATTGCTTGGGTAGTAGGTGGCCGTGTGTTTATGCTAGAGGCAGTTAGCCCTAAGCTACGTATTTACCCAATGAGTTCAATAGGTGATTTTTACTTAATTCCTTTAAATGCTAATTGGTCGGAAGCTGTTGAAGAACTAGCACTATCAAAAGTAGGGGTTAACTATTCACAAGCTACTGCGGTTAAATCATTTTTTATCCTTTTAGATGCCGACGATGTAAGACAGTGCGCAGCTTATGTGTTAAACATACTCCGTAGTGCTGGTATTAATCTTGGAACAAAGGCTATACCTGATGACGTTGTTTTAAAGGCAATGCAAGCTGGGGCAACCTGCGTACTAGTAACTCAGAAAGAACTACATGAGTAAATTATATGTAATATTCGTAGCACTATTATGCTTTGTAGTAGCACAAACCGCGCCACTAGCCGTATTTTTTGCACTCTTATGCACTAAGCGCGATGCAAAAAATCTAGCTTGGAGTTGGTACGATACTCCAGATGAAGCAGAATTTATAGGACTATACGAACCAACTGTACAACGTATTTATAATAAGTACGGTTGGTTTATTAGCGCATGGTACTGGTTTGGTCTAAGAAACCGAGCTCACGGGTTTGATAGCTTATTCTCCAAAGAAGCCCCTAGCTACTGGCCGGAAGGTGGCCCACATAAAAGAGACGGGTTCTTCTACACTCGCAAGATATCTAAGCCTTACTCCTTAGGAAAAATATCTTGGTGCTTTCACACTAGCTTTGGCTGGCCCGTGTACAGTTCTAGTAAATACCCTTCAAAACTAGAGTACCGACCACAACTAGCTATTAAAACAAGACACGTTATATAAAAAACTACGGGGAGCTTTATAGGGCTCCCCGTTTTTCGTCTTGACCCTAAACTGTGTTTGTGTTATAATTTCAGGAATCGAGAAAAAAATATTTTAATACTATAAGTACTATCTAGTGCTTTTTAAAAAGGGCAATATTATGAATTTGACGGGTTCATACGATTTTGCCCAGATATTTGGTTTTCTAATAGTTACCATGGCAGTGATTGCACTAGGTATTCAAAGTATTATGAAAATTTGGAAAAGTGGCTCTACTGAGTCCTCCTTGCTAACTCTTATGCATACAGAGTTAGAACGAATGTCCGGACAAAATTCTACATTATCAGGGGAAATTGGTAAGCTTCAAATAGAGCTAATTAAACTTAGCGGTCAACTTACTAAACTTACCCTAGAAAATCAGAAGCTTCAAGAAGAAGTTTCTATACTAAATCAAGAAACCACTAGACTGCATCGTATTATGATAAAGCAAACAGCGGAGGTAGCTGATGCACTCAAAACGAATTGATCTAGTATCCCAATACTTAATATACCGAGGCGAAGCTCCTGTAAATACCGGTGAAGCCTCCGCCGCGTGGAGAATCCGTAGAATACTAATAGATATTAACGGAATAGAAACGGTATCATTTGCTGCTAACTCTGTTTGTTTTTCTCAAATATGGAAAAATAGACACTCTTTGACTTATGGAGATGAGTAATGTCTACATTTAATTTAAATCTAAAAATAGACCAAGGTGCTACTTACTCTAAAAAAGCGGTATGGAAATCAGGAACTCCAGCAGTTCCTGTTAATCTTACTGGCTGTACCGCCAAAATGCGCGTTAAAGATAAAGTAGGTTCTACTACTGTGTTATTAGAACTAACTACTGAAAACGGCGGCATTGTACTAGGGGGTACTAGTGGGTCTATTGAATTCTGTAAACTTACGGCTGCTGCAACCTCCTTAATTACCTGGACTACCGGCGTATACGACTTAAAAATTATTTTCCCTGATGCTACGGTAAAACGTAAAATTGCAGGTAATATAGTTATATCCCCCCAAGTAACAAATGTCTAACGAAATACTCTTAGTAGCAGATATTGAACATCTAGTACTAGAAACCTCTCTATTAGAAGTTATATTACTAGATACGGGCACTACCGAATTAATGGAGCTTTATGAACAGGGGCCTCCAGGAATACCCGGACCTAACGGAAGTGTTGGCCCTACCGGAAATACGGGTAGTATTGGGCTTACCGGAAGTACTGGACTTACTGGACTTACCGGAGCACAAGGAATACAAGGTACTCCGGGTTTGGGAGTAGATTTAAGCTATCAGTACGCACAAGGTCCTGCTTCGCTAAACTGGTTGATTATTCACAACCTTGCAAAATTTCCTTCAGTTACTGTAGTGGATAGCGCAGGCGAAGAGGTGGAGGGGGAAGTTAAGTACCTCGACAATAATAGCTTGCGTGTTATTTTTTCTGCCGCTTTTACCGGTAACGCTTACTTAAACTAATTCTTATCGGAGTACATTATGAGCCGCAAATTTCTTTCCCACTTAAACCTAGCTAAAAACGAGCTTCAAAACGCCATTATTCAAAACTTGGCAACAGCTCCGCTTTCTCCTTTGCCGGGTCAAACTTACTACAACACGACTAGTGGCAGACTTGAGTTTTTCGGGGCTGTGATCTGGATTGATCCTACGCTTCGTAGTAATCACACAGGTACGCAGCCTGTAGCCAGTATTACAGGTCTTGCGGCTATAGCCACCAGCGGTTCTGCAGCCGATCTAGGTTCCGGTTTACTGCCTGCAGCGCGCTTTGACGACACGGCTCACGGCACACGTGCAGGCGGCACCACACACGCTGCTGTTATAGCCGCAGGTGCATCTGGTTTTATGACTGGCGCTGACAAAACCAAGCTAGATGGCATAGCCGCTAGCGCTACTGCAAACAGCTCGGATGCCGTCTTACTTGCTCGCGCTAACCATACAGGCACCCAGGTAGCTGCTACCGTTAGTGACCTAGCTGCAGTGGTAAAAGCATATCGTCTTGATGAGTTTGCAGTACCTATTACATCTGTTAACGTCAGCAACCAAAAAATTATTAATGTAGCAAACGGCGTAGCCGCTAGTGATGCAGCAAATTTTGGACAGCTAACGGCGGCGATTGCCTCTTCTAATAATACCTCAGTTATTAAAGGGTCAGTTCGTGCAGCCACAGCGACAAACGTCAATATCACTACACCTGGAACGACTATAGACGGACTGACCGCTGCAGTTGGTGAATTGTTCTGGCTTTACGGACAAACTGTTACAACACAGAACGGTCCTTACGTTTTCAACGGGTCGGCAGCAGCTATGACTCGTACGTTGAACTGGGATACAGATGCTGAAGCATCCTTAGGTTCTTACTGGATAGTCCAGGCAGGTACAAGTGCGGATAGATTCCTAATCTTATCTAACGATACTGCAATCACGCTTGGTTCTTCTACAGCTACTGTGGTATTTACTAGCGCATCTACCGCATACACAGCAGGCAATGGTCTAGTACTAACTGGTGCAGATTTTAATGTAGGTGCTGGTGCAGGTATACTAGTAACGGCAGATGCAGTTGCTATTGATACTAGCGTAGTAGTTCGCAAGTTTGCTGCACCAATCGGTGCCGGTACTTCGGTAGCTATTAGCCACAATTTGAACACCTTGGATGTCGCAGTTCAAGTGTATGAAGTAGCTGATGGTGCTACTGTAGATTGCGATGTAGTACGTAATACTGTAAATCAGATTACGTTGGGGTTTGCAGTAGCTGTTATAGCTAGTGCATTTAGGGTTGTAGTACAAGGTTAAAACATGGCTAAACAGCTAAATTATTCAGCACTTCCATCCCTAGCTATTGCAGCTGGGGCCACTACTCCCGATCCCTTAATTGTAGGGGTGATGGTGTGGAGCACTACGCTAGGCGCTCCCGTAAGCTGGAACGGTGCTAGCTGGAATGCTGCTGGGTCAGCGCCTGCGGGAGTAACTGGTCCAGCGGCCTCTGTCGTTAACGCAGTGCCACGCTTCGACAACTTGACTGGAAACCTTGTCAAGACCAGCCCGATATTGATTACCGATTTGGGTGAGATTTCTGTACCCATAATTGCAACGCCTTCAGCACCTCTTGCCAACAAGGCTCTTATCTTTTGTCGCAGTATTGCAGGTCGCATGATGCTGGCTGCTATCGGCGCACCTGAGACAAACTCGGGTTCCACCGTGCAGCCTTTCTTGGCTCGTAATGCTGTAGGCCATTGGAGACCCCAAGGCAACTCGACGGCTCTCCCCGGCGTCTTTGGTTACACCGCCCCGACTCTGGTTGGGACTGCCACCGCACGTAACGTGGCGACCACCAACTTCTTTACCCGCCTGCGCCGGTTGGGCCTCGTGTCAGTGGCTACCGCTGCTGGCTTTGTAGAGGCTCGTGTGGGTGTAGCTCAAGTCACTATAGGTAACGGTGCGGGCTTGGGCGGCTTCAATAAGATTGTTCGCTTCGGAATCAGCGATGCTGCTGCCGTAGCTGGTGCGCGCATGTTTATCGGCGTCAGCAGCAACGTAGCAGCGCAGACTAACGTAGAGCCTTCAACCTTGCTTAACAGCATAGGTATAGGACACGGCGCGGCTGATACCACCCTCAGAATTTACTTTGGCGGTAGCGCGGCGCAACCACCCATAGATTTGGGTGTTAACTTTCCGGCCAACACTCTGAGCGTTGACGCTTACGAGCTTGCGCTGTTTGCCTCTCCGTTCACAGGCAACGTGGGCTATACGGTGACTCGGCTGAACACTGGAGCTACAGCAAGTGGCACCCTGACGGCGGCTACTGCAGGCACGCAGCTGCCGCTTAACACTACGCTCCTCAGCTATCAGAGGGCGTGGCGTACAAACAATGCGACGGCTCTGGCAGTCGGCTTGGATATTATCAGCGATTATGTCGAAAACGACAATTAAATCTGATAATTTAAATACTTATTAAATTAGGACTTAAATGATATTATCACCCTTTTTAATTAAATGGGTAGGAATAGGCTTGCTGACAGCTGCAATAACTGCTGGCGGCTATTCTGTATACTCTAATATTCGCCAGGCTGGGTACACCGAGGCTGCCACTAAATATCAATTAGTAATTGATAACCAGCAAAAGCTAATAGACACTAAACTAAAAGATATTGAGCAGCTCTCTAGCACTTTAGTTACAGAGAGCAGGGCTTCAAATACTGCATTAGCTTCTAGTGTGTATAGTATTCTTAATAAAGTAAAAGGTGTTCCACTTGTTGTTGTAAAAGACGGTAAGTGTACCCCATCACAAACTTTTTCGGATACCATAGATGCGGTAAACAAACGTGTTAATGAGAGTATGAAGGAAACTCAAAAATGAAGTTTATCCCTATCATAATTCTTTCATTATTTTTATCTGGATGCGGAGTTTTTAAAAAAGACCCCGGCCCCGTTACTTATACTAATTCACCAGTTAAACTAGATAGAGAAGCTTTGGAGTATTGTAGTCTTTTAAAAGAGGGTTTAGTAATAAGTACTTTTGAAGATGCTATAATAGCTTATTCTGATGTTGCAACACTATATGCGGCATGCAGTAACAAACAGACTAACAGTATTAAGCTATTAAAACAGTTCGGAGGTATTAAATGACTCTTGTAGAGAATGCAAAACAAAGCTGGAGATGGCTTAGCGTCCAAGCTATGACAATGGCAGGTGCCCTACAAGGTGCTTGGATGTATGTACCGGAAGATTTAAAAGTAAACATTCCAAAAGACGTAGTCCATTGGATGACCCTAGCCCTATTAGTGGCAGGTGTATTAGGTAGATTAATAAAACAACCTACGAAGGAATAATGACGCAATTATCCCCTAACTTTTCCTTAGATGAGCTTACGTTTAGTCAAACGGCTTCTCGTAATAACATTAGTAATGTCCCTACAGGGCAAGCCCTAACAAATCTAACTAACACAGCTATGCAAATGGAGTTAGTTAGAAAACTATTAGGTACTCCTATTAACATTAACAGCGGATATCGTTCTGCTGCACTTAATAAAGTACTTAAAGGGTCTTCAAAAACAAGTCAACATATGGTAGGTGAAGCTGTAGACTTTACTTCTCGATTGTTTGGTACGCCAAGACAAATTGTTGAAAAAATTAAGTGTTCCAATATAGAATTTGATCAACTAATATTTGAGTTTGAAAGCTGGGTGCATATTAGTTTTACTAATAAAGCGCCCCGTAAGCAAATTTTGACTATAGATGACAAAGGTACTAGAGTTTTTGCATAATTTAAGGATACACAATGGCAAGAAGCAGTGGCAGCGGTAAAAAAGCCCGTAGTTTTCCTACTCAAGCGGAAAAATCTCAAGCACGTAGAGAAACTACTAAATCAGATGCAGGATTTAAAACTAATCATGCGTTTAAAGAAGTAGAACCCCTAAACTTTATTCAAGGTGAATATTTAGAAGCTATTAAACACAATGATGTTGTGTTTGGAGTTGGGTCAGCAGGTACCGGTAAAACGTTTATTGCAGCAAGTTTTGCTGCATCTGAACTATTTCACCGTAGAGTAAATAAAGTTATTCTAACCCGGCCTAACGTAGAAACCGGCAGAGGCTTGGGCTTTCTACCCGGTACACTAGAAGAAAAGTATGCCCCCTACTTACTACCGTTTGATGCTATTTTTAGTAAGGCTCTGGGAAAAGGGTTTTATGATTATGCCTTAAAAAGCAAAGATATCGAGCCCACGCCACTAGGGTTTCTGCGAGGTACTACCTTTGATAATTGCATTGTTTTAGTAGACGAAGCCCAAAACTGCACAAAAGAAGAAATGAAAATGCTTCTTAGCCGTATTGGCAAAAATTGTAAGATGATCATATCAGGCGATACAGAACAAGCTGATATTGAAAACTCTGGATTAGATGATGCTATGCATCGCTTAGGACATATTTCAGGAATAGAAGTAATCGAATTCTTAGATGAAGATATTGTACGTAGTAAAATGTGTAAACAGATTATTATGGCCTATAGAAACTAATTAAAAAAGCCACAGTAACGTTAGTGTTACTGTGGCTTTTTCTTTGTTATTTTTAGTGTAGGTTTTTTCTTTAACCTCAAAAAATTTACCCTTGTATAAGATTATTTAAAGGTGTATAATTACTACATCATTAACAAAAAAAGGATCAATTAATGAGTTTCTTATATAAAAGCACCACAGGTACTGCTGTAAATGCAGGTTCATTTGTAGTTACCGTAACTGGTACTAGCTACGACAAAAAAGTACCCGAGCTAGACGCTCTAGTAGGCGACACACTAACCTGTGAAACTGAAAAAGAAGAAGCAGTAGTGCCAGCTACCCCTGTAAAGCCGGTCCCAAAAGCTAGCTAATAAAAAAGCCCGTATAGATTAATCTATACGGGCTTTTTTCATTTAATAGGGCATGCGCCGGTTGCGCAGTCGTCCCCAACAATTTCATCAAAACTATTGGTATCGTTTAAGTCAACTGTACCAAGGGTTTTTACATACGCTTCATATGTACTTTCGTCAACTACTTCTTGTGGTAAGTACAGGTACCCTAAATCTTTAGCTGTCATACTAGGATCGGTTCTGTATAAGAAGCTTACGCCTACGTAAACATCCCAGTTACTTAACAACCACTTTATAATATCTTCTACTTCATCTAATGAGTAAGAGATAGTTACGGAAGTGTTTTGCTGAGTCCACGAAGTTTGAATTAGCTTGTACTTTTCTAGCTGCTCTAGTGCAGTGTCTAAATTAACTTCTTTACCATTAACTTTAGAAAATGGTACATCATCCCACTTTACAGGAAAGGTTACTAAGACGCCACTGTCGTCTGTGGGGTGATTAATTACGTTATAGTTTGCTTGTCTAAGCTTATCAACAACGGGGTCATACTTGCTAAACTGTACATTATTGAAAATATACTTACCTAAAGGCTTGTGAATACCTTCTGTGGTATCCATAATCTTTGATAACGTTCCAGAAGGTTTTACACAAGTAATGTTTTTTGGGCTAGGAAGTCCGAGCTCTTGAGCCATACCGATTGCTGCTGAAGTAGACGTACGCTTAAGGTACTCGTAGTCATATCCGCCCATATCAGGACGCTTAGCAATACCTGTAAGACCTACGCCACACAAACGTAGAAAGTAGTTGTTTAAATGCCAAGACTCTTGCAAAATACCGTCTTTTAAGTTTACACAGGTTTGACGGTAGTTGGCTCTTGAGGCAAGCCTAATAGCCTCATGCAAACCTGCTGTGTCTCCTTTGAATTTTCCAATATCTGTTTCAGTGAGGTTACAGAAGGATTTGTTTCCAAGAAGGATTTCCACGCAGGGGTTACAACCAGAGAACCAAGGAGCTCTTCTAGTCGCTTCAACGGCATTAATAAATCCCGGCTCTGAACCTCCTGCGTCTTCCATAAGGTCAAATACTCTTCTGAGGTCTGCGTATACCGGCTTCTCTTTAAATACTAAGGAATTGTTGCTTTGTTGACGCTGCGAATTGTTATGTAGCCACCAATCTTTCTTAGCAACAGCAAACTCTTCCCACTCTGGCTGACCGTACTCAAAAAGAGCGATTTCAGCTGAACGACGACTACTAAGAATAGTTCCTAGATGATTAACAATATCTAGGATGTTCATTCGGGTAAGTAGGCTGTCGGCACGACCGTTAAGGATTTTAGCAATAGCCACATAAGCCGTACTAATAGCCCCATCTCCTGAACTAATCCAGCCGTATCCTTTTAGCCGCTCTCCTGCAGGGCGCAGTTGGCTAAAGTCAAGTACAAGTTCTTTGGCAGGGTATTTACCGGCCATAAGTTTTCCAATAGACTTAGCCCATGCTTCTGCTGAATCTCCTACTTGAATTGTCCATATGCCGTCTTTAAAGGTCTCTAGGTTTCCTTCTAGACCGCCTTTTTCGGTTCTAGTACTGTGTACTACACGAATATTTTTAATAGGCTTTGAAAACCCATTTAAAGTACCAACAACAGGCTTAAACCCTACACCACATCCTTGAAGCAGCAACCATAAAACGTCAACTGTGTCATAGATAGTTTCTACATTTGTAAAACTACAATTAAACTGACTGGCTTCTCGAGTTTTTGCAACTTCTGTACCACCCAGCCAAAGGCTACGACCGCTCATTGAAACTTTACGTTCAAGCATTAAGTCTTCTAGATCGTAGAGCTCTGCAAATTCAACATCCACTAACTCACGACCCAGGGAGCGTTCCCATAGCCACTGTTGGTGGTCAATAACTCGGGCTACTGTTTGTTCCCAGGTTTCAAATACTTTTCCGTCGTCAGAAAGTGGTCTATTATATGTGCGTCGTGTAATAACCTGCGCTCGTGTACTTACTTTATCCATTATTACTTTCTTTAATGACTCTATATCCCACAGACATACTGTGAAATGTTTTTAGTTCTGATACGTGCTGAATAACTATATTAAAGGTCGAAGAGTCTTTAATATTGCGATTCAAATAATTTTCAATTACTTTTATAGCATTAAAACATGCTAGTTCTTCGGGATTCATCCCGTGCTTCCAAAACCACCTGTACCTCTAACGGTGTCATCCCAATCACTACCCGCATATTCTATAAAAGCAGGCAACATAATAGGCATAATAACTAATTGAGCAATTCTAGTATCGTACGCTAAAACTGTGTAAGGGTTCTCTCCGTTATTTTTTAATAATACCTTAATGTTACCGCGATAAGGGCTATCAATTACCCCTACGGAGTGAGGTATTTGAACATGTATTTTACCTTGTGAACTTCTATTGAACACTAGCCCAACGTAACCAACGGGAACTTTAATAG
>Ga0326734_1000044_pt1 | contig 42968 bp, 41 predicted proteins | sample 15_GP2_1315_FD_207944 | JGI IMG/M metagenome (GOLD analysis project Ga0326734, IMG submission 207944) | Glacier ice microbial communities from Ngari, Tibet, China - 15_GP2_131.5 | ecosystem: Environmental > Aquatic > Freshwater > Ice > Glacier | place: China: Ngari, Tibet | collected 2018-07-18 | reverse complement strand
GATATCGGGCGTGGCGCACGCTGGCAAGTCCGCAGTCAGCTGCGATAATTGCAAGGAATGGAATCAGCCCGTCAAGCCGTTCAATATATATGGCAATACCTGGTACGTCGGCGTCAACGGCCTGTCGTCGGTGCTCATTACCAGCCCGCGCGGCCACATCCTGGTCGATGGCGCGCTGCCGCAATCGGCCGCGCTGATTGAGGCGAACATCAAGGCGCTCGGCTTTCGGATCGAAGACGTCAAGCTGATCGTCAACTCGCACGCCCATTGGGACCACGCCGGCGGCATCGCGGCGCTTGCGCGCGCCAGCGGCGCGGTGGTGGCGGCCAGCGCATCGGGCGCGGCTTCGCTCAAAAGCGGCACCCACGGCACCGACGATCCGCAGTATTACGCCCACTCGCCGGTGCATGTGCCGAAAGTGTCAAAGGTCAAAGTCGTGGCCGACAACGAGACGGTGCAAGTGGCCCCGATCGGCATCACCGCCCACATGACGCCTGGGCACACGCCGGGCAGCACCACCTGGTCATGGACTTCGTGCGAACAGGCCCGCTGCATGAAGCTGGTGTATGCCGACAGCCTCAATCCGATTTCGCGCGACGATTTTCTGTTCACCGGCAAGGGCAAAGGGCCCGATATCTCGGCCTCGTTCGCATCGAGCATCGCCAAGGTTGCCGCGCTCAGGTGCGATATCGTGCTGAGCGCGCATCCATTTTTGGTCGACATGATGGCCAAGGCCGCCGCCCGCACGCCACAGCACAATCCGTTCATCGATCCCGAAGGCTGCCGCAACTACGCCGCCACCGCCTCGAAGCTGCTGGGCGAGCGGCTCGTCAAGGAGCGCGGCGCGCGCTGATCGACGCCCTTTTCACAGTTCATTTCGATTCGGTACTCAGCATGGCGACCCTGTCCCAACTCATTATCTATCCAATCAAGTCGTGCGCCGCGCTGTCGGTGCGTGCTGCAACCCTGACCCGCGCCGGCCTCGCAGTCGACGGCGTGCGCGACCGCGAATGGATGGTGGTTGGCGAAAACGGCCAGTTTCTCACCCAGCGCGAGCATCCGCGCATGGCGCTGATCGTGCCGCGCCTTGATGCCCGCTTCCTTATTCTGTGCGCGCCCGGCATGCCTGCGCTGGCGCTCCCGCTTGCCCATTTGCCGGCCGCACAGGCCGTCACGCGCGACGTCGGCCTGTGGGACGATCGCGTGCTGGCCGACGACTGCGGCGCGGCGGCCGCCGCCTGGTTCTGCGCCGTGCTCGGCGTGCGCTGCCGGCTGGTGCGCTTCGGCGCCGCGGCCGTGCGCGCAACCAACGGCCGCTGGACCGGCGGCGTGCCGCAGCCGACCCTGTTCGCCGATGGCTATCCGTTGCTGGCAATCGGCGCCGCCTCGCTGGACGACCTCAACGACAAGCTGCTTGCTGCCGGCCGCCCCGCGCTGCCGATGGACCGCTTCCGGCCCAACCTGGTGATCGACGGTCTCGGCGCCTTCGAAGAGGATTACGTTGCCACCTTCGCGCTTGGCGCCGCCGTGATCACGCCCGTCAAGCCGTGCCCGCGCTGCCCGATTCCCTCGATTGACCAAGCCACCGGACTGCCGGGACCGGACCCGCTCGACATCCTGCAGGCCTACCGGCGCAACGTGCGGCTGGACGGCGCCGTCTGCTTCGGCATGAACTGCATCGTCGCCGCCGGCGCGGGCGAACGCCTGGCCGTTGGCCAGGACGTGGTGGCGACGCTGGCATTTTGACCGGCAGTGGCCGCTACGTTATTGCAGCAGCCGTGCCTCGGCGCGCGCGACGGCGTCGGCCGCGCCGCGCAGCACCACCACGTCGCCCGCTTCCAGTTGCGTGTGCGTGGTGACGTCGAGGCGCTGCTTGCCGCGCCGGATGGTCGTTACTTCGGCGCCGAGTTCGGCCAGTGCGAGCTGGTCGATGCGCTTGCCGACCGCACCGGCGTCGTCGCGCAAAATCACCGAATGCAGCCGCACGTACAAGTGTTCGGGATCTTCGGCGGCGTCGCTGGCGCCGTGGAAGTAGCCGCGCAGCGAGGCGTAGCGTTCGTCGCGCGCGCTTTGCACCCGGTGCACCACGCGCCGCAGCGGCACCCCCATCATCACCAGCGCGTGCGAAGCGAGCATCAGGCTGCCCTCGAGCGCTTCCGGCACCACTTCGGCGGCGCCGGCTTGCTTGAGCAGGTCGAGGTCGCTGTCGTCATGGCTGCGCACGATCACCGGCAAGGTCGGCGCCAATTCGTGCACCAGGGCGAGCACCTTCAGCGCCGACGGCGTGTCGGCATAGGTGATCACCAGCGCGCTGGCGCGATAGATGCCGGCGGCGACCAGGCTTTCGCGCCGCGCCGCGTCGCCATACGCGACGTTGGCGCCGGCCGCCTGCGCTTCCTGCACCCGCTCGGGATCAAGGTCGAGCGCCTGGTAGGCCACTTTTTCCTCCCCCAGCAAGGTCGCCAGGCTTTGCCCGCTGCGCCCGAAGCCGGCGACGATGACATGCTTTTGCAGCGCCATCGTGCGGCTGGCAAGCTGGGTCAGCTGCAGCGACTGCATCATCCATTCGTTGGCCGCCATCTTCATGACGATCTGGTCGGACTTGGCGATGATGAACGGCGCCGCCAGCATCGACAGCACCATCGATGCCAGCACCAATTGGATGACGAACGGGTCGATCAGCGCTGCGTTGGCGGTCAGGGTCAGCAGCACAAAACCGAATTCGCCCGCTTGCGCCAGCGCCAGGCCGGTGCGCATGGCGACGCCGTCGGACGACCCGAACAGCTTGGCCAGCAGCGCGATCAGCGCGAACTTGAGCAGCACCGGCCCGACCAGCAACATCAGCACGAGGGCCCAGTGCTCGATTACCACGTGGACGTTGAGCAGCATGCCGACGGTGATGAAGAACAAGCCGAGCAGCACGTCGCGAAACGGCTTGATGTCTTCTTCCACCTGGTGCTTGTACTGGGTTTCGGAGACGAGCATGCCGGCGACAAAGGCGCCGAGCGCCATCGACAGGCCGGCCTTTTCGGTGATCCACGCCGCCCCCAAGGTGATCAGGAGCAAATTAAGCATGAACAGTTCCTGCGAGCGGCGCTTGACCACCAGCGTGAACCACTTGCGCATCAGCTTCTGGCCGAAGAACAGCAGCAGCACCAGCACGACGACCGCTTTCAGGGCGGCCCAGGCCAGGGTCGGCGCCAGCTGCTCCGGGTTCTTGCCGAGCGCGGGGATCAGAATCAGCAGCGGCACCACCGCCAGGTCCTGGAACAGCAGGATGCCGATGATCTTGCGCCCGTGCGGGCTTTCCAGTTCGAGCCGTTCGGTCAGCATCTTGGAGACGATCGCGGTCGACGACATCGCCAGCGCGCCGCCCAGCGCGAACGCGCCCTGCCAGCCGATGCGCAGCGATGGCGGCAGCTGGGTGGCGATCAGCCAGCCGAACAGCATGGTGGCGATGATGGTGAGCAGCACCTGCGCCAGCCCCAAGCCGAACACGATGCGCCGCATCGCCAGCAACTGCGACAGCGAAAACTCCAGGCCGATCGAAAACATCAGGAACACCACACCGAATTCGGCCAGCGCGTGGGTGGTGGCGTCGTCTTCGGCCAGCCCCAGCGCGTGCGGCCCGATCAGAATGCCGACCGCCAGGTAGCCGAGCATCGGCGGCAGGTGCAGCATGCGGAAAGCGACCACGCCCAGCACGGCGCTGCCCAGTAGCAGCAACGTCAGTTCTAATCCTGAAACCATGGGCGGCGATCTGCCGTGACGGCGAAAATGTGGTTTACTGTGACTGGCAAGTTTTTTGCTTTCCCAATTCGTTTATACTTCCGAGAACGAGTGTAACCCATGAAAAAACAATGTTGAAAGCTTTTGACGAAAACCTGATCCGGCGTTCCATGCTGCTGGCGCGCGAAACGCTGGTGATCGAGGCCGACGCCATCCGCGCGCTGCACGAGCGCCTCGCCACCGACGACAGCGTCGGCCACGCGGTCGGCCTGCTGCTCGGCTGCACTGGCCGCGTGGTGGTGTCGGGAATCGGCAAGTCCGGTCACATCGCGCGCAAGATCGCCGCCACCCTGTCGTCGACCGGCACGCCGGCGATGTTCGTCCATCCGGCCGAAGCGGCCCACGGCGACCTGGGCATGGTCACCGCGCAGGACGCCTTCATCGCCATTTCCAATTCCGGCGAGACGGCCGAGCTGATGTCGATCCTGCCGATCGTCAAGCGCATGGGCGCGCCGCTGATCGCCATGACCGGTAAACCCGGTTCCAGCCTGGCGCTGCTGGCCGACGTCCACCTCGACGTCTCGGTGGCCAAGGAGGCCTGTCCGCTGAACCTGGCGCCGACCGCCAGCACCACCGTCACGCTGGCGCTGGGCGACGCGCTGGCCGTGGCGCTGCTGGACGCGCGCGGCTTCAAGGAAGAAGACTTCGCCCGCTCGCATCCGGGCGGGGCGCTGGGGCGGCGCCTGCTGACCCACGTGTTCGACGTCATGCGCAGCGGCGAAGCGGTGCCGCGGGTCGGCGCCGACGCCAGCCTGGCGGCGGCGCTGCTTGAAATCACCCAGAAGGGCATGGGCATGACGGCCATCGTCGACGCCCAAGGCCGCCCGGTCGGCGTGTTTACCGACGGCGACCTGCGGCGCCTGATCGAGCGGGTGCAGGACTTCACCAAGGTCGTCATCCGCGACGTCATGCACGCCAATCCGCGCCGCATCCATCCGCACCAGCTGGCGGTCGACGCCGTGGCCGTCATGGAGCAATGCCGCATCAACCAGATGCTGGTGGTCGACGCCGACGACCGGCTGGTGGGCGCGCTCCACATCCACGACCTGACGCGCGCCAAGGTGATTTGATGACTGTTCAAATGAACGCTCAGACCAACGCCAATCCGCCGCTCGAGCACCTGCGCCGCGCCGCCGCCGTCAAGATCCTGATCCTCGACGTCGACGGCGTGCTGACCGACGGCAGCCTGACCTACGGCGCCGACGGCGAAGTGACCAAGACGTTCAATGTGCTCGACGGCCTGGGCATCGAACTGCTGCAAAAGACCGGTGTCGCGGTGGCCATCATCAGTGCGCGCACGTCGCCGGTGGTGGTGCGGCGCGCATCCGACCTGAAGATTCAATACGTCTACCAGGGCACCCACGACAAGCGCATCGCCTTCGCCGACCTGTTGGCAAGCACCGGCGCCAGCGCGCAGCAATGCGGCTACATCGGCGACGACGTGATCGACCTGCCGCTGCTGCGCCAGGTCGGTTTCGCGGTGACGGTGCCAAGCGGGCACCTTGAGGTGCGGCACCGCGCGCATTACGTCACCGAGCGCAGCGGCGGGCGCGGCGCGGTGCGCGAGGTGTGCGACATGATCATGCGCGCGCAGGGCAATTACGATGCAGCGCTGGCGCCGTATTTTGCGTAAAGCATGACGAGCGCAATGCACAGGCGCAACGCTCAGCGCTGGCGGATGGCGACGATCCTGACCGCCGGCGCGGTGTTCGCGCTGGGCAGCTTCTGGCTGGTCCAAGTGATCAACCGCGGCGATTTCGCGCGCGGCGTCGACGTGCCCAGGACCGAGCCTGACTACATCGTCGACAATTTCAGTTTCGTGCGCATGACGCCCGACGGCAAGCCGCGCTACATCATCTCCGGCGCCAGGCTGACCCACCGGCCGAGCGACGATTCCCTCGACGTCACCATGCCGGTGGTGCAAAACATCGCCTCGAAGCAGCCACCGATGACGATGCGGGCAAACAGCGCCCACGTCGACCAGACCAACAACATCGTCGACCTCAAGGGCGACGTCGACATCCGTCGCCCCGGGCTCGGTGCGGCCCGGGCAATGACGCTGAAGACCGAGGCGCTGACGGTGTTGGTCGATGAAGACCGGATGGAAACGGCGCAAAGCTTCGACCTCGTAATCGGCAGCACCACCGTTTCGGGCGTCGGCATGAAGGCCAACAACGCCACCGGCCGGCTCGATGTCCAGAGCCAGATGCAGCTCAATTTTCCGCCGCGCGCGCGCTGAGCGGAGTCAGTCAGAAGAACAGGGAGCAGACATGAAAAAGATGTGGTTGGGAGCGGGTTTGGCGGCGTGCGTGCTGGCGTCCGGCGCCAGTGTCGCCGAACGCGCCGACGCGCTCAAGAAAATCAGCGTGGTGGCCGATTCCGGTTTTGCCAACATGGTGTCGAACAACGGTTTTGCCGAAGGCAATGTCGTGCTCACGCGCGGCACGCTCATGATGAAGGCCGGTAAAATGGATCTGCTGGAAGACCCCGAGGGATACAAGAACGCGACCTTGCTGGCGGCGCCGGGAACGCTGGCCACGTTCCGTCAGAAGCGCGACGGCGGCGCCGACCTGTGGGTGGAAGGCGAGGCCGAGCGCATCGAATACAGCGACAAGACCGACATCGTCAAACTGTTGGGCCGGGCAAGGGTGAGCAGCCTCGATGGCGCCAGGGTGACCCAGCGCGCCGAGGGCCCGTTCCTGTCCTACGACAGCCGCAAGGAAGAACTTGTCGCGCTCAATACGCCGTCAGGCCAGAGCAAGGTCGGCGGCGGACGCGTCGAATTCACGTTCGATAACAAGCAGCGCCCGCCGGCCGCAGCACCGGCACCGGCACCGGCCACGGCTCCGGCCCCGGCTCCGGCTCCGGCTCCGGCCCCGGCTCCGGCCCCGGCCCCGGCCGCGCCAGGAAAGAAATAATGGAAGCAAAAAACTGCGGCAACATGCTGATCGTGCGCGGCCTGCAAAAGAGCTACGGTAAGCGCCTGGTGGTGCGCGACGTCTCGCTGCAGGTGGCGTGCGGCGAAGTGGTCGGCCTGCTCGGCCCCAACGGCGCCGGCAAGACCACCTCGTTCTACATGATCGTCGGCCTGGTGCCGTCCGACGCCGGCTCGATCGACATCAGCGGCGTCGACATCTCGAGCCTGCCGATCCACCGGCGCGCCGCGCTCGGCCTGTCGTACCTGCCGCAGGAGGCGTCGGTGTTTCGCAAGCTGACGGTGGAGGACAACATCCGCGCCGTGCTCGAACTGCAGCGCGTCGACGGCCGTGCGCTGACAAAAAACCAGATCAACGAACGCCTCGACACCTTGCTGGCCGACTTGCAGATCGAAAAACTGCGCGAGAACCAGGCGCTGTCGCTGTCGGGCGGCGAGCGGCGCAGGGTCGAGATCGCGCGCGCGCTGGCGACCAATCCGCGCTTCGTGCTGCTCGACGAGCCGTTCGCCGGGGTCGACCCGATCGCGGTGATCGAGATCCAGCGCATCGTGCGGTTTTTGAAAGAGCGCGGCATCGGCGTGCTCATTACCGACCATAACGTGCGCGAAACGCTGGGCATCTGCGACCGCGCCTACATCATCAACCAGGGCGCGGTGCTCGCGTCGGGCCGGCCCGACGATATCATTGCCGACGAATCGGTCCGGCGCGTCTATCTGGGCGAACACTTCCGAATGTAAGCCATGAAACAGTCACTGCAACTACGGACGTCGCAACACCTTGCGCTCACACCGCAACTCCAGCAATCGATCCGCCTGCTGCAGTTGTCCACGCTCGAACTGCACCAGGAACTCGAACAGCTGATGTCCGACAATCCGCTGCTCGAACGGCTTGACGATCCGCTCGACAATTCGGTGCGGCTGCTGGCCGATGGCGCCATCAACAGCAGCGCCGCGCCGGGCGAGACCGCGCCCGAGCCGGGAACGCAGGACGCGCCGCCGGCCGCCGAGGGCGGCGAGGGCGACAGCGCGGCGCCGGACAGCGGCGGCAACGACGACGACTGGGGCGAGGCGGCGCGCAACAAGAACAGCGACGACGAGGATTCGCGCCCGCAGCTCGAAGCGGGCGCGGTCAGCCTGCGCGACCATCTGATGGAGCAGATGCGGCTTGCCGTGCTCGAGCCGCGCGACCGCGCGCTGGTCGAACTGATGGTCGACGCGCTCGACGACAACGGCTATCTGACCGAGTCGCTCGACGACATCCTCGAGCGCATGCCGGGCGAACTCGAACTCGATCCCGACGAACTGAAAACCGCCTTGTCGCTGCTGCAAAGTTTTGATCCGGTCGGCGTCGGTGCGCGCAGCGCGGCCGAATGCCTGACGCTGCAGATCCGCGCCATGCCGGGCGTGCCGATGGTGACGCGGCGCCTGGCGCTGCAGATCGTCAGCAACCACCTGGCCTGGTTCGCCCAGCGCGACTTCAACAAGCTGAAAAAAGCCCTCGATTGCGACGATGAAGACTTGCGCGAGGCGCAGTGCGTGATTCGCCAGTGCAATCCGCATCCGGGCGCCGCGTTCGCCGCCGGGTCGTCCGACTACGTGGTGCCGGACGTGATCGTGCGCAAGTCGAAGAACGGCTGGATGGTAACGCTCAATAACGACGTCATGCCGCGCCTGCGCGTCAACAGCCTGTACGCCAACCTGCTCAAGCAGGGCAAGGGCGAAGGCCAGATGGGCGCCCAGTTGCAGGAAGCGAAGTGGCTGATCAAGAACATGCGCCAGCGCTTCGACACCATCCTGCGCGTGGCGCAAGCAATCGTCGAGCGCCAGCGCAATTTTTTCTCGCATGGCGCTGTTGCCATGCGTCCCCTTGTGTTGCGCGAAATAGCTGATACACTGGGACTGCACGAGAGTACTATTTCTCGCGTTACAACTCAGAAATACATGCTGACGCCGCATGGCATGTTTGAGTTGAAATATTTTTTCGGCAGCCATGTTGCCACTGAAGCAGGAGGAGAGGCGTCCTCCACGGCGATACGGGCACTGATCGTGCAATTGACAGGAGCAGAAGACCCTAAAAACCCTTTATCAGACAGTAAGATTGCAGACATGTTGGGGGAGCAGGGAATGGTCATTGCGCGGCGCACGGTGGCAAAATACCGCGAGGCGCTCAGGATACCGCCGGTCACCCTTCGAAAGAGTCTGTAAAGCCATATTTACGATGTTCCTCTGCGCTTATGAACGCATGAACAGGAAGCGCAATCATCAAAGGAGTGTGTATGAATCTCACAATCAGTGGACATCATCTTGAAGTGACCCCAGCCATCCGTGAATACGTACAGAGCAAACTGGAGCGAGTGAAGCGACATTTCGATCAAGTGATCGACATCGCCGTGATCCTCACCGTTGACAATCTCACTGAAAAAGAAAAAAGGCAAAAGGCCGAAATCAATTTGCGCCTGCCGGGCAAAACCGTCAACGTCGCCAGCCTGTCGCACGACCTGTATGCGGCCATCGACTCCCTGATCGACAAGCTTGACCGCCAGGTCATGAAATACAAATCCCAAGTGCAAGAACACAATCACCAGGCCATCAAGCACCTGCCTGAAGCCGACGCTCCTGCCGCCGCGTAAGCCGGCATTGACCTACCCAGCAAGGGCGCCCGATGGCGCCCTTCTTGATTTTCGGGACCGTCGTTGTTGCACGTGCCGGCCGCCATGGCGGCGCAACTTTGCGCTGCGCCGTGGCCGGCGCGCAGATTCGCTGCGTGACCTTCGTGTACCCGTTAGTCGTGCTTGCGGCGTGACTGTTCGCGGTGCCGCAGCACTACCCGTTCGGTGGGGCCGAAGCAGGCCGCCAGGCGCTCGGCCATGTAGACCGAGCGATGCTGCCCGCCGGTGCAGCCAAGGGCGACGGTGAGGTAGCTGCGATTATCGGTCTTGAACGACGGCAGCCATTTTTCGATGAACGCGCGAATGTCTTCGAGCAGTTCCACCGCGTGCGGCTGGGCGTCGAGAAAGTCGATCACCGGCTGGTCCATGCCGGTCAGCGGACGCAAGGTGAGGTCGTAATAGGGATTTGGCAGAGCCCGCACGTCGAACACGAAATCGGCATCGAGCGGCACGCCGAGCTTGAAGGCGAACGACTCGAAAAACAGGGTCAGCGGTGCGCGTTCGATCTCGACCAATTCCTTGATCCATGCGCGCAGCTTGTTGGCCGACAGGCCGGACGTGTCGATCACCAGGCCGAGCTGCTCGATCGCCGACAGCCGCTCGCGCTCTTCCTGGATGCACTCGATCAGGGTGCGGCGCGAGGCCGGATTTTCGTCGGGACGCAACTGGTGCGACAGCGGATGGCTGCGCCGCGTTTCGGAAAAGCGCGCCACCAGCGAGTGCGTGTTCGAGGTCAGGAACATGACCTTGAGGTCATGGCCTTGCGCTTTCAGCACGCGCGTTGTGGCCGGCAGGCCGACCAGCGATTCGGCGCTGCGCGCGTCCACCGCGACGGCCAGGCACTTGGTGCCTTCTTCGCTGACGGTGCGCACCAGGTCAGGCAGCAGGGCCGGCGGCAGGTTGTCGACGCAATAGTAGCCGGCGTCTTCGAGGACGTTGAGGGCGACGGACTTGCCGGAGCCGGAAATGCCAGTGATCAAAACAATACGCATGACGTGATGATACCGCAACAGGCGCACGTTGGGGGGGCAGGGGTTTCGCGAGGCATGCCCCGCGCCTGCGTAACGGTGTGCCCTTGCAAGGAGGCACTTTGTGAATCCAGGGTTGCAGGCACCGCCTCCACCGGGGTCAGACCCTAAAAAAGAAGAACCGGGGTCTGATCCCTCTCTAATCCCCGCTCATTGCCTGGCGCTGGCGCTCCATGAACTCCTGCAGCGTATCGATGCCGCGCAGCTGCAGAATCGTGTTGCGCACCGCGGCTTCGAGCAGCACGGCGATGTTGCGGCCGGCCGCCACCGGAATGACCACTTTGCGCACCGGCAGCCCGAGCACGTCCTCGGTCGGGAACAGGAACGGCAATCGCTCCGCTTCTTCTTCCAGCGCGCTGCGGCGCACCAGGTGGACGATCAATTTGAGGCGCATCTTGCGGCGTACCGCGGTCTCGCCAAAAATCGCCTTGATGTCGAGCAGGCCAAGCCCGCGCACTTCCAGCAAATTTTGCAGCAGCGCCGGGCAGCGCCCTTCGATCATGTTCGGCGCGATGCGCGAAAACTCCACCGCGTCGTCGGCGACGAGGCCATGACTGCGCGAAATCAGCTCAAGGCCGAGCTCGCTCTTGCCGAGGCCGGAGTCGCCCGTGATCAGTACGCCAACGCCGAGCACGTCCATGAACACGCCATGCATGATGATGCGCTGCGCCAGCTTCTTCGACAAATACACGCGCAGGTAGTCGATCACCTGCGCCGCCGGCAACGGCGTGGAAAACAGCGGGATGTTCTGTTCGTCGCAAATGGCGAGGATGTCGGGCGGCGTTTCGAGGCCTTGCGCGACGATCAGCGACGGCGGCCCGCCGGCCATCAGTTCGCCAATGACGTGGCTGCGCGAACTCGATTTCAGGCGATGATAGTAATTCAGTTCCTGGTGGCCGAAGACCTGGATGCGACCGGGGTGGATCAGGTTCAGGTGGCCGACCTGGTCGGCGGCGGAAGCGACATCGCCCGAAATGAGCCGATCGCCGCCGGGGAAGCCAGCAAACCAGCCGAGCTGGAGGCTTTCGCGGTTATCGTCATACAGCCGTTGAATCGTCAGCGGTGTTTGCAGCATTGAACAGGTCTTCGCGAAGGTGAGGGCAGCTTGGCGCCCGGCAGCGGGAAGTTTAACCCATGGCTTGCAGGCTTGGTTGCCAATTGATGATGCGCGAATGCACCGATTTCGGGTCAGGATCGGTCGACAGCGCGGTGCGTAACGCGTCATCGGAAAACATTTCAGCGATCTCTGACAAAATTTCCAGGTGCTGCTGGGTGACGTGATCGGGAATGAGCAGGAAAAACAGCAGGTTGACGGGCAAGCCGTCGGGAGACTCGAACGGGATCGGTTCGGCCAGCCGCACGAAGGCGGCAAGCGGCGACTTCAGGCTCTTGTTGCCCTTGATGCGGCCGTGCGGCACGGCAACGCCATGTCCCAGTCCGGTCGAGCCGAGTCGTTCGCGCGCGAACAGGTTGTCCGACACCGTCGAACGGGCAATGCCGCAATTGTTCTCGAAAATCAAGCCGGCTTGCTCGAAGGCCCGTTTTTTGCTGGACACTTCCAGATCGAGCAATACGTTCTCGAGAGATAAAATTTTGCTCAGGTTTGTCATAACACGATCAGTGGTGCTTGCGAGCCAGAATTATAGGCCTGTTTGTGCGCCGTGTAATTCGAATTCTCGCGCCGCCGACTTCGCCGTGCCGCCGGCGCCCGTATTTGACGCGTTACCGGATGACGCTATACCGAGGCGGCAACAGCGTCAACGGCTGTGCCGGCAAGCCTTGTGGCGTATCAAGCGCCTATTGGCGGGCGTTGCGCAGATTGGGCGGCCGTGCGCTGGTGAAGTTGGTGCGCCACGGATTGATGTCGAGCCCGCCGCGCCGGGTATAGCGGGCGTAGACCGCCAGCTTTTGCGGTGCGCACTGGCGCAGGATGTCGACGAAGATGCGCTCGACGCATTGTTCATGAAATTCGTTGTGCTCGCGAAACCCGATCAGGTAGCGCAGCAAGCCTTCCTGGTCGATCTGCGGGCCGACATAATGAATCTGCACGCTGGCCCAGTCCGGCTGGCCGGTGACCAGGCAATTCGACTTGAGCAGGTGCGACACCAGCTTTTCCTCCACCGGCGCCTCGTTCTGGCTGGCCGACAACAGCTTTGGTGACGGCGTGTACAGGTCGACGTCGAGGTCGAGGCGGTCCAGCAGCAGGCCGTCGAGCTCGCCCATCTTGAGGGTGGAAAAATGCTCCTGCAACGTCAGCGTCACTTGTACCGGCGCGCCGAAGCCGTTCGACAGGTCTGCGCGTAGCAGCGACAACAACGCCTCTTCATTGGCCAGGCGGGTCTGGTTGAATGAATTCAGGTACAGCTTGAACGACTTCGACTCGATGATGTTGGGCGAATCGGCCGGCGCCATGATGGTCGCGATCGCCACCTGCGGCTTGCCGCGCATGGTCAGCCACGACACTTCGTAGGCGTTCCAGATATCGATGCCGAAGAACGGCAGCGTGCCGGTCAGTTGCAGTTCGTCGCGCTTGGTCTGGCGCGGGATCGGAAACAGCAGCTCCGGCGCATACTGGGTCTGGTAGGCAGAGCTCTTGCCCAAGGGCGATTGGTCAGCAGTAGTCATTGGCCCTATCCCAAAAACAGCTTGTACACCGGGTTGGCGCTTTCATCCCAGCAGCGGTAGCCGAGCGTGGTCAAGAACAGACGAAACTGTTCCATTTCGCCAGGCGGCACTTGCAGGCCGACCAGGATGCGACCGACGTCGCCGCCCTGGTTGCGGTAATGGAACAGCGAAATGTTCCAGTTCGGCGCCATGCTGTCGAGAAAGCGCATCAGTGCGCCCGGCCGCTCGGGAAATTCGAAACGATACAGCAGCTCGTCGTGGGCAAGCGCGCTCTTGCCGCCGACCAGGTGGCGGATGTGCAGCTTGGCCAGTTCGTCATGCGTCAGGTCGAGCGTCTTGAAGTCGTGCTGTTCGAACGCGCGCGCCAGCACGCTTGATTCGTCGCGGCTTGCAATCTGGATGCCGACAAAGACATGCGCTTCGCGCTCGTCGCTGACGCGGTAATTGAATTCGGTTACGTTGCGCGGGCCGATCAACTGGCAGAAGCGCTTGAAGCTGCCGCGCTGCTCGGGAATCGTCACGGCGAACACCGCCTCGCGCGATTCGCCCAGTTCGGCGCGCTCGGCCACGAAGCGCAAGCGGTCGAAGTTCATGTTGGCGCCGCAGGCGACCGCGACCAGGGTCTCGTTGTGCACCGGATGTTTGCTCAGCGCGGAGCGCTCGACGTACGCCTTGGCGCCGGCAACGGCCAGCGCCCCGGCCGGCTCGAGGATGCTGCGGGTGTCCTGGAACACGTCCTTGATTGCCGCGCAGATCGCATCGGTGTCGACGATGATGATTTCGTCGACCACTTCCTTGGCGATGCGAAACGTTTCTTCGCCGACCAGCCTGACCGCGGTGCCGTCGGAGAACAGGCCGACGTCGGGCAGGGTGACGCGCTGGCCCGCCTTCAGGCTGCGCGCCATCGCGTCCGAGTCGAGTGTTTGCACGCCGATGATCTTGATGTCCGGGCGGATCTGCTTGACGTAGGCGCCGATGCCGGCGATCAGCCCGCCGCCGCCGACGGCGACGAAAATGGCGTGGATCGGGCCCGAATGCTGGCGCAGGATTTCCATGCCGATGGTGCCGGCGCCGGCAATCACGTCCGGGTCGTCGAACGGATGCACGAACGTCAGCGCCTGCTCGGTTTCCAGCGTCAGGGCGTGGTTGTAGGCGTCGGTGTACGAGTCGCCATGCAGCACGATCTCGACGTTCGGCCCGCCGCGCTCCTTGACGGCGTCGATCTTGACCGGCGGCGTGGTGGTTGGCATCACGATCAGCGCGCGGCAACCGAGCCGGGCGGCCGACAGCGCCACGCCTTGCGCATGGTTGCCGGCCGAGGCGCAGATCACGCCGCGCTTGAGTTGGGCCGGCGACAGGTGCGCCATCTTGTTGTAGGCGCCGCGCAGCTTGAAGCTGAACACGCTTTGCATGTCTTCGCGCTTGAAATAGATGCGGTTGTCGAAGCGGCGCGACAAGTCCGGCGCCAGTTCGAGCGGCGTTTCGGTGGCGACGTCATAGACGCGCGATGTAAGAATTCTCTTGAGGTAATCGATGGTCATGGTCAGCGGGCAAATTATTCTGGGCCGAAAATACGGCATCTTCCAAACGGATGCGCACCCGTTTTCATCGGAGTGTCACGCCAGCGTGCGGGTCGATGGCAAGGCCTTGGTGGCGAACTCGACAAATCGTGTCGGTGCACGGGGTTCCTTCATTATAATGGACGCCTCCCGCAGCACTTCAAAGTGCGCATGATCGCATTCCCGATTAAATGATCGAATCCCAAGTTCCATGATCGAATCCCTCGTTATCTGGCTGCTCAAGCTCATCGCCGCCCCGGCAGTCGGGCTGACTTCGGTCTTTTTCATCAGTTTCATCTCCGCCACGCTGGTGCCGCTCGGCTCCGAGCCGGCGGTGTTTGCCGTCGTCAAGGCCAACGGCGCCTTGTTCTGGCCGGCGATCCTGGTCGGCACCCTCGGCAACACGCTCGGCGGCGCCCTCGACTACTTTATCGGTTACCGCGCCAAGGTCGCCTTTGCCAGGGAGCGCCAGACGCGCTGGTTTGCCTGGCTGGCCCGCTACGGCCCGAAAACCATGCTGCTGTCGTGGGTGCCGGGCATCGGCGACCCGCTGTGCACGATGGCCGGCTGGCTGCACATGCCGTTCTGGCCCAGCGTCGGCTACATGGCGATCGGCAAATTTGTCCGCTACGTCAGCATGACGGCGCTGCTGCTGCATGTGCCCGACGGCTTCTGGAAGCAGGTGGCCGGCCTGGTCGGATAAGCGGCAACACTGCAGGGCATGAAATACTGCAGGGCATGAATTTCCCCGTGCAAAGTGCGGCGAACGGCGCGGTTTGTTTGGCAAACGCGTCCCGGACTGAACTTTCGGCGGCACCAACGCGGCCGCTTGCCGTGGCGGAACCGGGGCAACGGCGGCGTGGTGCAGCGCAATAAGCTAAAATGGATCTTCCCAGGGTTAGCCAAGACAGTCGCCAAACAATGAACGCCCCCGTACAACTCCACGCCTTGCTGGCCGAAACGCCGAACGGCCCCGCCCCGACGCGGCTGCGCGAAATTCCGTATAACTACACCTCGTTTTCCGACCGCGAAATCGTCATACGCCTGCTTGGCGAATCGTCGTGGAAACTGCTCGACGAGTTGCGCGGCTCGCGCCAGACCGGCCGTTCGGCCCGCATGCTGTACGAAGTGCTGGGCGACATCTGGGTGGTGCGGCGCAACCCGTACCTGCAGGACGACATGCTGGACAACCCGAAGCGGCGCCAGGAGCTGATCGACGCGCTGCATCACCGGCTGGCCGAAGTGGACAAGCGCCGGCTGGCGATGGACGATTTGCACGCTGCCGACGGCAGCAGCCTGGCGCTCGCGCGCACCCGCAGCGCCAATGTCGAACTGCTGCTGGCGGCGGCGCGCAAGGCGGTCGACGATTTCGGCCTCGAATTTCGCGCCACCTACGACCTGCGCAAGAAAGCGACCCGGGTGCTCGGCCGCTACACCGACAAGCACAACATCCGCTTCGACGGCATCAAGCGCGTCTCGCACGTCACCGACGCCACCGACTGGCGCGTCGAGTATCCGTTCGTCGTGCTGACCCCCGACAGCGAAGACGAGATGGCCGGCCTGGTCAAGGGCTGCATCGAACTCGGGCTGACCATCATTCCTCGCGGCGGCGGCACCGGCTACACCGGCGGCGCCATTCCCCTGACGCCGATGTCGGCCGTCATCAACACCGAAAAACTGATTGACCTTGGCAACGTCGAGATGACGCTGCTGCCAGGGCTCGCGCGCGAATACGCGACCATTTATTCCGGCGCCGGCGTTGTCACCAAGCGCGTCTCGGACGCCGCCGACAAGGCCGGCTTCGTGTTCGCGGTCGACCCGACGTCGGCCGAAGCGTCCTGCATTGGCGGCAACATCGCCATGAATGCCGGCGGCAAGAAGGCGGTCCTGTGGGGCACCGCCCTCGACAACCTGGCGTCGTGGAAGATGGTCGACCCGAACGGCGACTGGCTCGACGTCACCCGTATTGACCACAACCTGGGCAAGATTCACGATGCGCCGACGGCGAGCTTCAAACTCGAGTGGACCCATCCGAACGCCCGCGGCGAAGCCAAAGGCGCGCCGTTCAAGACCGAAATGCTGGTCATCGAAGGGCGCAAATTCCGAAAAGAAGGCCTTGGCAAGGACGTCACCGACAAGTTCCTCTCCGGCCTGCCCGGCATCCAGAAAGAAGGCTGCGACGGCCTGATCACGTCGGCGCGCTGGATTTTGCACCGCATGCCAAAATACGCGCGCACCGTCTGCCTCGAGTTTTTCGGCCAGGCGCGCGACGCCATTCCCTCGATCGTCGAAATCAAGGATTACCTCGACGCCCTGCCGGCGAAAGGCGGCGCCCAGTTCGCGACCGTGCGCCTGGCCGGCCTCGAACACCTCGATGAACGCTATTTGCGCGCGGTCGGCTACGCCACCAAGTCGAAACGGGCGGTACTGCCGAAGATGGCGCTGTTTGGCGACATCGTCGGCGACGACGAAAACGCGGTGGCACAAGCGGCATCCGAAGTGGTGCGCATCGCCAACACCCGCGTCGGCGAAGGGTTCGTTGCCGTCAGCGCCGAAGCGCGCAAGAAATTCTGGCTCGACCGCGCCCGCACCGCCGCCATCGCCCGCCACACCAACGCCTTCAAAATCAACGAAGACGTCGTCATCCCGTTGAACCGGATGGGCGAATACACCGACGGCATCGAGCGCATCAACATCGAACTGTCGATCAAGAACAAGCTGCAGTTGCTCGAGCAATTGCGGGCGTTTTTTGCCGCCGGCAATCTGCCGGTCGGCAAAAGCGACGACGCCAGCGGCGAATCGATCGACGTCGCCGAGATGCTGGGCGACCGGGTGCAGCAGGCCGACGCCATCCTGGCCGAAGCCGAACTGCGCTGGCGCGCCTTGCTGGCCGGGCTCGACCTGCCGCTGGCCGGCGCCACCGAAGACCTGTACCAGCTTGGCCTGCAGCACCTCGATAGCCTGTTCGACGAGCGCCTGCAGGCGCAACCGGACGCCACCGTCTTCGACGTGGTGCAGGACCGCACCGTGCGCATCTCGTGGAAGCGCGAGATCCGCGCGCCGCTGCGCCAGGTCTTCAGCGGCGCCGCCTTCAAGCTGATCCTCGACGAACTGGGCGCGATCCACGCCAAAGTGCTGCGCTCGCGCGTGTTCGTCGCGCTGCACATGCACGCCGGCGACGGCAACGTGCACACCAATTTGCCGGTCAATTCGGACGACTACGGCATGCTCCAAGACGCCCACAAGGCGGTGGCGCGCATCATGAAGCTGGCCCGTTCGCTCGACGGCGTCATCTCGGGCGAACACGGCATCGGCATCACCAAGCTCGAGTTCCTGACCGAAGACGAGATCTCGGAGTTTCGCGACTACAAGATGCGCATCGACCCGGAAGGCCGCTTCAACAAGGGCAAGCTGCTGAACCTGCCGGAATTTGGCGCCGATTTGCGCAACGCCTACACGCCGTCGTTCGGGCTGATGGGCCACGAGTCGCTGATCATGCAGCAAAGCGATATCGGCGAAATTGCCAACAGCATCAAGGATTGTTTGCGCTGCGGCAAGTGCAAACCGGTGTGCACCACCCACGTGCCGCGCGCCAACCTGCTGTACTCGCCGCGCGACAAGATCCTCGCCACCTCGGCGCTGATCGAAGCGTTCCTGTACGAAGAGCAGACCCGGCGCGGCATCTCGATCAAGCATTGGGAAGAGTTCGAGGACGTCGCCGACCATTGCACCGTGTGCCACAAGTGCGTCACGCCGTGCCCGGTCAACATCGACTTCGGCGACGTTTCGATGAACATGCGCAACCTGCTGCGCAAGATGGACAAGAAGAGTTTCAAGCCGGCCAATGCGGCGGCCATGTTTTTCTTGAACGCGACCGACCCGGTCACGATCAACGCCACCCGCATGTTAATGACCGGCATCGGCTTCAAGGCCCAGCGCTTCGGCAACACGCTGCTCAAGAAATTCGCCAAGAAGCAGGCCAAGGCGCCGCCGCCGACCACCGGCAAGGCGCCCGTGCGCGAGCAGGTGATCCATTTCATCAACAAGAAGATGCCGGGCAACCTGCCCAAGAAGACCGCGCGCGCGCTGCTTGACATCGAGGACGACAAGATCATCCCGATCATCCGCAATCCGAAACTGACCAACGCCGATACCGAGGCGGTGTTCTACTTCCCCGGTTGCGGCTCGGAGCGCCTGTTTTCGCAAGTGGGACTGGCCACTCAGGCGATGCTGTGGGAAGTCGGCGTGCAAACCGTGCTGCCGCCGGGCTACCTGTGCTGCGGCTATCCGCAGCGCGGCGCCGGCCAGTACGACAAGGCCGACAAGATGATGACCGACAACCGGGTGCTGTTCCACCGCATGGCCAACACGCTCAATTACCTCGACATCAAGACGGTGCTGGTGTCGTGCGGCACCTGCTACGACCAGCTGGCGACCTACCAGTTCGACAAGATTTTCCCCGGCTGCCGCATCATGGACATCCATGAGTATCTGCTGGAGAAGGGCGTGAAACTCGAAGGCGTCAACGGTACCCGCTACATGTACCACGAGCCGTGCCACAACCCGATGAAGCTGCAGGATTCGGTCAAGACCGTCAACGCGCTGGTGTCGACCATCGACAACGTCAAGATTGAAAAGAACGAGCGCTGCTGCGGCGAGTCCGGCACCTTCGGCATTTCGCGTCCCGACATCGCCACGCAAGTGCGCTATCGCAAGGAAGGCGAGATGGAGCAGGGCGCCGCCAAGCTGCGCGCGGACGGCTTTACCGGCGACGTAAAAATCCTCACCAGCTGCCCGTCGTGCCTGCAAGGCCTGAGCCGCTACAACGACGACGCCGGCACCACCGCCGACTACATCGTCATCGAGATCGCCCGCCACTTGCTGGGCGAAAACTGGTTGCCCGAATACGTGGCGCGCGCCAACAACGGCGGCATCGAGCGGGTGCTGGTGTGAGCGGACCGTGTCCGCTGTGCGCGCTCGCGCTGGGTGAACCCGCGCTGGGTGAATCCGACGTGGCGCTGCTCTACCGTGGCGACAAGCTGTCGGTGATCCTGGTCGACGACGTTGCCTACCCTGGATTTTGCCGGGTCGTCTGGCACGCGCACGTCAAGGAAATCAGCGACCTGGCGGACGCCGACCGGCTGGCGCTGAACGACGCGGTGTGTCAGGTCGAGCTGGCGCTGCGCGCGGTGATGGCGCCGGACAAGGTCAACCTTGCCAGTCTCGGCAACATGGTGCCGCACCTGCATTGGCACGTGATCCCGCGCTTCGCCGACGACGCGCATTTTCCCGACCCGGTCTGGGCCAGCGTGGTGCGTCAGACCGCCGAGTCGATCCTGTCAGCGCGGCGCGCCCTGTTGCCACAACTTAGCGCGGAAATCATCCGCCGAATGGGATAACACATGACCAAGACCCAAATGACCAAGACCCACATGACCAAGACCCCGATCCCCACCGAACTGGCGGTGCGCCAGAAGTCGCGCGTGCTCGACATGACGTTCGACGACGGCGCCGCATTCTCGCTGCCGTTCGAATACCTGCGCGTGTATTCGCCGTCGGCCGAAGTGCGCGGCCACGGCGCCGGCCAGGAGGTGCTGCAACTCGGCAAGCGCGACGTCGGCATCAGCGCGCTGGCGCCGGTCGGCAACTACGCTGTCCAGCCGACGTTTACCGACGGCCACGACACCGGGCTGTACACGTTTGAGTACTTGCACAAGCTGGGCCGCGAGCAGGCCGCGCTGTGGCAGGATTATTTGCAGCGTTTGGCCGACGCCGGTTTTGCAGGCGACAGCGGGCGCGCGCCGGGCGCGGCGATTGCCGGCGCGCCGACCAAGGCGCCCAGTTGCGGTCACAAGCACTAGCACGGTCGTCAAGGGCATCCCACGCGTCCACGCTCAGTTGGCGCTTGTATAATGAATGCAATTCAACCGGCGGCACACGATGACCAATACCACCCATTTCGGCTATAAAACCGTTTCCGAAAACGACAAGGTGCACGAGGTCGCCAAGGTTTTTCATTCCGTCGCCGCAAAATACGACGTCATGAACGACTTGATGTCGGCCGGCCTGCACCGTCTCTGGAAGATGTTCACCATCGCCAAGGCGGGCGTGCGCCCCGGCTTCAAGGTGCTCGACATTGCCGGCGGCACCGGCGACCTGTCGAAGGCGTTCGCCCGGCAGGCCGGCCCCAGCGGCGAAGTCTGGCTCACCGACATCAACGAGTCGATGCTGCGCGTGGGCCGCGACCGCCTATTGAATAACGGCGTTGTCACCCCAACGTTACTGTGTGACGCGGAAAAACTGCCGTTCCCGGACAATTATTTTGACCGGGTCAGCGTCGCCTTCGGGCTGCGCAACATGACCCACAAGGACCTGGCGCTGGCGGAAATGCATCGCGTGCTGAAACCGGGCGGCAAGCTGCTGGTACTCGAATTCTCCAAAGTGGCGGCGCCGCTGCAAAAGCCGTACGATGTTTATTCTTTTTCGATGCTGCCTTGGCTGGGCCAGAAAATTGCCGGCGATGCAGAAAGTTATCGGTACCTTGCAGAATCGATTCGCATGCATCCGGACCAGGAAACGCTAAAAACCATGATGCAGGATGCCGGCCTCGAACAGGTCGGCTATGACAATCTGACGGCAGGTGTGGCCGCTCTCCACACTGGAATCAAACTTTAGGATGACGCGCATGAAAAAATTCTTAGCCACCATGATGATCGCCGTGACCACCATGTCGATGCTCACCGAAGCGATGGCGCGCCCGGTTGGAGGCGGTCGCTCGATCGGTCGCCAGTCGTCCGCGGTCACCCGCCAGCAGGCGGCGCCGGCACCGGTGCAGCGCCCGGCCGCAGCGCCGGCCGCCGCCGCCGCCGCAACACCCGCCGCGGCGGCCATGGCGCCGAAGCCGGCTTCGCGCTGGAAAGGCATGCTCGGCGGCGCACTGCTCGGCCTTGGCCTGGGCGCGATGTTGTCGCACTTTGGCCTGGGCGGCGCGCTGGCGAGCATGATCAGCTCGATCCTGATGATCGCCCTGCTGGCGCTGGCCGTACTGTTCATCTACCGCATGTTCCGCCGCAAGGACACGCCGGCCGATGCGGGTTTGAAGTACGCAACACCCATGCCGTCCGGCCACACGCCTGACATCGGTTCCGGTATCCCGCCAGGCGCGCAGCCGGCCGCCTTCGAGCCGCTGCAGCCGAGCGCGTCGAGCCTGAATTATGCGCCAGCGGCGCCGGCCGCCGCCGCCGTTGCACCGGCCGCGCCGTGGGGCGTGCCGGCCGACTTCGACAGCGTCGCTTTCCTGCGCCACGCCAAGTCGTCCTTCATCCGCATGCAAGCGGCCTGGGACAAGGCCGACACCGACGACTTGCGCGAATTCACCACGCCGGAAGTCTATGCCGAGCTGAAAATGCAGATCCAGGAACGCGGCGCCACGGTGGACTTTACCGACGTCGTCACGATCGACGGCGAATTGCTTGGCATCGAAACCATTGGCAATGAGTATCTCGTCAGCGTGAAGTTCACCGGCATGATCAAGCCGGCGCACAACGCCGCCGCCGAGCCGTTCGCCGAAGTGTGGAACATGTCCAAGCCGGTGTCGGGCAGCAGCGGCTGGGTGTTGGCCGGTATCCAGCAGCTGTCCTGATGAGTTTGCCGTCGTCAGTTTGCCAACAAAACTTACGTGATACGCCGGGTTTGCACCCGGCGAACTGGTAAGATCGAAACCGCCCGTTCAGCCCGGGCGGTTTTTTTTAACGCGTGCATATCCTTGCCCATGCCAATGTCGAGCCAATCCATGTCGAACAATCGCCTCGCTGCGCCCGCCGTTGCGGCAATCAACCATTTGCTGGCGCAGGAAGCGTGGGCGCGCGATGTGCTCGTGCTGCATGCCGGCAAGGTCGCGTGCATCGACACCGGCAGCCTCGCCGTGCGCATGCAGGTCACGCGCGATGGCATGCTGGCCGCGGCCGGCCTGGATCAGATCGCCAACGTGACGATCCGCATGAAGCTGGCCGACCTGCCGCTGATCTTGCAACAGCGCGAGCGCGCGTTTTCTTACGTCACCATCGAGGGCGACGCCGAGTTTGCCAACGCGATGTCGCAGCTTTCCAAGGGGCTGCGCTGGGAAGCCGAGCACGACCTGGCGAAGCTGGCCGGGCCGATCGCCGCGCGCCGCGTCGTCGGCGGCGCCCGCGGCATCCTCGCGCAAGCGCGCTCGAGCAGCCGCAAGCTGGGCGAGAACCTGGCCGAATATTTCCTCGACGAGCAGCCGATGCTGGTGCGCCCGGCCATGCTGGACGAGTTGACGAGCGACATCAGCCGCTTGCGCGACGACGTCGAGCGCGCCGCCAAGCGCTTCGCCCAACTGGAACACAGCCTGGCTGCGCGTAGCGCCGACCAGGAAACAGCCCCCGCTCAGGCGGGCAATACCCCTGGCAACCCGGTAAATCTTTGATGATATTGAAATTTTTGCGCCTGCTTAAAATCCTGCGCGTTGCCACCAAGTACGGCCTCGACGAAATCGCCATTTCCGGCTTGAAAGTGCCGCGCACTGCCAAGCTAATCGATACCATCATTTTCTGGCGCGACATTTCGGCGCCGCGCGGCGAACGCCTGCGCATGGCGCTCGAAGAACTCGGCCCGATCTTTGTCAAGTTCGGCCAGGTGCTGTCGACCCGGCGCGACCTGATGCCGCCCGACATCGCCGATGAGTTGGCGCGCCTGCAGGACCGGGTGCCGCCGTTCGATTCCGACCTGGCCATCGCGCAGATCACCCGCTCGCTCGGCTCCCCTCCGGATCAATTGTTCGCCAGTTTTGAGCGCGACCCGGTGGCGTCCGCCTCGATCGCCCAGGTTCACTTCGCGGTGTTAAAGAACGGCAAGGAAGTCGCCGTCAAGGTGCTGCGCCCCGGCATGAAGAAGTCGATCGACGAGGACGTCGCCCTGATGCACCTCGCCGCCGGCCTGACGTCGCGCTGGTGGGCCGACAGCAAGCGGCTGAAACCGCGCGAAGTCGTCGCCGAATTCGACAAGTACCTGCACGACGAGCTCGACCTGATGCGCGAGGCGGCCAACGCCAGCCAGTTGCGGCGCAACTTCGCCAATTCGACCCTGTTGATGGTGCCCGAGATGTACTGGGACTTCTGTTCCAGCAGCGTGATCGTAATGGAGCGCATGCACGGCATCCCGGTGTCGCAGATCGAGCGCCTGGCCGCCGAAGGCGTCGACCTGCAGAAGCTGTCGCGCGATGGCGTGGAAATTTTTTTCACCCAGGTGTTTCGCGATGGCTTTTTTCACGCGGACATGCACCCGGGCAATATCCTGGTGTCGATCGCGCCGGCCACTTTCGGGCGCTATATTGCGCTCGACTTCGGCATCGTCGGCACCCTCAACGATTTCGACAAGGATTACCTGTCGCAGAATTTTCTCGCTTTTTTCCAGCGCGACTACAAGCGGGTGGCCGAAGCCCACATCGAGTCGGGCTGGGCGCCGCCCGAGACGCGCGTCGACGAGCTCGAGTCGGCCGTGCGCGCCTGCTGCGAGCCGATTTTCGACCGGCCGCTGAAGGATATTTCGTTCGGCCAGATTTTGCTGCGCCTGTTCCAGACCTCGCGCCGCTTCAACGTCGAAGTCCAGCCGCAACTGGTGCTGCTGCAAAAGACGCTGCTCAACATCGAAGGGCTGGGGCGCCAGCTCGACCCCAACCTCGACCTGTGGAAGACCGCCAAGCCCTACTTGGAGCGCTGGATGGGCGAACAGATCGGCATCAAGGGCATGTTCGAGCGCCTGAAGGCCGAAGCGCCACGCTACAGCCACATCCTGCCGCAACTGCCGCGCCTGGTGCACCGCGCGCTGGAAAACGTCCAGCGGCCGCACGGCGCCGACACCGAGTTGCTCAAGCTGCTGGTGAGCGAGCAGCGCCGCACCAACCGGATGCTCGGGTTCTTCGTCTATTTTGCCGTGGCGCTGGGGGTTGGCCTGGGCGCGATGCAGCTGTACCGGCACCTGCACGCGCTGGCCTGACCCTGACCTGGACCTGGACCTGGACCTGGACCTTGAACTGATACACGATGGAATTTGCCAGCCGCGACCCGGGTGCGCCGGCGTTCTGGGATGAGCGTTTCGAGCGCGGTGTGACGCCGTGGGACCGCGGCGGGGTGCCGCATGCGCTGCGCGATTTCGTCGCCCGCACGGCGCAGCCCTTGCGCACCTTGATCCCGGGCTGCGGCGCCGCCTACGAACTGGGGTTCCTGCTCGAGCAGGGATGGGAAGCGCGCGCGCTCGATTTTTCACCCGTTGCCGTGGCCACCGCCAGGGCCAAACTGGGTCCGTGGTCCGGGCGCGTGCTGCACGCCGATTTCTTCGCTTACTGCCCGCCGCAGCCGCTTGAGCTGATCTACGAGCGCGCGTTCCTGTGCGCCTTGCCGCGCGCAATGTGGGCGGCGGTGGCGGCGCGCTTGGCCGGCTTGCTGGCGCCTGGCGCGCGGCTGGCCGGATTCTTCTTTTTCGACGAGGCGATCAAGGGGCCGCCGTTCGGCATCGCGCGCGCGGCGTTGGAGGCCTTGCTGGCGCCCCATTTTGTCTGCGTCGAGGATGCCGCCGTGGCCGATTCGATCGCCGTGTTCGCCGGCAAGGAGCGCTGGATGGTGTGGCAGCGCCGTTGAGTGCTACCGACGAAAAAAAACCCGCTCGGGCGGGCTCCTCAAGTGCATCATTCTTGTATGCCGTGCGGCGACAACATTGCGCAGGGTTCTGTTTCTTGACGCGGCCGCTTGCGCGCCGCCGTCAACGTCGTAAGTTGATGGAATCCATTACATCACTAAAGTTGATTTTCGACAAAAACATTTTGCGCGGGTCCGAGCAAAAACAACACTTGCGCATCGAACCGGCAAGCCGGTGCAGCAAGCCGCCGGCAACGGCCGTCTGTTTTCGGGCAAGGCCGGCCATAAAAGCTTTATAATTCGGGGTTTTTTACCGATTTTTGCGGAGTTCCCGATGCCGATTTACGCTTACCGCTGCGCTGAATGCGGCTTTGCCAAGGATGTGTTGCAAAAGATATCCGATCCCGTACTGACAATATGCCTGTCGTGCGCCAAGCCAAGTTTCAAGAAGCAATTAACTGCCGCCGGGTTCCAGCTCAAGGGAACCGGCTGGTATGCCACCGATTTTCGCGGCGGCGCCACGCCGGCCGCGGCTGCGCCGTCGGCCGAGGGCGCACCAGCGGCCGCGGCCGCACCAGCGCCGGCTGCTGCCGCGGGTGCGCCCTCGGCCGCCAGTGCCAGTGCGCCCGCTGCCGCCAAACCGGCCGCCCCGGCTGGCGGCAGCGCCACTTGACGCGGTTCATGGCCCGGTCTCGGGCCATGAACCGCCGCGCCATGAACAACGGCCCGGCCGGGCCGCGCTTGGCCGTTTCTTTAACCCTCACCCGAGAGATCAATGCGTAAATATTTCATTACCGGATTACTGATTCTGGTGCCGCTTGCCATCACGGCCTGGGTTCTGAATTTGGTCATCAGCACGATGGACCAGTCGCTGTTGATCGTTCCCGTGCGCTGGCAGCCGAAGACCCTGGTCGGCTTCGACATCCCCGGCCTTGGCACGATCCTGACGATCGCCATCGTGTTCTTTACCGGCCTGCTGACCAACAACCTGGTCGGCAACTACATCGTCCGGCTGTGGGAGCGCCTGCTGCACCGCATTCCCGTCGTCAGCTCGCTCTACGGCAGCGTCAAGCAGGTGTCCGACACCTTGTTCTCGTCGTCCGGCAACGCCTTTCGCAAGGCGGTGCTGCTGCCTTATCCGCATCCGAATTCGTACACCATCGGCTTTCTGACCGGCGTGCCCGGCGGCGACGTCCAGAACCACCTTGCCGGCGACTACGTCAGCGTGTACGTGCCGACCACCCCGAACCCGACCTCCGGCTTTTTCCTGATGATGGAGCGCAGCCAGGTCGTCGAACTCGACATGTCGGTCGACGCCGCCCTCAAATACATCGTTTCGATGGGCGTTGTCGCCCCCGAGCAGCCGTCGATCAAACGACCGGCGCCCACCGAATTAACCAACTTGGATCGAGAATAATATGTCCACCATGCGTACCCACTACTGCGGCCTCGTCACTGAAGAAATGCGCGGCCAAACCGTCAGCCTGTGCGGCTGGGTGCATCGGCGCCGCGACCACGGCGGCGTCATCTTCATCGACCTGCGCGACCGCGAAGGTCTGGTACAGATCGTCTGCCATCCGGACAATGCCGACGTCTTCAAGGCGTCCGAAGCGGTGCGCAACGAGTACTGCCTGCGCATCACCGGCGTTGTCACGGACCGCCTCGAAGGCACCGTCAACAGCAACCTCAAATCCGGCAAAATCGAGATTACCGCGTCTTGCGTGGAAGTGCTGAACGCGTCCGTCGCCGTGCCGTTCCAGTTAGACGACGACAACCTGTCCGAGACCACCCGTTTGACCCACCGCGTGCTCGATTTGCGCCGCCCGCAGATGCAAAACAATCTGCGCCTGCGCTACAAGGTCACGATGGAAGTGCGCAAGTACCTCGACGCGCTCGGCTTCATCGACATCGAAACACCGATGCTGACCAAGTCGACGCCGGAAGGGGCGCGCGACTACCTGGTGCCGTCGCGCGTTAACGCCGGCAAGTTCTTCGCCCTGCCGCAGTCGCCGCAATTGTTCAAGCAGCTGCTGATGGTGGCCAACTTCGACCGCTATTATCAGATCACCAAGTGCTTTCGCGACGAAGACCTGCGCGCCGATCGCCAGCCCGAATTTACCCAGATCGACTGCGAAACGTCGTTCCTGTCCGAGCAGGAAATCCGCGACATGTTCGAGGACATGATCCGCGTCGTCTTCAAGAACACCCTCGACATCGACCTGCCGAACCCGTTCCCGGTGATGGACTACGCCAACGCCATGGGCCTGTACGGCTCGGACAAGCCGGACATGCGGGTGAAGCTGGAATTCACCGACCTGACGGCGGTGATGAAGGACGTCGGCTTCAAGGTCTTCGCCGGTGCTGCCAACATGGACGGCGGGCGCGTGGTCGGCCTGCGCGTGCCGCAGGGCGCCAGCATGCCACGTTCGGAAATCGACGCCTACACCCAGTTCGTGGCGATCTACGGCGCCCGCGGCCTGGCCTACATCAAGGTCAACGAGAAGGCCCTCGGCCGTGACGGCCTGCAGTCGCCGATCGTCAAGAACCTGCACGACGAAGCGCTGGCCCAGATCATCGCGCAGACCGGCGCCGGCGACGGCGACCTGATTTTCTTCGGCGCCGACAAGGCCAAGGTCGTCAACGACGCCATCGGCGCGCTGCGCGTCAAGATCGGCCACTCCGACTTTGGCAAGAAGGCCGGCCTGTTTGACGACGTCTGGCGGCCATTGTGGGTGATCGACTTTCCGATGTTCGAGCACGACGAGGAATCGGGCCGCTGGAACGCCACCCACCACCCGTTCACGGCGCCGAAAGACGGCCACGAAGACATGCTCGAGACCGACCCGGGCGCGTGCATCTCGAAAGCCTACGACATGGTGCTCAACGGCTGGGAGCTGGGCGGCGGTTCGATCCGGATCCACCGCGAAGAAGTGCAAAGCAAGGTATTTCGCGCCCTCAAGATCGACGCCGAAGAAGCCCAGAGCAAGTTCGGTTTCCTGCTCGACGCGCTGCAGTACGGCGCGCCGCCGCACGGCGGCCTGGCGTTCGGCCTGGACCGCATCGTCACCATGATGACCGGTTCCGACTCGATCCGCGACGTCATCGCTTTTCCGAAAACCCAGCGCGCGCAGTGCCTGTTGACCAACGCGCCGTCCGAAGTGGACGAAAAGCAGTTGAAAGAGCTGCACATCCGTTTGCGCAACGCGGAGCCGAAAGTGGTGTAACGGCGGCAGGCAGGAACTGAAGGGCCGGGCTTTTTTTCGCACACTGTGCGAAAATCAGACTGGCCCTTTTTTATAGGACTTGTCACCACTAAGTGTTGACCGCAGCCCTCGTTGTCCCCGCGTCCGCGGGGACAACGAGGACGGATATCTCCTTTTACGAACCTCGTCGCGACACGTGCCCCATAAAATACCCGAATCCGTCTTGGTCGTCATCCACACTCCGGACCTGGAGGTGCTGCTCATCGAGCGTGCCGACAAGCCGGGGTTCTGGCAATCGGTGACCGGTTCGCTCGATATGCCAAACGAGCCCTTGTTGGACGCGGCGGCGCGCGAGCTGTTCGAAGAAACCGGCATCGTTGCCGACGGTGCCGACGTCATTTTGCAAGACTGGCAACTGGCCAACGTCTACGAAATCTACCCGCGCTGGCGCCATCGCTACGCCCCGGGCGTGACCCACAACACCGAGCACGTGTTCAGCGTCTGCGTGCCGGCTGACACCGTCATCACGCTCAGCCCGCGCGAGCACATCGACTTTGCCTGGCTGCCCCGGGTGGACGCCGCCGACCGCTGTTTTTCATCCTCCAACGCCGAAGCGATCCTGCAGTTGAAACGGCACGTCCTGCACCATCCGCGTTAGGCGGCAGGTAGACGGTGGCAGGCGCCAGGCGCCAGGTGACCCGATCGATCCTGCTGCACGCCGGCGCCAGCACATCGGCCCGCACGATAGACGCGCTTGCTTAAATACATCGCCCGATACGGTTAGAATATTCCCATGAAGATCAGTGTCGCAACCTACAACATCCACAAGGGCGTGTCGTCCATCGGCAGCCGGCCACGCGTTCTGGCGTTAAAAAAGGCGATTTCCCTGTTCGGGGCCGACGTCGTGTTCCTGCAGGAAGTCCAGGGCAAGCACGAAAAATTTTCCGCCAAGTTCGGCGCGGAAAGCCAGGGCAAGCGGCACTGGCCGGTGGCGGCCCAGCACGTTTTTTTTGCCGGCGACTCGCACCATTCGGCGTACGGCATGAATGCGGTGTACGACCACGGCCACCACGGCAATGCCCTGCTGAGCGCGTTCCCGATCGGCGACCAGCGCAACCACGACGTCTCCGACCACGCTTACGAACAGCGCGGCATCCTGCATTGCATCCTCGAAACACCGAAGGGGCCGGTGCACTGCTATGTTGTCCATCTCGGCCTGTTTGAATCGGGCCGCTCTCGCCAGACCGCGGCGCTGATCGAGGCGGTGATGGCATCGGCGCCGAACGGCGAGCCGGTCATCATCGCCGGCGACTTCAACGACTGGCGCAACACCCTCGGCGCCAAGCTGCGCGACAAGCTCGGCGTGATCGAGGTTTTCGACGAGCTCGGCAAGGGATCGGCGCTGGGCGGCCTGATGCGCAGCCTGGTCGGCGCCGAACGCAAGGTCACGCCGGCGCGCACTTTCCCGGCCGCGCTGCCGTGGTTTCGCCTCGACCGGATTTACGTGCGCGGCTTCAAGGTCGACACGGCCGAGGTATTACATGGTAGCTTGTGGGCGAAACTGTCGGATCATGCGCCGATCGTGGCCACCCTTAAGCTGTCTTGAAGCGCCCATAACCTGTCGCTGCCTGCTGCGATCCCTTTGCCTATGCCTTCGGTCAATTTCGTCGGACACAACAAGGTCACTCTGCTGGAGAGCGGGCAGGCCTTGTTCCCGGCGATGATCGCCGCCATTGATGGCGCCCGTCATGACATCCATTTCGAAACCTATATTTTCGGCGCCGACGCCACCGGGCGCACGGTGCAGGCGGCGCTTGAGCGCGCCGCCGGGCGCGGCGTCAAGGTGCGGGTCGTCACCGACTGGTTCGGCACCGGCCGCAAGCAGGCACAACTGCTCGGCCAGGCGTTTGCCCAGGCCGGCGTGTTCTACCGCGTGTTCAACCCCTGGTTCAAGCGCGGCGTCACCCGCACCCACCGCAAGATCGTCGTTGTCGACCGCGCCATCGCTTTTGTGGGCGGCATCAATATCAACGACGACATGCTGCGCGATTACGCGCCGCACCATCCGCTGCCGGCGCCGCGCTGGGATTTCGCGGTGCAGGTGAGCGGCCCACTGGTGGCGCAAATCCACCGCGAGACGCAGGTGCAATGGGCGCGGGTCGGCCATCTCGGCTTGGTTGAGCGGCTCAGCCTGCTACGCGAGATGCGGGAACGCCCGCGGCCGCCGGGCTTGGCGCCGATGCAGGCCGGCTTTGTGGTGCGCGACAACCTGCGCAACCGCCGCACGATCCAGCGCGCCTATCTTCAGGCGCTGGGCCGCGCGCGCCACAGCGTACTGCTGGCCAATCCCTATTTTGCGCCGGGCCGCAAGTTCCGCGAGGCGCTGACGCACGCGGCGCGGCGCGGCGTCGAGGTCAGGCTGCTGATCGGCGTCGGCGAATTCTGGTTGCAGGACATGGTGGCGCGCTCGTTTTATCCGAAGCTGCTCGATTGCGGCGTGCAGGTCATCGAGTACCGCAAGACCCAGCTGCATGCCAAGGTGGCCGTGATCGACGACGACTGGTCGACGGTCGGCTCGAGCAATTGCGACGGCCTGTCGCTGTTTTTGAACCAGGAAGCGAACGTCGTCGTCAGGGACGCCGGCTTTGCGCGCACCATGCGCGATCACCTTGAACGCGGCATGGCTGACGGTGTCGCGATCCACGCCGACCATTTCGTCAAGGTCGGCCGGTTCCGGCGCCTCGGCTACGAAGCGGCGTATTTCCTGTACCGGGTGACGATGCGTATTTTCACCATCGGGTATGCCTGAGGGCCGGGCAATCGTCCCCGGTGTGCCTTGCGGCCGCGACCGCGCGTGGCATTTTGTGGCGGCCGCTGACAGCACTCATGGCGCTCAACGCGAGGATGAACAGTGCCAGCGTGGCTGGCTCCGGCACCGCGGCGCCGGCATCCGACAGCGACCATCCCGACAGGACGCCTTCGTCTCCCTCGGCGCTGTCGATGATGGTCAGGGTCCAGTCGCCGAACAGGGCGCGGCCGTCGAAGGCGCTCATGGGATCGAGCGAACGATAGGCGGTGGCGGCGCAGGCGGCAGTGACGCCTGCCGTTTCGCCAAAAATACAGCCTGCACCGACCGTGTCAGCCGACGGCAGGCCCGGGGCGTCGCTGAACTCCAGCGGGGTCAACGCGGACAGAGTGGCTGAGTTGCCGAATCCGGATTCATCCATGTCAGCACCTGGCTGGCTCATCAGCCACACCGTGACATCGCCATGGCGCAGGATATACGTCAGGTCGCCGACATACGTGTGGCTTACGGCAATCGATGCGCTCAGGGCAGTGATGGCACGGTGGCGGAAATTGCAATGGTGCTGTGCACGGTGGTAAGGTTCGCAATGGCGCTGGGGGACGTGCTGCTGCCGATAATGCCGGCAAACGCGGGGCCGGTAAAGGCAAAGACGAACGCAGCGGCGCAGCCAAAACGTGACAGTGGGGTGATTATCTTCATCCGTTTGCTCCTGGTGGGTGGCGAAATTGTGGCATGCAAATTTCATGCCAAATATTTTTTTGTAATAAAAATCAATGGCTTGGCGTTGCCGGCATGCTTCAAATGAAGATCAATGTAACGTTTTTCGACAGGCGTCGAAAATGCATGGGAGAAAAGTATGGAACAGGTCAGGATCGACAAATGGCTGTGGGCGGCGCGCTTTTTTAAGACCCGCTCGCTTGCAACGGATGCGGTCGACAACGGCAAGGTGCGCCTCGGGGGCGAGCGCATCAAGCCGGCGCGCGCGCTCAAGATCGACGACCTGCTCGCCATCGACAATGGCGCCGATGTGTGGGAAGTGACGGTGCTGAACATTTCCGACCAGCGCGGCGCGGCCCCAGTGGCGCGGCTGTTGTATGCCGAGACCGAGGCCAGCGTTGCCAGGCGCGCCAACGACGCGCAGGCACGCAAGCTGTACCGCGAGCCGGGCAGCATGATCAAGGGCCGGCCGAGCAAGCACGAGCGCCGCGCCCTGAGCAAGGCGAGCCAATAACGGCACCGCTGCGGCGAGGCAATAGAACCTGAACTCTACATATCGGGTTTGACATTTGCCCGCGAATGGATAATAGTACGAGCGTTCGTATTTTTTGCGCGTGATGCGGCGCCGTCAACCACAGTGGGTAAGGTTATCAATACTTCAGTCAAATTCATGCGCAAGGGCGAACTGACCCGCGCTGCGATCCTCGATGTCGCGCTCGATTTGGCCAGCCGGGACGGGCTCGAGGGCTTGACGATTGGCTTGCTCGCCGACAAGATGAACATGAGCAAGTCAGGCGTGTTCGCCCACTTCGGCTCGCGCGAGGATTTGCAGCTCGAAGTGCTGAAGCTGTACCACCACCGCTTCGAGCAGGAAGTGTTTTTTCCCAGCGTGCGGGAAGCGCGCGGCCTGGCGCGCCTGAAGGCGATGTTTGCGCGCTGGGTTGAGCGCGTCAGCATTGAAATTGCCTCCGGCTGCATCTACATCAGCGGCGCCGTCGAGTACGACGACCGTCCCGGCCCGATCCGCGAGGAACTGGTGTCGATGGTGCAAGTGTGGCAAGGCGCGCTGCTGCGCTGCGTGCAGCAAGCCATCGCGGTGGGCGATTTCAAGGCCGACACCGACGCCGAGCAACTGGTCTACGAGATGTACGGCCTGATCCTCGCCCTGCACCATGACGCCCGCTTCCTGCGCATGCCGGGCAGCGTCGAGCGCGCCCGGGTCGGCTTTGACCGCTTGATCGAGAATTATCGCAATCCGCTTAAAAAACAAGTCAGCTGAGCCAGGCGCAAGCCGGGTTGGTCATCTTCACTACCTTTGTCAGGAGAATCACCATGGGTCAATACGTCGCACCACTTCGGGACATGCAGTTCTTGCTGCACGAATTGCTCAACGTTTCAGAACAATTGAAGCTGATGCCCAAGTTCGAGGATGTCGACGCCGACATCATCAACCAGGTACTGCAAGAGGGCGCCAAATTTACGCAGGAAGTGCTGTTCCCGCTGAACCGCTCGGGCGACCGCGAAGGCTGCCATTACGACGCGGCGACCCAGTCGGTGACGACGCCGAAAGGCTTCAAGCAAGCGTACCAGCAGTACGTCGACGGCGGCTGGGCGGCGCTGGCGTGCGACGCCGAATACGGCGGCCAGGGCTTGCCGGTCGTGCTCAATAATTCGTTCTACGAGATGCTCAATTCGTCCAACCAGGCCTGGACGATGTATCCCGGCTTGTCGCACGGCGCCTACGAGTGCTTGAAGGAACACGGCACCGACGAACAGAAAAAGATTTACCTGCCGAAGCTGGTGTCGGGCGAATGGACCGGCACCATGTGCCTGACCGAAGCGCACTGCGGCACCGACCTGGGCATGCTGCGCTCGAAAGCGCTGCCGCAGGCCGACGGTTCGTGGCTGATCACCGGCTCGAAAATCTTCATCTCGGCAGGCGAGCACGACATGACCGACAACATCGTCCACCTGGTGCTGGCGCGCGTGCCGGATGCGCCGGAAGGCTCGAAAGGCATTTCGCTGTTCCTGGTGCCGAAGTTTTTGCCGAACCTTGATGGCAGCGTTGGCGCGCGCAACCCCATCACCTGCGGCGCGATCGAAGAAAAAATGGGCATCCACGGCAATTCGACCTGCCAGATCAACCTCGACGCGGCGCGCGGCTGGATCATCGGCGAGCCCAACAAGGGCCTGAACGCCATGTTCGTGTTCATGAACGCGGCCCGCCTCGGGGTCGGCATGCAGTCGCTCGGCCTGACCGAAGTGGCGTACCAGAACGCGCTGGTGTATGCCAAGGACCGCATCCAGATGCGCAGCCTGTCGGGCGTCAAGGCGCCCGACAAGGCGGCCGACCCGATCATCCATCACCCGGACGTGCGGCGCATGCTGCTGACGGCCAAGGCCTACGCCGAAGGCGCGCGCGCGTTCTCGTCGTACGTCGCGCTGCAGATCGACCGCGAACTGCACCACCCGGACGCCGACGTGCGCAAGGACGCCGCCGACGAAGTGGCGCTGCTCACGCCCGTGATCAAGGCGTTCATCACCGACAACGCGTGGATCGCGACGTCGGAGGCGATGCAGGTCTACGGCGGCCACGGCTACATTGCCGAATGGGGCATGGAGCAGTATGTGCGCGACGCTCGCATCAACATGATCTACGAAGGCACCAACACGATCCAGTCGCTCGATTTGCTGGGCCGTAAAGTGCTGATGGACAACGGCGCCAAGCTGCGCAAGTTCGGCGACAAGATCAAGGCCTTCGTCGACGACAACGGCACCGACGAAGCGCTGTCGGAGTTCATCACGCCGCTGGGCGACCTGGGCGACAAGCTGACCAGGCTGACGATGGAAATCGGCATGAAGGCGTTCCAGAATCCGGACGAAGTGGGCGCCGCCGCCGTGCCGTACCTGCGCGTGCTCGGCCACCTGGTGTACTCGTATTTTTTTGCGCAGATGGCAAAAATCGCGCTGGAAAAGCGGGACTCGGGCGACAATTTCTATAAGGCCAAGCTGGCCACCGCGCGCTTTTATTTTGCCCGCCTGCAGCCGGAAACGGCGATGCTGATTCGCCAGGCCCGCTCCGGCTCGGCCAATCTGCTGGCGCTTGACGCTGATTTGTTCTAAACCCAACCACACCGCGACGGGCCAACAAAGGAAAACCATGACCAATTTCATCGTCAAAAAAGTCGCCGTGCTGGGCGCCGGCGTGATGGGCGCGCAAATTGCCGCCCACTGCATCAACGCCCGTGTGCCGGTGGTGCTGTTCGACCTGCCGGCCAGGGAAGGGCCGAAGAACGGCATCGTGCTGCGCGCCGTCGAGAATCTGAAAAAACTCAGCCCGGCGCCGCTCGGCAACAAGGACGACGCCGCGCTGATCGAAGTGGCCAACTACGAAGACGACCTGGCGCTGCTGGCCGGCTGCGACCTGATCATCGAAGCGATCGCCGAGCGCATGGACTGGAAGCACGACCTGTACAAGAAGGTCGCACCGCACATTGCGCCAGACGCGATTTTTGCATCGAACACCTCGGGCCTGTCGATCACGGCGCTGGCCGACGGCTTCGACGCCGAATTGAAAGCGCGCTTTTGCGGCGTCCACTTCTTCAATCCGCCGCGCTACATGCACCTGGTCGAAATCATTCCGACCGCGACCACCAGCGCGGCGATCGTCGATCAGCTCGAAGGCTTCCTGACCACCACGCTCGGCAAGGGCGTCGTGCGGGCCAGGGACACGCCGAACTTCATCGCCAACCGGGTCGGTGTGTTCGGCATGCTGGCCACGATCCACGAAGCGCAAAAGTTCGGCCTGTCGGTGGACGTCGTCGACGATCTGACCGGCGCCAAGCTGGGTCGCGCCAAGTCGGGCACCTTCCGCACCGCCGACGTCGTCGGGCTCGACACGATGGGCCACGTGATCAGGACCATGCAGGACACCTTGCCCAACGATCCGTTTTTTGCCCTGTACCAAACGCCCGACGTGCTGGCGAAACTGGTCGCTGGCGGCGCGCTCGGCCAGAAGGCCGGCGCCGGCTTCTATAAAAAAGTCGGCAAGGACATCTTGCGCCTCGATGTTGCCAGCGGCGAGTACGTCGCCGGCGGCGGCAAGGCGGCCGACATCGTTGCCCGCATCCTGAAAGAAAAAGACCCGGTCAAGCAATTCAAGGCGCTGCGCGAGTCGACCAACCCGCAGGCGCAGTTTTTGTGGGCGATCTTTCGCGACGTTTTCCACTACATCGCCGTGCACCTCGGCGACGTCGCCGACAACGCGCGCGACGTCGACTTTGCGATGCGCTGGGGTTTTGGCTGGAACGTCGGCCCGTTCGAAACGTGGCAGGCGGCCGGCTGGCAGCAGATCGCGGCCTGGGTCAGCCAGGATATCGCCGAAGGAAAGGCGTTGTGCGACGCGCCGCTGCCAGGCTGGGTCACCAGCGGGCAGGTAGTTGACAAAGGCGGCGTGCACACGCCTGAAGGTTCTTACTCGGCGTCGACGAACGCTTTCGTGCCACGCTCAACGCTGGCCGTGTACCAGCGCCAGCCATTTCGCGCACCGGTGTTCGGCAGCGGCGTGGTTGACGGCAAGACCGCCGGCACGACGTTTTACGAAGACGCGTCGGTGCGCATCTGGCACATGGACGACGCGGTGCTGGTCATCTCGCTGAAAACCAAGATGCACGTGATCGGCGAAGGCGTCATCAACGGCTTGAGAATGGCCCAGGCGGAGGCCGAAAAGAACTTCAAGGGCCTGGTCATCTGGAACAGCGACGCGGCCGAAGGCGGGGCGTTCTCGGCCGGCGCCGACCTGCAGGCGGCGCTGCCGCTGTTCATGCAGGGCGGCGCCAAGGCGATGGCGCCGGGCATCAAGCTGCTGCAGAACACCTTCATGGCGATGAAATATTCAAACGTGCCGGTGGTGGCCGCGGTGGCTGGCCTGGCGCTTGGCGGCGGCTGCGAAATGGCGCTGCATGCGTCCAGGCGCGTCGCCGCGTTCGAGTCCTACATGGGCCTGGTGGAAGTGGGCGTCGGCCTGATTCCCGCCGGCGGCGGCCTCAAGGAAGCGGCGCTGCGCGCATCGAACGCGGCCAAGGGCAGCGACATCCTGCACTTTCTGAAGAGCGGTTTCACCAACGCGGCGATGGCCAATGTGTCGAAGTCGGCGGCTGAAGCAAAGGCGATGGGGTATTTGACGAACGACGACGTCATCGTCTTCAACGCCTACGAACTGCTGCACGTGGCGAAAGTGCAAGCGCGCGCCATGTTCGACGCCGGCTACCGCCCGCCCTTGCCAAAGCCGGTCGCGGTGACGGGGCGCTACGGCTGGGCCACCATCCGCGCCCAGCTGGTCAACATGCGCGACGGCGGTTTCATTTCCGCGCACGATTACAAGCTGGGCGACATGATCGCCGAAATCGTCACCGGCGGCGACGTCGACCAGGGCAGCGTGGTCAGCGAGCAGTGGTTCCTCGACAGGGAGTGCAAGGCCTTCCTCGAACTGCTGAACCACCCGAAATCGCAGGAACGGATCATGGGCATGATGCAGACCGGTAAGCCGGTTCGCAACTGATCGCGAACTGGTCGCTTATTGATCGGCAACTGATCGACGTTCGAGAACACTGACAGAACAACATGAAGGGATCAACATGAGCAAGCAACTTCAAGACGCCTACATCGTCGCCGCCACCCGCACGCCGATCGGCAAGGCGCCGCGCGGGATGTTCCGCACCACCCGGCCGGACGATTTGTTGGTGCGGGCGATCCAGGCCGCCTTGGCGCAGGCGCCGGGACTCGATCCGGCGCTGATCGACGACGCCATCATCGGCTGCTCGTTTCCGGAAGCGGAGCAGGGTTTTAATATTGCCCGCATGGCGGTGCTGCTGGCCGGCCTGCCCAATACCGTCGGCGGCGTCACCGTCAACCGCTACTGCGCCTCCGGCATCAGCGCCATTGCAATGGCCGCCGACCGCATCCGCGTCGGCCAGGCTGACGTGATGATCGCTGGCGGCGTCGAGTCGATGTCGATGGTGCCGATGATGGGCCACCACCCATCGATGAACATGAACATGTTTACCGACGAAAACGTCGGCATGGCGTACGGCATGGGCCTGACGGCGGAAAATGTCGCCAAACAGTGGAAAGTGTCGCGCGAGCAGCAGGACGCCTTCTCGGTCGAGTCGCACCGCCGCGCCATCGCCGCCCAGCAGGCCGGTTTCTTCCGCGACGAGACCTGCGCCGTCGAGATCATCAGCCGCACGCCGAACCTGGCCACCGGCCAGATCGACGTCACGACCCGCAGCGTCGACACCGACGAAGGCGCGCGCGCCGATTCGACCATGGAATCGCTCGGCAAACTGAAACCGGTGTTTGCCGCCAAGGGGTCGGTGACCGCCGCCAACAGCTCGCAGATGTCGGACGGCGCCGGCGCGCTGCTGCTCGTCAGCGAAAAGATTTTGGTCCAGCACAATCTGACGCCGCTGGCAAAATTTTCGGCGTTCGCGGTCAAGGGCGTGCCCCCTGAAATCATGGGCATCGGCCCGAAGGTGGCCATTCCCGCCGCGCTGGCCGCGGCCGGCATCACCCAGGATCAGCTCGACTGGATCGAACTGAACGAAGCGTTCGCCGCGCAGGCGCTGGCGGTGATGGGCGACCTGGGGCTCGATCCGGCCAAGGTCAACCCGATGGGCGGCGCCATTGCGCTGGGCCATCCGCTGGGCGCCACCGGTGCGATCCGCGCCGCCACCGTGATCCACGCGCTGCGCCGCAATCACCTCAAATACGGCATGGTGACGATGTGCGTCGGCACCGGCATGGGGGCGGCAGGTATTTTCGAGCGCGTGTAACGTCACAAGGAAAACACATGGACATCCTGACCCGCAAGACCGACGGCATTCTGACCATCGAATTCAACCGCCCCGAGCGCAAGAACGCCATCACCGGCGCGATGTACCAGCGCATGGCCGACGCGCTGGTCGAGGCCGAACTCGATGGCGCGGTGCGGGCGATCCTGATCATCGGCAAGCCCGAGATTTTCACCGCCGGCAATGACCTCGACGATTTCCTCAAGAATGCGCAGGCAGACGGCGCGCCCGATCTGGCGCGCCCGGTCTACCAGTTCATGCGCGCGCTGTCCGGCTCGACCAAGCCGGTGGTGGCGGCGGTCGCTGGTGCGGCAATCGGCATCGGCACCACCATGCTGATGCACTGCGACCTGGTGTACGCGGCCGACAATGCCAGATTCAGCATGCCGTTCGTGCAGCTGGGACTGTGTCCGGAGTTTGCCTCCAGCGTGCTGTTGCCGGCCATCGCCGGCTACCCGCGGGCGGCCGAAAAGCTGCTGCTGGGCGAAGCCTTCATGGCGCAGGAAGCGTACCAGATGGGCATGGTGTCGAAAGTGCTGCCGCTCGACGAACTGATCCCGTTCGCCTCGCGCCAGGCCGCCAAGCTGGTGGCGCTGCCGGCGGCCTCGGTGCGCGCCACCAAGGCGCTGATGAAGCAAGCACGCGCCGCGCAGGTCGAGTCGGCGCTGGTGGCCGAAATGGCGTTGTTTAACGCCATGCTGCAGGCGCCCGAAGCGAAGGAGGCGTTCACGGCGTTTTTTGACAAGCGCAAGCCGGATTTTTCGACCTTCGCGTAAAAGCAGGGCCGGCCGGCAGCATCACGTCGTCGGCCGGCTCCTGATTGGCGCCGCGTTCATCATTGGCGCCAGCGCCGGGCAGTCGGCGGCCACCGCCGCCTGGTCGGCGCGCGGGCGGTTCTGGCTCAGTTTCCATTTGCCCTGCAGCCGCGCAATCGGCACCTCGATGCCGACGATCGCCTCCAGCAGCGTGTCGATAAAGGCCGGCGGCGCGTCGCGCACCGCCCATGGCGCGGCGTCGCCCGGTCGCGCCGATTCGTGCTGCGCGGTCAGGCGCTCGAGCAGCGCCAGCAGCCACGCCGGATCCTCGACTGCGCGCAGCACGCCGTGGGCGTGGACGACCGCGTAGTTATAGGTCGGCACCACCTTGCCGCTGACCGGCTTTTCAAGGTACAGCTGTGGCGAGACGTACGCCGACGGCCCCTGGAACACCACCAGCACCCCGGCGCCGGCCTGGCGCCACAGCGGGTTGGCGCGCGCCACGTGGGCGCGCAGTGTGCCGAACGGCGCGTCCGCCGTGGGCGCGGCAATCTCGAACGGAATGTGGTCCGCTTCCAGCCCGGCGTCGCCGCGGTTGACGAGGGTGCCGAGCGGATGCGCTTCGATCAGCGCATGCAGCGCCTCGAGCCGGGTTTCTTCAAAATGGGAGGGCGCGTACATGGGCGTTGGCGTCGTTGTCAGTTGGCCCATCTTACCGCAGTACGGATGCCATCGGCGCTGGCGCGGGTGCGATGATTTATACTAGGGCATGATCCCGATTCGCTGCAGCTGGGCCAACATGGCCAACCCGCTTTACCTTGATTACCACGACCACGAGTGGGGCGTGGCATGCCACGACGAGAACCGCCTGTTCGAAATGCTCAACCTCGAGGGCGCGCAGGCCGGCCTGAGCTGGGAGACCATTCTCAACAAGCGGGCCAATTACCGCGCCGCCTTCGACGGCTGGGACGCGCAAAAAATCGCCTCCTATGACGCCGCCAAGGTTGCCGAACTGCTGACCAACGCCGGCATCGTGCGCAACCGGCTGAAGGTGGCGGCGGCGATCACCAACGCCCGGGCCTACCTGCGCCTGCGCGACGACGGCGAGACGCTCGACCAATACCTGTGGGCGTTTGTCGACGGCGCGCCGATCGTCAATCACTGGCCGAGCGGCGCGCGGCCGGTCAAAACCGCGCTGTCGGACCGGCTTTCCAAGGACCTGCTCAAGCGCGGCTTCAAGTTCGTCGGCTCGACCATCGTCTACGCCTACATGCAGGGCATCGGCATGGTCGACGACCACGACCTGGCGTGCATGCGGCGCAGAGAACCCTGACCGACATGGACTTGCGGCCCCACTGGCGCGATCGCGAACGCTTCGTCGTGTTCGACGCCGACTGGGGCGACGGCACCCGCTTTGCGGCCTGGGTGCAAGCGTGGCGCGCCGATTCGCAGCGCCCGGCCCACCTGCACGTGATTGCCATCGCGCGCGGCGAACTGCCGGGTTTTCGCCGCGTGCTGCAGCCGGACCCGGCCATCGCGCTGGACTTGTTGCACTTCCTTCCGCACAGCGCGTCACCGAGCGCGCCACCTGCGCCGATCGAGGCCGCGCTGGCGCAACTGGCGGCCCGCTTCGACGCCGTCCGCCTGCATGGCCTGCATGAGCTGCACGATCCGGAGGAGGGCGGCAGCGGTTTTGCGCGCGCGCTGGCGCGGCTGCTGGCGAAAGGCGCGGTGCTCCACGCCGATCGCCTGTCGGCCCGGCACACGGCGGCGCTGGCGGCAACCGGCTGGGTGTTCGACGGCGGTGCCGACGCCGATGGCGTGCAGTCGGCGCGCTATGCCAGCCGCAAGCCGTTTGCGGCCATCGCGCCGGCGCCGGATCGGCGCGCGATCGTGATCGGCGCCGGCCTGGCCGGCGCCGCCGCCTGCGAGCGCCTGTGCGCGCGCGGCTGGCACGTCACCCTGGTCGAGCGCCATCCGCAGGCGGCGATGGAAGCGTCGGGCAACCTGGCCGGCATCAGCATGCCGCTGCTGTCGAAGGACGACAACATCGCCTCGCGCCTCTCGCGCGCGGCCTACCTGTTCGCCGTCGATTACTGGCAGCGCCTGGGCGGCGTCGGCGCCGCCATCGAAGGATCGCGCTGTGGCGTGCTGCTGGTGGCAAAAGACGCCGCCCACGCCGGCCTGCAGCGCGCCACCGCGTGCGCCCGCGCTTTGCCGCCCTGGTATGCCGAATGGTTCGACAGCGACGCGGCAGGCGCGCGTTTCGGCAACCTCGCGCCGCACGGCGCCTGGCTGTTCCCGCAAGGCGGCTGGATGCGCCCGGCCAGCGCCTGCCAGGCCATGCTCGATGCGTGCGGAGCGCGGCTAGAGCGGCGCTTTGGCGTTGGCAGCGTCGGCCTCGAACGGCTCGGCGACGAATGGCGCGTGTGCGACGCCATTGGCGCCACCATCGCGCAGGCGCGCACCGTGATCGTTGCCAACGGCGCCGGCGCCAATCAGCTGGCGCCGGCGGCCTTTTTGCCGCTGGCGCGGGTGCGCGGCCAGGTCACCCACCTGGCGGCGCAGGCGATGCCCGGGCTGGACCTGAACCGGGGGCCGGGCCTGGTGCTGTGCCGCGAGGCTTACCTGACGCCGGCCTTTAACGGCGTGCACAGCGCCGGCGCCAGCTACGACGACGACGACGATCCGGCCCTGCGCGCGTCGAGCCAGCAGCAGAACCTCGACAAGCTGCGTTCGATGCTGGGCGCATCGATGCGCAATGACGCGCCAATCGGCGTCGATGCGCCGCTGCGCGGGCGGGTAGGATTTCGCTCGGTGGCGCCGGACCGGCTGCCGCTGGTGGGCGCGCTGCCCGATCCGGCATTCGTGCTCGGCGCCGAGCGGCTGCGCGAGTTGCCGCGCCAGGGCGGCCTGTACGCCTTGCTGGGCTACGCGTCGCGCGGACTGACCTGGGCGCCGCTGGCCGCCGAACTGCTCGCCGCCAGCCTCGAAGGGGAGCCGTTGCCGCTTGAAACCGGTCTTGCCGCCGCCCTCGATCCGGGCCGTTTCCAGTTGCGGGCGCGCCGCGGCCAACGGTGAACCCACGTTCGCGTGCAATCCAACAGAACCTGATGCATTCGGGTAACAACCAGCGGAAAATGGATATAATTTCCTGACAAAAATATTTTTGCCGGGCGTCGGCCCGCTGGAGGTTCCCTGACAATGGACAATGCCTTGGGCTCGAACGAGATGTTCCTGTTTCTTGCGTCGACCGCGCACGATATGAAAAATTCCATCAGTGTGCTCTCGGGCACGCTGGAAGGCTTGCTGGACGACGCCTCGCCCGCGATCGGGCCGGCGTATCCGAAAATGGCCCACATGCTGTACCAGA
>Ga0326734_1000043_pt1 | contig 43882 bp, 73 predicted proteins | sample 15_GP2_1315_FD_207944 | JGI IMG/M metagenome (GOLD analysis project Ga0326734, IMG submission 207944) | Glacier ice microbial communities from Ngari, Tibet, China - 15_GP2_131.5 | ecosystem: Environmental > Aquatic > Freshwater > Ice > Glacier | place: China: Ngari, Tibet | collected 2018-07-18 | reverse complement strand
CTGAATTATATTCAGAGCTTAGTCTAATTATAAAAGAATCTAACAAAGCTTTAACAGGTAGAGCTATTCTTAGATTAGCTTATGTATTTAGATCTTTTATAGAACAAACATTTATATATGCTCAAGGACGTACAAGACCAGGTTTAATAGTAACTAATGCTAAAGCAGGACAATCTATACATAATTATAGATATGCTACTGATATAGTTCTATTGAAAGATACTAATAAAGATGGTACATTTGAAACGGCATCTTGGGAAACTAATGTGGATTTTGATGGTGACGGAAAAGCCGATTGGATGGAAGTAGTAGCGATATTTAAAAAATACGGATGGCAGTGGGGGTTGATTGATAAAAAAGGTAAACATTATGATCTACCTCACTTTCAAAAAATACCTGTTGGAATGAATTTAAAATTGTTACAACTAAAATATCCGAAAGGAAGATAATATGCTTGAATTATTATTAATATCTCTAGGCTATGTTTCTATGGCTGCAACTATAGAAGCAATCATGTATTCCAGGACAGGTGCGGAAGCGTTTAAGAAAATAAATGAACACATATTTATCGTATTTGCATCTTTCTTTTTTGTGTTTGGTATATCATACGCTGCAACTTTTGCACACATGAATTTTACAGAGTCTTTAGTGTATGCAGCTACATGTAGTTTGTCTTACCCGTTCTGGCACGATGGCATTTACTATGAAGTAGCAAGGCGGATAAATAGACCCGATTACAGATTTAACAGCAATTCAAAAACATCAACAGCGAAGATTGAAATTCCTTGGTTCGTTCGTGGCAATATGTTTATTCTTGCGTTGATTATCTTACTTGTTTATAAATATATATTATGAAAACACTTGCATACGCACTATTGACTATCATTGCAGTGCTGTTAATTCTCTTATCATTCCCCAGGTCATGTGATAATAAAATTGATAATTTAGAATATAGGAAAGATAAATCTTTAGTTATTGATTCAATTATTTCAGAGCAAACTAGAAAGCATAACGCTGTTTTAGATTCTATTATTTATTTAAAAAAGAAAACCGACTCAATCCAAAAGGTGAACATTTCAGTTCTTCAAAGTAAATACAACGCACTAAGATTAATCGTAAAGCGGTTTAGCCCTATTACTATAGATTCAACAACAAAGTACGTTAACGGCATTCCTATTGAAGCCTATAACGCAGCAATGAATAGCGGTGTAATGTGTGATGAATTACTTGCTGATAAAGATGAATCATTGAACCGGAAAGACTCGATTATATCAATGCGTGAAATTCAGATCGGAAATAACAACAAAGAAATTGAAGCCAAAGAACAAGCCATTCAGGATTTAATTGCGCTTGATGAAAAGAAAGGTAAGAAGTTAAAACACGCCAAATCACTCAATAAAAAGATACCTTTAATTGCAGGAATCGCGGCAGGATTGGGCTTTATATTAGCTATCTTTGCATTAAAATAATATCTCCCTGTTGATAGCAACGGGGAGATAATCAGTGTCCCATTTGCCATTTGCGTAAGTGGTGTACTTTAAAATAATAGTAGTCAGAGCGCGACATAGGTTTTAACTGCGAGCGTACCAGTTTGATTCATTTGCCGAACACCTTCATTAATTTGAGGGTGTTTTTTTTATTGCGTTTACACCCCAATTTCGAACCTTTTAAAAATAAATTAAAAATACTTTGCTTATTTGTTGCATGTGATGCAACAAATGTATACCTTTGATTCATCAATTACAAACTAAAAGAGACCGGAGCAGGTCGCTAAACTCTGCAAAATCATTATGACAACTTTCACAGCAACAATTGATAAGATTTTTAAGAACGGCGAATGGACTGACAGAGAGGTTTTTCTTCAAGAAGAATTCGCAACATTGGAAGAGGCAGATGAATTTGTAAAAGACAATAGAAATTACCCTGCTATTGACTGTATCGGCTACGGATTAAGAGTTTCAACACTTAACGATGAAATACTTTCAGAGACAGAGCATATCTACGGAATAACCAACATTTAAAATGAGCATCACACCACAATCCGAAGGTCGCAAGTTAATTGCGACCTTCTTAAAAAACAGACGGGAAGAATTGAATATATCATGCGAACAACTTGCTGATAAAATAGGCCTCACACGTTCTACAGTTTGGCGCATTGAAGAAGGTAGGTATTCGCCTTCTATTGACGTATTTCTATCCATAACGCAAGCCCTAGACTGCTATTTTTTTATTGAATCAAAAGATTCGCCAACCGACAACGCTCAAATGATGAGTGAAAAGTGGGGGAAACGTTCGGATAATTAAGCATTTTAGTTTATGAAAAAATATACTCACGAAAGAATTAATGAGCGAGCAAGGCTACGTTCTAAATTCAAATCCGCAAAAGGGATGACAATAAATGAACAGGTGTATATAATGTATAGCATTTGATTTATTAATGGTTCCAACATTGTTCCAACATTTCTTTAAATATGATTAAGCATTATGGTTAATATAATATGTAAAATACTGCTAAATGCCTGTATTTTAATCGTAATGCTTAATTGAGTAATGTTATTCATAGAGTCTTCCTCTCTACATTTAAGCATATAGCGTATTGATTATCAGTACGCTATATTTTTTTGTTCCAACATTGTTCCAACAATTATAAATTTATCTTATCCATTAACTCGTCAACAGATCCATCATCAAGACTAGCGAGGTACTTTTCTGTAGTAGATATTTTTGAGTGTCCTAAAGCTTTTGATATTGCATATACATCGCCTGATATCTTGCGAGCTGCATCAGCGAATGAATGGCGTGCGGTGTGTGTGGATATCGTTTTATTTATTTCGTTGATCAAGGCGAACTCCTTTATGTTAAAATTGACCTGTGCGGTAACGGATTGAATCTTCTTATGAAACCGATCCCCAGCAGCCTTCACATTTTCGGCTGTTAAAAATGGGAATACGTACCCTGTTTTCTTTATGCCGTATCCATATATCTTAAGTATTTCAAGAGCCTTGGTGCTAAGTTTAATATTTTTCATTCGGTCGGTTTTTCCCATTGTATAAAACCACCTGTCATTAATTACATCCTCCCAACGCATTTGAATGACATCTGAGACACGTGCACCTGCATTGTAGTATTGCATTAAGAATAAGTGAACGGACGCCTGCATTGTTATTGTTTTCGCTTCTTTGGTTTCAAAAATCAATATTTCATCAGAATTCAGTCGAACCTTGTTTACTTTATATTCTTTTATTTTGAAGTATAAAAATGGGTTTTCTGCATGCTTGATATATCCCGACTTAACAGATTCTATAACAATGGTCCTTAAAAATGCCATTGCCTTAAGAGCCGTTGATTCCGCTTTGTTTTCCGTTAACATCCATGCATAATATTTTTGAATGAATTGGTAAGTTAAATCTGAGAATGGTACTGGTTTGTTTTTTGTGAAGGCAATGAAATTATTAATTTGACTTTTATACTTGTCCCTTGAAGTAGGAGATAAGCGCAAATTTCTTTGAATCATATCATCTTTCCAAAACTGAATAAAGTCGTAATCCGACTTTCCGGAAATCTTAATACCTATTTGCGCAAGTGTTACATCTGGATCCTTAGAAGTGATATCTGTAACCTTATCAATGATCTTCTTTATAGTAACATTCTGTTGTTCCGAATTGCCTAGCGTTGCGCGTATCCAGTTCCGCTTCTCGTAGTTTCCCTTTTCGTTCCAGTGCTTCTTATCAATGCGTACCCCTGCGGAATGAACGATATAGTCGCGGTCCTTCGTAATGCGGACAAACACCGTATGTGTGTTATCTGCATTCGCACGACCTTTGATAATTGCTTTAAGGGTTACTGGCATATTTTATATGTTAGTTCTTGCCTTTTCAAAAAGATAATCTTTTATTAATTTAACTTCTTCTCCGGTATCCGTGTCTATCATGTTTGATATTTTAGATAGATGAAATGTCCTTCCTGCTTTTTTAGAATAGCAATAACACTTTATTGAATAGTCGTGTGTTGTTTGGAAAAACGAAATCATCCTAACCTTCCTTTCAGTAATTTCACCATCCCTGTCTGTATAAATTATTTTTGCATTTATGTTAACATGATATATTTCTTTGTTTACGACAACTCGTTTCTTTAATTCAGCCCAACACTTTGAACATACATTGTTTTTGCTATTTGAATAATTTATTTCTTCATTACAAACTGAACACCTGCCGGATATTTTAGAATTATAATATAAAACTGTAATTATTGGTATTGCAATTGCTAGCAAAATGAGCATCACTATGATTACTAATATTCCGATCATTAAATTAAAATTACTTTACGTGATTGAACAATATTTTATATGATGCGTTAAGGATTTTTCACTTTTATAAAAATTGTTACATGAAAATTACAGTCCTTTTTAAATTAGCTTTTTGTTATTCAATTCTTTTCTATTTTAAATTAAGATTATGCATTAAAAGGCTTTAGAAAAACAACCAGCTATGTTTATTTTTTGTATAGTTTTATTAATAAGTCAATCTTTGCTTCCATTGCTTCAATTTGCTTTTTTAATATAGCAATTTCATCATCCTTGTTTTCATGAGCCAAAACGGCCTGTATCGCATATCTCTTCTGGTCTTTGCGGATACTTAATCCCATTTTATCATTTACGAAATCCACAAAGTCAGTAGGAAGCTTTTCCTTGTTAAAATACTTATGAAGTGTAGTTTTGCTTATTTTTAAAAAGCTCGACGCTTCATCCATATTATCAAATTGAACTCGAACAGCTTTTTTTAATATTTCACCTTCAGACATATACATAGTTATGAATAAATACTTGTGCACATTTAGTAAACAAGTGTTGATTTTAAATAAACATTGGCGTATTGTTGTATTACAATATCACTGTATCACGAAACTATATATAAAATGTCAATTGGCAATATAAAAACGGAATTAAAGGTGAAGGTTAACTATAAAATACCAGAACATCTTGAAAAAGCAATAAAAGAAAGGGCATGGAAGCTTTCTAAAAAGAAGAAGTCTATCGTTACTAAGACTTCTGTTGCTATAGAACTTCTTGAAATAGGCTTACTAAACGTAAAGTAGTATGGACGAATTAATAAAGATAAGAACATCTAACGGAGGGAAACAAGTTGTTTCCGCTAGAGAACTGCACGAATGGCTTCATACGGATGATCACTTTTCGCAATGGGCAAAAAGAATGTTCGAATACGGATTTTCGGAAGGTGTTGACTTTAAGGCGGTTCACGAATTCGTTAAAGCGCACAACGGAATTGGAGGCACAAACAAATCCGACTTTGCATTAACAATTGATTGTGCAAAAGAGATAGCGATGCTACAAAGAACCGAAAAAGGCAAACAGGCGCGCCTATACTTTATAGAGTGCGAAAGAAGATTGCAACCTATTCATTCAATCCCACAATCATTTTCAGACGCTTTATTACTGGCAGCAAATCAAGCTAAACAGATTGAAGAAAAGCAACAACAAATTAATGCGCTTATTCCAAAAGCTTCTTTCTATGACTCTGTTAAGGATTGCCAAGAAGGCATTACGATGGAAGAGACTGCGAAGGTTTTGAACAACAAAAAAATAGGTAGAAATAATCTGTTTAAATTTTTACGAGAAAAAAATATACTCACGAATGAAAGTTTGCCTTATCAAAAATACCTCAATGCAGGATATTTCAGAATTGTCGAAAATGTATTTATTGATAAAAACGGGAAAGACAGGGTGAACACAAAAATATTAGTTCATCAAAAAGGAATTGCATACATAAATCATCTTTTGAATAAATAAGTCATGCCTTTTCAAACGTCAACTATAGAGGAATTTAATGCGATTGAAGCTAGGGTTTCAGCATTGGAAGCTTTGGTAAAAAAAATGTCTGTCTCACCTCTGTACCTCGAATGGGTAACGCTTGAGCAGGCTGCGAAGCTTCTTAATCTGAAAGCGAAGCAGACAGTATCAAAGATGTGCAAGGCTGGTACGCTTCATTACAAGAAGGATGCTCGCAAGATGGAAGTTTCCTACAGATCAATTATCGCTTACAATCAACGCAGTACTATATGTTAACAGCAATTGCTCCGATGCTTTCATTAGCTATTCCAGTCGGCATAATAATTAAAATGACCAATTGGAAAAAGATATGGAAAGGAATAAAACAATGCATAGCGGTTCGACTTCATACGGTTGATGAAACATACGAGCCGATTTATAATCCTTCAAATAAAGTTTAAAACAACACACTTTTTATGGAAAACGACAAACTACAAGAAAGAAACTTTGATGCAGACATAGCGGAAAGAATCGAACGTCAATCTAAGTTCAACTATGAAGTGTACACTAATCAGGCAACGATCGCTGAACTACTAAGAGAGGAATTAACAGCATCTCTTGAATGGCCTATGTATAAGCAACTCGAAGTACGCATGTATATAGGTGAACACTGCGGTATTTCAGGAATTAAAACGGATTCGATCACGTGCGATCGTGAAGTATTCGAACGAAGAAAGGATAACTGCGATTTATGAAAGCATTTGAAATTTTGAAATCGGTCTTTGTCTTAAACAAAAAAATAGATATGCTGATTTTTAATGAAAAGTTAGTCCCAAACGAATTAATCCTTGAGCACAACAAGCTCCTTAACGATTACAACGAAGCCCTCAATTTTGAAAAATCTAAGAAAGATGAAAATAAATAACGTTACGCATATAGGTATTATTAAATCTCAAAGTTATTCAGCAGGAACCTCATTCAGCAGAGGTGATTTAGCAGGATTCTTTACAGACGTTAAAACGTGCGACACTATTGAAGATGGTTTAAAATCATTCGATGAACTGGCAGAGCGCAACAAAAAAAGGAGAGTTATAAGAAGCTTTGAGTACAAGTAATATATGGCATCTAAATCAATAACAGAAATAATTACAGATGCTATATCAAAAATTGCACTTGAAAAAAAGTGCGATGAACACGATGTTACATGGAGGCATATCGCTACTGAGCTAGCACATCAAATTAAAAATAATAAAGATGGCAAGTAACATACCGCCTGGACATGATGATCCTGCTTTCTTAGAATATTTACTATACTCTGAAATTGATGAAACCGAAGACCGATACTTAATCGATGAACTGCCACACATCGCACACTTAGATACAGAACCTAAAGAATTTGAACAAGGACAATTATGGAAAACACAGATTTTGAAAACATAGAAATTGTAAGCACTGAAATAGTGTACCAGCAAGACAAAGCACAGATTGATGTGCAGATCAGTACAGCAAAGGCTTATCCAAGAGTTATGAAGCGAGCAATTGAAGACGCAATAGCTATTGTAACAATGGACAAGGAGACAGCTTCAACATGCACTTACTCTGTTCCAAGAAGCGGAAAGGCTATAACTGGACCAAGTGTTCACCTCGCTAAAATACTGGCTCAGGTGTGGGGCAATATGAGAATTGAAGCAAAGGTTGTTTCGGTAGATGCAAAGCAAATTACAAGTGAAGCTATTTGTTTTGACCTAGAAAAAAACATTGCAATTAAAACTCAGGTTAAAAGATCAATCGTTGGTAAGAACGGCCGTTTCAATGATGACATGATTACCGTTACGGGCAATGCTGCAAATTCTATCGCTTTACGTAATGCAATCCTTTCTGTTATTCCTAGAGCCGTAGTAGATAAGGTTTATAATTCTGCAAAGCAGGCTATAACAGGCGATTTGTCAACGGCAACAAAATTATTAACCCGTAGAAAGCAGGTTTTCGAAGCACTACAATCCACATATACTGTTACTGAAAAAGAAATACTATCAGCGGTTGGAAAGGCCTCCGTAGACCATATAACAGCAGAAGACTTGCTCGTATTGATTGGCGTAGGAACTTCTATTAAAGATGGAGACACTACCGTTGAAAGTGCTTTCAGACAAAAAAGAGAAACACCGCCCGTAAAGACATCAGAAGAAACAGAGTCGGAACGATTGAAACTAATGGTTTCTGACTGCAAAACAATTGAAGATTTAGAGTTGCTTAAAGAAACAATCGGCTCGGAAATTCCAGTTGAACTATTCGAAACTAGAAAAGGGGAAATTGAAAATGGAGCCAAGTAGTATAGACGTTAATGATATTTTATTCAGGTGTTCTTCATTAGGTTATTTAGTGGTTGAGCCAAAAAACAAAAACGAAATTTTAAGCGAAGGATTAAAAACACACTTAGTTGATGTAGTTGTTTCTGCAAAGTACAATAGACACCGTGAAATTCATGCTAAACAATTAGATAAGGGCAACGAAACAGAAGAAGATTCTATTACCGTTTTAAGTCGTATTACAAAAAAGTTTTTCAAGAAAAACGAAACGAGTTTAGCAAACGATTTTATAAAAGGCACTCCCGATTTATTCGAAGGAGAAAGCATTTATAGTGCAACACACATTAGAGATACAAAAAGCTCTTGGGATGCGTATTCGTTCTTTCGTGCAAAAAATAAAGAGTTAGAAAAGAATTACTACTGGCAGGGACAGGGCTATATGTGGCTTACAGGTGCAAAGTATTGCTCAATAGATTACGTGCTTAACAATACACCTTGGGGGCTTATAGAGTCTGAGCTAAGGAAAGAATCATACAATCACTTAGAGAACGATACTCCTGCATGGATTGAAGCGCAAATAATCGCTAATCATGTTTACGACAAAAAAACATTTATGGAGTACTGTGATTTTAAGGGGATATGCACAGGAGAAAATGTTATTACAGTTTTAAATGGCTTCGTAGAAATACCTTTAAAAGACAGACACTTCAACTTTGAATTTGATCGTAACGAATCGGATTTAGAACGGTTGAAAGCAAAGATAATGCACTCAAGAATTTACATTAAAAACAACTTATTATAATGGTAGCCCAAACAACAGAAATAACAGTAGTAGTAAGCGCAGAGCTTGAAGCGGTTGTAATTCAAAACACGCAAATCGAACCTACGAAAGCGCAAGCACATGCGATGGCATTTGCTCCAGCAATGATAAAGGTACATGAACTTTCAAAGGCTTTAACAATAATGGATAAGTCAAATCCAACCGATTCGGATTCTAAGATTGCAAAAAGGATGCGTTTAGATTTAGTTGATGTTCGCAAGCGTGCAGAAGAAAAAAAAGTAGAATTAAAATCAATGATTTTAATTGAAGGGGGCCTTATTGATGATTTATTTAAAGTAGTTAAAAAGACTTGCGAGCTGACAGAATTAGAATACGCATCAATTGAGAAGTTTGCTGAGAATAAAGAAAAAGAGCGCAAACAAAAACTATTCAATGAGCGTGTTGCTTCTTTGTCGTCCGTATGTGAAAACCCAACTATATACCCACTTGGAGACTTGGAAGAAAAGTACTACAACGACCTTTATGAAGGCTTAAGATTAGCAGATCAAGCAAAAAGAGACGCCCAAATCAAGGCTGAAAATGACAGAATTAAAGCAGAAAAGCAAGCCGACCTTGACCGTATCGAAACAAAAAGAATTGCAGACGAGCAGGCCGAAGCGCAACGTTTGGAGAATATTAAACTTAAAGAAGAAAACGAAGCTAAGGAAAAACAACTTACAGAAGAACGTTTAAAAGCCGAAACCGAACGCAAGGCAGAGGCTAAAAAACAGGCTGAAATTCAAGCTCAAAAGGATTCTGAATTAAAAAAACAGCAAGCAGAAAAAGCAGAGCTTGAAAAACAATTGCAGTATAAAAAAGATGCTGAATTGAAAGCCGAAACTGAACGCAAAGAGCAAGAAAAGGCAGAGGCAAAAAAAGCAAAAGACCTTTTGAAAGCAAGCGATAAGGTTCGATTAAACAACATGGTTTCAACCATGAGTTTTCCAGAAGTAAGCGAAACAGGATTGTCGGATGAATCATTAAAAATCAAGGCGGACATCAAAGATAAATTCACAAAGTTTCAGATTTGGGCAAAAGAACAAATCGAAAAAATGTAAACCCCATTCAAGAGGGAAGTACAAACAGATGGTCTGTATGTAGATTAAAAAAAACATAGCTGTTGATGAAAGATTTACCACCCTCTTGATTAATTAAAAATATGTATCACTTCGCAATAAAAAACTCTAAAGATATTATTTTAGGATTCACCGTATCTAGCAACCCCTTGAGCGCAAAAGTAAAAATTCAAGACACAAGGAGGTCGACATGGTATAAGTTATACATGGACGGATACAGGGTGGTAAGGGTAAAAATTTATGAAATACAGTAAGTGTGAGATTTAACTTCGATTTACATAAAAATCGACTACTCAAATAAAAAGAAAAAATTAAATCAAAAAAGTAAAATAATATGAAAAGTGGACTTTTAGTAATACTCGTATCAGTAGCATTTGTAATAAGTTTAATCGTTGGTGAAGTAATGTGCATATACAAGATGTGTAAATGTAATTGGGATCCAATCGGCAAATCAGAAATATTCTACACGGTTGGAACATTTACGGGAGCAGGATGCATAATTGGATATTTCGACATCAAAGACAAATAAAACTATTATGCTGAAACAATCAAAAACAGAAGATCCAAAAAATAAAATTTACATAGGTATTTGCATTGGCCTAGCTGCTGCCTTTATTCTGAATGCCTTTGTTAACTACCTATTAAGTCAATAAAATTTTCAAGTAATCAATTAATAATCAAAATAAGTACCATGAAAAGTAAACTATTCGAAGAAGGATTACATTCAGAACGTGAGATTGTCGATGCAATGGATGCAGACTGTCATGAAATTGAAGATGGATTTAAGTACGTCAAACAATTCTCAGATGATGAAGTCACTGAACGCAAAGAGATGTTCTTTATTGAGTCTAAAAAAGTAAATGATCTCGGCCTTAAATTAAAAGATGTTGCCGATCCAATTAAGGCGCAAATGAAAGAAGCAGATGCAGAGCGTAAAGCATTGCTACACTCATTGAACAAAGGTGGTGTCGAAGTTACAGGTAAAGTATGGCTGTTCCCTGACTATGAAGCAAAGCTAATGGGAATCTACGATTCAACCGGAACACTTGTAGATACAAGAAGTTTCACTCAAAAAGAAAGACAGCTTTCAATGAACTCTCACAAAACAATTCATCTAAACCAAAAGGAGGCTTAACAAATGGAATACCAAGTAAACGCCCTCGGTGAAAAATTAGATTTAAGAGAAGGTAAGCTTCTTGATCTGAAGCATCCCACTCCTTTAAAATTCGATGGGCATCTACACGCACCGTCCGCCTGGATGAAGAATAAAAATTCCCTTGGCTTGTTAGACAAAAACGTTTGTCATGTTGAAGTTAATGAAGATGCTGGAACATTAGCATTCATTATCGATCACAGAGACGAGTTCAAGGATATTATAACCGGAAAGCTAGTTAAATCAAAAGTGATTGAATCATTTGGAATCAACTCTGAAAGTAAGAAGTATTCTGACAAAGAGCTTGCAAGGCTGTTTAGACAAAATGCATTCTACTTTGCAGATCAAGACGTGAACAAGCAAATCTGTTTACAGTTGAGCAAGTTCTCTGCAAAAGTTGAAAAGGTAATTGAAAAGAACGATGATAGAAACGGCAATAAAAAAGAATTGTTCGAGCAAACAGTTGAGCATTCAGTTGATAAAACGTTCATCATGGTTTGTCCAATGTTCAATGGTTATCCGGACGTTCATTTTGAAGTAGCCATTCTTTGCGAAGCCACAACAGTAGGTTGCAGTTTCTACTTGGAGTCGGTTGATTTGTTCCGGTTGGAAGAAGAAACAAAGCGCAAAATTCTTCAAAATGAAATTGAATTGTTTGAAGAGTTCGGGTGTGCAATAATTACAAAATAAGAGTAAGTCCACTCTTTCTTTCTCCGGGCATGCATGCCTTTATTAGTTTACATGTCCCGGAGAAATTGACAATCTAATAGAAATGAAGAAATATATTCAAAATCAAAACTCCCAGATTATGATTTTAAATCAAAGAATAGAAAGGTTTTAAGTATGGCTAGACCTGAAAGAAATAATGTTGACTATTTCCCATTCCTGTGCAAAGAAGGAAAAGCAATGTACTTCATAGACAAAAAATATGGTAATGATGGGTATGCAACATGGGTAAGAATTTTAAGAGAATTAGCCGTTACAAACAATCATTTTCTTCAACTCGGTCAACAAGTTGACCTTATGTATTTGTCTTCAAAATGCAATGTGAGTACTGATATTTTGGAAAACATTTTAACAGATTTGTCCGATTTGGAAGAGATAAATAAGGAGTTGTGGAACAGTTGTAAAGTTGTTTGGTCAGACAAATTTATAGAACACATTCACGATGCATACAAAAAGCGAAATAATAAATGTATCACTTTACCGAGTTTACGGATACTTTTAACCGGTTTAGGGGTGCTTAAACCAAGTAAAAGTAGTAGTGAAGTATCCGGTAATACACAAAGTAAAGTAGAGTATACTAAAGTATATAAAAGTAAAGTAGAAGAAGGGGGCGATAAATCGCCAACTCAAAAAAATATCGAAGAAAGAGAAAGAGATTTCAAAGAATTGCTTAGACCATTTGTTCAAGAATTTTCAAAAGAAACCGTCCAGGCTTTTTTTGATTACTGGACAGAAAAAAGTTCCGGCGCGCGAAAAATGAGATTTGAAAAACAAGTTGTGTTTGAAATACCAAAAAGACTTGCGACTTGGAAAAATAAAGAAAAGGAATTTAAAGAAAATAAAAATGGATTCAATCAAAAATCAAATACAGGCAATAATCCCACAATTAAACCAGCAGCAACAGGACGATCTTTCTTTGGCGATCGAAAGCCTAACGCCTCAGGAGATCTTTGAGGTTGTTAATGCTTTCTATTTAAAAAAAGAAGCGAACAGAAAGCAGTCTGAATATTGGGACAGTGTGTATAAGACCAGAGAGTATCCAAAATTCACAGCAGAGCAACTTTACAAGGTCGTTTGGGATTCTGCAAAAAAAGAAATACCAGGATTCAAAATGTCCAATTACGATAAAAGGCTTTATAGGATCCTTGCTCTGTATTTCACCAATGATGCAAGATTCTTAGACGAGGGGAACGACTTCTCATTTAGAAAGGGTATTTACCTGTTTGGGAATATAGGTTGCGGAAAGAGTACTGCAATGACTCTGTTCAGACGAAACCAGCATCAGAGCTATATTCTTAACCGAGCAATTGAAGTATCGGCAGAATACACCGCAGGAGGTCAGGAGGCCATTGAGAAATATTTTAAACTTCTTTCTCCTTCCAACAGGGACTTGTATTTCGGTCAGGAAAAGTTGGGCAGGTGCTTTGATGATATAGGGGTTGAAAATTTAGCATCCAATTACGGAAACAAGATAAGTGTAATGAGTGAATTGATTATGGGTATATACAACCGTGACCAGCACCTTCAAAACTTCAATACAACACACTTTACTTCTAACTGTGAGCTGAAAGACCTTGAAACGCTTTACGGTGCCAGAGTGATAAGCAGAATAGCTGAAATGACTAACATAATTGAGTGTCCGATGGATGCACCAGACAAAAGAACATTTTCAATTCAAAAGTAAAAATGAGCACTCTTAAATTGGTATTAACTCATCACTGGTACGATATGATCGAATCAGGTGTGAAGAAACAGGAGTATCGAACTATAAAAGGAAGTATTGTTTCTAAACTATTTTATGTAAAACATTCAGAAGTTTCAAATGATATTTTCACTAAAAGCTTAATAGACCATACTAATGGTTGTCCTCTAATAAAACATTTTAGTAAGTCATTTGACAAAGTTGAGTTTGCTCGTGCGTACGACAAAAACCGCAAGATAATGACTTTCGAAATAGCAAATATCGACATCGGCACCGCGGTTCCTGAATGGAGCGACAACTGGCCTGGAAATGTATTTAGAATTCACTTAGGTAAAAAGATTTAACGAAATGGGATTATTCGGAAAAGATTTCTTTCCAACACCGCCACATGTAATTCAAATGATGGTTGAGGATTATAATATTGAAAGTAAAATAATTTATGACCCTTCAGCAGGCAGTGGTGCAATACTTGATTACTGTGGAAATTTACTATGTGGCAAAACGTTAGCCTCTGAAATTGAAGACGAATTACAGTCAATTTTAAAATCCAAAGGGCATAAGCTAATCGGTTCTGACTTCTTACAAATTTCGTCCGATCAAATTTCGCACGTTGATTTTATCTTCATGAACCCACCGTTCAGTAATGAAGAAGACCACATTTTACACGCTCTGGAAATAGCACCGGAAGGTTGTGTAATCGTTTCGCTATGCAACGCAGAGATGGGAATGAATGCTTATAGTCGCAAGAGATTGCAAATACTTTCACACATTAAAAACCTAGGAACATTCGTAAATATAGGCAGTTCATTTGAAGATGCAGAGCGCAAAACCATGTGTGAGATTGGTTTAATAAAATTCACCAAGCCAAAAACGGGTAGTAATGAAAACGAATGGGAAGGATTCTTTACCGAAGAAGTCGAAGAAGATCAATACATAGGAGTTATGCCTTATAACTTCGTTCGTGATGTTGTTAACCGATATGTAGGTGCAGTCAAATTGTTCGATCATCAACTTGAATTGGCTGTTAAAATGAATGATTTAACAAAGAGCTTCTTCAATTCAAAATTGTCAATGATAATGACAAGCGAAGAAGCCCCTGTAACCCGGGCCGATTTCAAAAAGGATCTTCAAAAAAGCGCATGGAATTTCGTGTTCAAAAAAATGAACATGGATAAGTACATGACTAAATCTGTAAAGGATGACATAAATAAGTTTGTCGAGACTCAAGAAAAAATACCCTTCTCAATGCCAAACATATACAAGATGCTTGACGTCATTGTTGGCACACAAGGAAGCAGAATGGACAAAGCTATACTTGATGTGTTCGATAGACTTACTGCTCACCATGACGACAATAGAATGAATTTGGAAGGATGGAAAACAAACGGACATTACCTGGTTAATCGCAAGTTTATATTTCCATACATGACTGATACAGACTACGCAGGAAGTGGACGAATGCATATGAGACATTCATATGGCAATTCTAATATTGATATTATCGAAGACTTGATGCGTGTCCTGTGTTTGCTTAATGGAGACAATTTTGACAAGAAAAGCAAGCTCACACAATTTGTAAACAATGCATGGGTGGGCGAAGATAAAGAAGGTAATCCCGAAGAGTTTTATAATTACAATTCAAGTTCAGATAAAATAAATAGGGAGTGGGGTACTTGGTACAACTGGGAATATTTCAGAATCAAAGGCTTCAAAAAAGGCACAGTTCACTTTGAATTTATTGACGAAAAACTTTGGAATAAATTCAACATGGCAGTCGGCAAATTAAAAGGTTTTGTATTACATGAAAGCAAAAGATAGTATAATATGATTACGTGTAAAAATTGTAAAGATAAATACTCTGACATCTTTAAAGATGACTTTAAAAATGAAGAATGTTTACCGTGTTCATCTCAAAGAGAATTCGATAAATATTGTGAGCAAGAATCAAAGGAGCTTCAAAAATATAATAAAAAACATGGAAAAGATTATACCGATTCTGATCTTTATTACGAGTTTTTTAAAGGAAACGTTGACCTTAGTTCTCTTGTGGGATTTCCAAAATTAAGATCAATATTTAAGCACTCTGAAATGATAAGAGTTGAAATTGAGCGCAACTACACAATTCAAAGAGTAAAGCAGCTTACTCTAAATTTAGACACACAAACGGACCATCCATTTTAAACATGACACGAGCAATAAAGGCACTAGAGGACTGTATAAGGCACGAGATTATAAATGCCAACAATTGGAGGTGTTCGCTTAAAAATAGAGCACTTTCTGACGATCAAATAGCGGATAGAAACAAATACTTAGCAATATCCGAAGCAGACATTTATTCTTATGAATTAGCGATTGAAATATTAAGGAGAGAAAACAAATGAGCGACAGTATAGACGATTTAAACGTAGGCGATCCGGTAATATACCAACAACAAAAAGCCACAATCGTGGACCATTACGGAGCAGGCGTATACGCTATTGTGATAAATGGCCAATGGTTATCGGTTCACAGAAGGTATTTAACAGTAGAAAACGAGGTTGTATGAAAATATTAACATGGTAAGGAAATGAGTCAGCTAGAAATGTTTGACGATGTTTTAATTGGAGCCAACAAAATCATTGATGCGCTTAATCAAGGCAGAAAACAAAAAGATATCTACTATGCCCACGCAATACACAAAGTTGGAGAACTATATCTACTATCAGCTATATGTAGTGTTACCGACTTCTTGTTTAATGTATTAAATAAGAAGGGAGAACCCCATCAAGGATACAGCGCATGTTGGCGTGTGTGGCCAATAGTTTCAAAAGAATTGAACATAAAAAATACAGACCTGAATAGTGACAACATTGTGTATATAGGTCGTGGATTAAATGGGAAAAATAATGCCTAGACCATACTCAAAATCCGATTCAACTTATCATGCTGCACGTGAAATTAAACTTAAAAAGCCTCCTATGCCTATCCGTAAAATGAGCGAAAAGAAAAAAGCCGAAATGGAAAACAGGAAGACCTGGACAGTGGAGCAATTGAAGCAAGCTTTGAGGGAGGTTAAGAAAGAAAAGAAGCTGCAGTACGAAAAACCAAAAACAACCCTTGTTTCTTTAATTAAAAAGGAATTGGATATCATGTACTCGCTTGTGGTAAGAATGGAACCTGCAGATGAAAAAGGGATAGTAAAGTGTTTTTGCTGCAGGCATAGGTTTGAGCATTGGAGTAAAATACAAAACGGACACTTTCTGAAACGATCAACACATCCAGCCTTAATATTCTGCAGGCAAAACACAAAGCCCCAGACATACTACTGTAACATTATTTTAAAGGGTAATGAGCTACCATATTTAGAAGCGATGAAACTGCAATACGGTGATGACGTTTACGATAAATTAAACGCATTAGGGCAAAAAAAAAGCAATAAAGGGGCATTTGAATATCAAATCATGCTGCAGGAATACATCGAAAAGTTTTTGATTCAATGCACCCGATTAAATCATACGCCTACCAAGGCTCAACAAAAAATAATTGACAAATGGCAATTGAGCGACCAGTAAGATCTAAGAACTTGTCAAATTTAGAATTAATGTATTCTAATAGAGAGCTAAGAATCCTTAACGATCAAATGATGGAAAAAATAAAAGATATAACACTTAAAAATAAATTACTTAACGAACAAAGCTCACTTCTCAAATATGCCAATACCAGACTTGAGATAACGCTTCAAGAACTATTGAGCGATTCGTCTGTAAGGGAAAGTTTAGGTCATAAATAATCATCTCATTCAAAAAAACGATTTAAATAAAAAAATTTTAAACAAAAGTAGATATGGGATTTATAAATATGGATTTGCCTCTTAATGAAATAGTTGATTGGTTGCCAGAAAATATGCCATTATATAAAGACTCTGGACTATGGCAGGTTCGGTCAGATGACATGGATGACGTAATATGTCAACAGCGAGTTAACGAATCATTCAAAGAGTTTTTAGTGCGGTATTCGGAAGAGATTAATTTAGTAATATTATTTTAAAGCAATGAAAAATATAACGGTGCAGATAGAAAAACCTTTTAAATATTTTCTCATTCATAAAGAATCTAAAGAGGTTAAAGTATTTATTGGTTACCAAGGACCTCCAATTAAATCGGACCTTTGTAAATGGGTAGGCGATGAATTTAAGCAGGTTTGGGATGCCTATGAGGACAAAAGGTATTATTCAAAGGTAAGGCTATTTAATTTTATAAATAAAAGTTTGGGGAAAGGCAGTATCTAAGTACCCGAACTGAAAATATGGGGTTGTCGTCTAAATGAATAAGCAAGTCGGGCGTAAAACACTCGACAAATCAAGGTTTGAATCCTTGCAACCCCACCCGTGGTTTAATTTCGGTGCAGGTTCCACTACTTGAAAGGAAGTAGGTTTAATAGAGCTAAAAACACAGATTAACCGATGAACAGCCGGGAAAGTAGCGGCATATTTAATTTTAGGTAGCGAACGGGAACAAACAAGATAAATTATGACTAAAGAAAATATAGAGTTTTTAGGCGAATTGCTTAAAAGAATAACAGGAACCTACAATATGGGCCTAATAACCTCAAATGTATCACTAGAATTTCATTCAGGTAAAGATTATTGGACAATTGATTGTTCTTTTAAATACTGCAATTCGGAGTACAAGGACTGTGTTGTATTTTATACAGACAAAGACCACTTTGAGCCAGCTTCAATTTTAGAGGACTTTGATACAATAGTTGTGAAAGCGAAACAGATTCTAAAGAGATAATGAAAACGTTTATCAAACTATCAATTCTTTTGGCTTTCCTGTTATTTATTGCCTACATAACCAAAGCCCAAGATACTACACGTACACCAATAGGGTACACGCTTGATTACCCACACTTATACGTACTTGTCGATACAATTCGTAACATGTCACAGTTGCATAGCATATACCCTCGCAAAATGATGTTTTCGATAAATGGCGGCAAAGCGCAGGAATTAAGACGGGGTGGTGTGTTAAGTGTTTGGTCAAATCATTTTACGGTAACGGTTACTAGAAAAAGATATAAACGGATTTATTCAATTTAATTATGGGACTATTAGAATTTATATTTCAATCATTTTGGCACTTTGCAGGGTGTGTTATTATTCTGCATTACTTCATAGCTTTATTTATAGTCATAATCCAAAAGTAACAATATGGACACAATAGAAGGAAACAAAGAACTAGAGTGCGACCGTTGCAATAGCATTGTCTCTGAAAAGTTTGAGTGCGAAAGGTGTGGCATAGAAATAGGTGATTGTTGCCAGGCTGCATATACACAATTCAGTCAAATAGATTACAACTGTTGCAAATCGTGTGATAGCAATACTGATTATGACGATTAATAAACAAGGTAAACACATAAACGAATAACGTAATGGAAGAGATGATAGAAAAGGTTTTTGAAAAATACCAGGAAGCAGATTTTATTTATGCTCATAAGGACAAAAGTATTTCTATAATGAAGTACGGTCAAGGATTTGGTTGGGACGAGACCATTAAAGATTTCAATTCCATTGAAGAACTCCGCACCCATTTAAACGAATAACACATGGCTAAGATAACAGTAGAATACCTTCGAAAAATATTCACACAATTATGTATTGGTGATATATCAGAAGAAAAGGCGGTAGAACTTCTTAATGAGAAAGCGAGTGAAGGGGGGTTGAAAGCATACGCAATAAAAGACCCAAAAGGAAAAGTTAAAATACAAGACATTAAAGATTTTGAAGACGAATGTATTGATTGCTTTCTAGATTCTTTTTTAATTTGCATAACGTGGCAAATACTTAAAAGTCAAGGATACCGTTGCGTACCCGTAGAGATAACAGAGATAACACCAAAACCACTATCCGGTAAACTGCTAAAGGCTTTACATAAAGCTATAAAGGCAAGTGAGAAAAAAAGTACAGAACTTAAAGACAGAAAATAACATGCATTCAACAATTAAAAGTACTAACATTAATGGGATGAAGTCTAAAACCTATTCTAAAATAGTAAAGGCAAAGGGGTTCGATATAATCACGTTTCGATCAGTTGGTTTCTTTATGCCTAATACTATAGCAGGCCTTTCATCAGGCGGTGTAGTTATAAGGGCAACAGAAAGGTATACAGTAGTCGAATCTGTTTATGCCATTAAGGTTGACACGTTTAATAAATTAATTGCTGGTTTTATAATATCTAACAAGAAAGCATGAACACAGATGCACCAAAGCCTAGATACAGGATAGAGTATTTAACATTTAATGAATTGCAAGAAAAGTTTGATTTAAAAGTAAAGAGTTATTATTGGCTAATTAATCAAGAATCAAATAGGTATCAATTCATTTCTCAAATATCATAAAATGGATAACACAGAACAACTAACAAAAGAAAAGCCTAAATTCAGAATTTGGGGCGTTCACAAAAAGTACAAAGGACTAGGATGGTTTGAAAACTTTATGGGCGGGGACTTAGATATTGGTAAGAGTATCACAATTTATGGAGAAAATGCAATGCATTGGGCTGTTTGTATTCGTACAAAAAAGTATGGAACAATAGTTTTCACCCTTCCGATAAGATGTTTCGGTAAATATTGGGGTTGTCATATATATTTTTCACCAAACGGTACGCCTTGGGCTTCTACATATTATAAATCTATTTGGAAAGAAGATAGAAAGGATGAAGAAATTAAGGCACAAATACGAAAACTAAATTTTGGACACAATTTTAAAGTAGAGCCAAATTATGATAAACTAAGATATTTGAATGATACATTTAGCCCTTACATTAGAGATTACCAAGTTAAAGAATGGATTTTAGATCACACCCTACAGAAATGAGCACAGAAGAACAAATAAAACTAGCACTTACACATCTTAATGATGCAAGAGTAAATACAGCCGGATTAGGAGCACCAATAAATATTTTAAAGAGTTTGCTGGAGGATTTAGAAGGTAAGCCAGATGATAACAACTGGATAGGGTGGTTGCAAGCCCGAATACCTGCTTTAAAAGAGTCGCATAACGTTTATTGGTTGAAACAGGCAATGGAGGGATATAAAAAAGATGGCAAACAAATACAAATAGAACCCGACTTTCAAAAAGTTCTTCATGAAGCCGTTTTAGAAAACATGAGGGATAAGCCGTTAAAAAACAGAGCAGGAGAATTAAATAAAGACAAAATGACTGAGAATTTAGAAAACATGCTAGGTAATCTGAGTTCACAAAGCGTAGCGGGTTTAATACTTAAAAAGTACGAAGACAGCCACGAGTTCCATTTTCACGAATTGGATAGAAAATGGATTATTGAGTGCATGAATGAATATAAGGATGCGTGCGTAGAGCAAAAACAAAAAGATTGTGAGAAAGAAAATGAAATGTGCAAATGTGGTAACGAAAGAATAGGATCAACAAAATTGTGGTGCTGTAATCAATGTGGGAAACGACACGGAAAATTTTAATCAATCATGGAAAATAAAGAACTGCCGGCAATACAGGAATACATGATGACGTATTTAGAAAACCAACCATTATTCCCTAAATATGATAGGTGGATAGACTTTGCTTTAGGCTGCCCAAAACCTATTCTATTTGCCCATTACGAGGCTGTTATTGAAAACTACGCTCAAATAGTAGCTAAATACCATGTATTGAAAGCATTGGAAGCAGCGAGTGAAAAAGCTTATTGTAGCATGGAGCATCCTGATGAAGAAAACGGACTTGAAGAATCAGATTATATTGTAAATAAAAACTCCATTCTGAACGCTTACAAGGTATAACATGAATACAAAAATTTCAGCCACAAGAGTGCATCTAAGCAATTGAATCATGAATAGAGGTATAGACAAAGACTTGCACGTCAAGTCCTGCTACAGGGGTACTTATATAGATGCAGGAGGCTGTTTGTATTAGTGTATCACAATGGCAAGCTGCAATGAAATCATTATCGAATAATGTGCAAAGAGATCGTAGTTGTCATAGCTGTACAGAGATTATGGTGAAGAAAGATAACGAAAAGGTTCTGTAAATGGGTTTTATCTGTTGTTTCAGACGTTAATACTGTGTTGTAACTAATTGAAAATCAATGGGTCCTCCTGACAATATCTACGATCTTCACAAGGAATGCGAACCCCGTAAAATTATTAACACCGGTACCTTTCATTTTTTTATACTTGGTTTATACAATCAGGCCCGAAAATGTATAAATTGCATTAAATACAATTGTATAAAACAATAAATGGCTAAATATAAGCAGGTTGAATTTGCTGAACTGTGTGGAATTCCTCGAACTTCTTTGCCTCCATACATTAAATCTGGACAGGTAATTGTTGAGGATAAAGAGATTGACGAAGGTAATGCCGTGAATCAAATGTTCCTTCAAAAGTGCAGGGCTAAGACATTATTGAAAAAGTCCAACAATTCGGAACAAAACACGGTGGAAACTTCCAATAATTCACAGGAAAATACAATTTCAGAGGCAAGAAATAAGGTTAAAAATAAGCGAAAAGGGGGCGGTTCTGACTATGGCAGCATTCTAATTGAGATGAATGAACTCAAAAATGAAAAGCTACTCGAAGAAATTGAGCTTCTAAAAAAGCGAAACATGAAAATGGACGGGGAAAGCATCCCTACGGAGCTGGTCCGCAACCTGTTTTCAATATACGGAAAGGGCATAACGAACGCTCAGCAGTCCTTTTCGGAGAATTGGCTTACTAAATTTTCTAAATTAAAGGGCTTGTCCAGTTCTGAAATGGCAGAAATGCGAGGTCAAATGATTAAAGGGCTAAATGATATTGTTATTAAAGCTCAAGCAGAATCAAAAAAACAAATCGGAAATATAATTAAAGAATATTCACTTTCGAGAGGTATAGGGGAGCATGATTAGCGAATCAATCTTATTCGATATTCTTGAAAGTGGGAAACATTTACTTTCTGACATAAAACCTAGCGAATGGGCGGAAAATAGAATTGTTATGCCTAAGCCGCACGCTGGGCCGTTGCGATACGCTGAGTCTACGCCATACACGAAGGAAATTATTGACAGATTTGCATCCGATGACCCCGTAACAGACATTGCATTAATGGGTTCTGCTCAATTTGGTAAAACAAAATCAATAATTATACCTGCAATTGGATATTTTATTGAAAATGATCCGGGAAATATCATAATGACAGTAGGACACGAGGGGCTTATCAAGGAGGCAATGGCCGACATTGACGAGATGTTGGATAGTACTGGCCTTAGAAAGTTGATTAAGCCGTCTGCAATGAGGGCAAAAGCCTCTCAATCTGGGGACACGGATACAGTAAAACAATTTCCTGGTGGTTACTTTAAAATTTCTTCGGCTTCAAACCCTAAGATTTGGAGACAGGCAAACTATAAAATCGGTTTGATTGATGATTACGAAGCGGTAAAGGGTTCGACAAAAATTGCAGGTAATATTCGTGATTTGATCGAGAAGCGATTCACGGCATATTCAAAAACCAAAAAGATTTTTTATGTAAGCTCTCCCGAACTTGCGACAGGTTCAAATATTTTGGAAGTTTACAACATGGGAGATCAACGCAAGTACATGGTCCCGTGTCCTTGCTGCGGTGAATTTATAGAATTGCTTTGGGAAACTATGCCTTATAGTAGTTCGGAAAATCTAAAAGCCGGCATTACTTGGAAATTGGATGATGATGGTTCGTTAATTGAAAGCTCTGTAGGCTACATTTGCCAGGCTTGCGGAGGTTTTTTTGATGACTCTGACAAGCTATCAATTACAAATAAAGGGTATTGGAAGCCTACAAAGAAGCCTGTTAAGCCTGAATTTACTAGCTATTACATGAATTCTCTGTATTCCCCCCCGTTCATGGATGACTGGAAGCACTACGTTTACAAGTTTTTAGAATGCCATCCAGAAGGCGGAGGGAGAAAAGAAGGAAAGTACCAAGCATTCTTAAATTTGAACCTGGGTTTGCCATATGAGCCAGCCGGCAAAATAATTGAATCGAATATATTACAGAGCAATGTTAGAGATTACGAAGTTGGAACTCTACCTGAAAAAATGAGCATTGCAGACGGTAACGGAAATATAGTTATGATTACATGCTCCGCCGATGTTAACGGCAGGGTTGATGACGCGCGTTTAGATTATGAAATAGTTGCATGGTCCGAAAGTGGTTCTACATATAGCGTTACGCATGGATCAGTAGGTACATTTATTCCAAATGAAAGCGGAGTAAGAGTAAAAAAAGACAGAGAAAAACTTTCTTATGAACACGGGGTTGCAAATAGTATATGGCCGATATTTGAAAATATAATCGGGCAAACATTCAGAACCGATACCCTAAACGCTAACGGTATTGGTCGGGGACTTAACATATTCATGACAACAGTTGATGTTGGTTACAGAGATAAAGAGGTTTGGCAATTCATTGATAATTCAAATAAAATTATTCGAGGTGTAAAAGGGGACAAAGAAGATAAATATATAAAATACGGTATGGATATACCCTTGGTAAAGAAAGGCCGAGAAAGACCTAAGCTATATATTGTACAGGTCGGATTAATTAAAGATGATATTTCTGAATTGACTGCACTAAAATGGGATTACAGAAACGGAGCAAATCAACCTGCAGGCTTCATGAACTTTCCGAACTCTTCAAATGGCAAATATCAATTATCAAATTTCTTTTCTCATTTCGCAGCAGAGCACAGAATTACAATAGGGGTTGATGGAGAAATTCCATCCTTTAGATGGGTTAAATTAAATTCAACTGTTCAAAATCACATGTTCGATACGCGCGTGTACAATCATGCAACGCGAGAAATAATAATGTTTGAAATTTCGCAAGAGTTAAAAACAAAATCCTTTGTTTGGTCGGACCTTGTGAAAATGTTTATGGCAAATAAAAAGAGCAATTGATTACTTAATATTTATACGTTGTTACCGTACTCGCTTTAGTTTATTATTTATATATAATGGTAATTGTGGCCTATAACACAACACCATTATACATAAATAATATGGGATCTAATGCAGTAGTTCAAGGGTGGATTTCTCGAATAGTTGGATACGTAATCGGATTCGCTAATTTTCAAACGGTTTCCCCTAACCTTCCTCAATCAATCGCTGTTCTAGGTGAGATCAATGAAGCCAATCAAACGGCCGATTTAACACCAACACAATTTTCAAACGCACAATCAGTAGGTGCAAAATATGGCTACGGTTCACCGATGCATATTTTAGCTAGGATATTATTTCCTATCAATGGCGGAGGTGTACAAGGTGTACCGGTAACTTTTTATCCGCAAGCTAAAGCAGCCGGAGCAGTTGCTAAAGTTATTACACTCACCCCAACGGGAACGGCTACAAAGAACGGAACACATACGGTAATTATCGGTGGACGTGCAGGGCTTGATGGATTGTTTTATGATATTAATATAGTTGTAGGTGATACGCCAACTATCATTTCTCAGAAAATTTCTGACGCTGTAAATAAGATATTGTCCACTCCTGTAGTTGGATCTGTCTCTTTGGCTACTGCTGTTTTAACAGCTAAATGGAGCGGTAAAACCTCAAATGATATTGTAATTGCCATAAACAATAATAACGATACATTAGGCGTAACATACGGAGTTGTTAATACAACGGTCGGATCTGGAACACCTTCTATTAGTTCTGCTCTTGCATTTGGCAACACATGGCACACAATAGTAGTGAATTCTTATGGTGCTGAAACAGCTATCATGAGTGCACTTGAAGCATATAACGGTACACCAAGCAATACTATACCAACAGGTAGGTTTGTAGGAATTATCATGAAGCCATTCATCGCAATTACCGGATCCACAATTGCAGACCCAAGCTCTTTAACAGATGCAAGAAAAGGAGAAGTAACAATTGCAATTGCTCCTGCTCCGTTGTCTAGTGGCTTACCAATGGAGGCCGCTGCAAATGCAACGGTATTGTTTGCTTTAAAATCTCAAAACTCTCCTGAATTGGATATTGGCGGTCAAGCATATCCTGATATGCCAGCACCTTTATCTATCGGTGTAATGGGCGACGCTACAAACAGAAATGATATTGTTAAAAAAGGCTGCTCTACAGTTGATTTAAATAATGGTGTTTACGTTGTACAAGATTTTGTTACAACATACCACCCAGTAGGTGAGGAGCCTGCACAGTTTAGATATTGTAGAAATTTAATGTTAGACTTTAACGTTAGATTTTCTTACTACTTGAAGGAACAACAATTTGTTGTAGGTGCTGTTATTGCTAACGATGGTGACATAGTAAATTCATCAAGAGTTATCAAGCCTAAATCGTGGAAAGCAGAAGTTAGTACGCTTGCAGATGAATTGGTAAGTCGTGGACTTATTGTAGACGCTTCATTTATGAAGGCTGGAACAATTGTAAATATTTCACCAACAAATCCAGACCGTTTTGAAACACAGTTTCCGTATAAAAGAAGCGGTGTAGCAAGAGTTGTTGCAACTACAGCTCAGGCAGGGTTTAATTTCGGATCAATTAATTAATTATAAATATGGCTAGAGGTGGCGATTTATTAGATGCTTCATGGACTCACGCGACGTTAGGTCAAGGTGTAGTTTACTTTAAAGCTGGTGAAGATTCATCATACAATACTGGTGGTTTTATTTCAGATGATGACGATCAAGGCGTTGATGGTGGCGGTAATTTCATTGATAAATTAACTCGCGAGCGTTCTTATTTTAAAGGCACTGCGGTTAACGACATGGAAGTTTCTACAGTCGAAAAAATAAAAGCATTGTCAGGAAGTCCAACACTTGCAACATGGACATTTTCATGTGCAAACGGATTTGTTTATAAAGTAACAGGTAAGCCGGTAGGTTCACTTGAAGCAAATGTGAATTCATCTACGTTCGATTTAAAAGTAGCCGGTGGCGGAAACGCAACTCAAATTGTTTAATTGATTATGGGAAAAGTTAATATTCAATCCTTGCCAAAGTTAAGCAAAGAGCTTGCAGAAGAAGCGGTAACAAGTTGGTTAGACTACAAGCAAGTTGATCCTCTTCAAAGAAAAGATCAAGAAGCCCAAATCGAAGCAATGATTTCTTTTGTGACTAATGGTAATTTAATTTTGAATGAAGATTACACATTCAAACACATTCTTAAATTTCCACTAGGAGAAGACGGTAAAATCCCTGTATTGGAGATTACATATAAGGCTCGTTTACGCGAGCAGGAACTTTCTCATAAGCTATCAATGGTTAAATCTGATGATGGTGACGGGCGTTTGCTTGCTCATATTCAGGCATTGTCTGGTGAGGTAAAAGGAATCATAACAGCATTAGATAAAGAGGATATAAAAATTGCTAGATCAGTAGCGGTTTTTTTTCTATAGTAAGACTCGAAGGCAAAAGCATTGCTCTAACATTTGAATTAATTAACATAATGATTAAAGATGTTGTTAGAGAACATCATTGGCCGCCCGATAAAATTGGCGGCCTTTTTGTTGACAGTCAAGATCACAACGGCCTAGTTTATTGGTCCAACGATGTGAGAGAAGTTTATAAAAAAAATAAACCAAAAGAAAAGAATTAGTGAAAGCATTTATCTTACCAACCATTTTCACAGCAGTAGATCAGTTTACATCTCCTGTAAATAAAATGAATAAGACAATGAAGTCTTTTTCTGATTCTGCATTTAAGGTTGCTAGAAATACCGCTATTGCAGGTGCTGCAATACTTGCTCCAATGGTATTGGCTGCAAATTCTGCTGTTAAGTTTGAGGATAAAATGGCTGATGTAGCTAAGACTACACAAATTGCAGGCGCAGACTTGCGAGGACTCGGAGATGATATTTTAGATTTAGCAACAAAGACACGAACCCCAATAGAGGGATTGCAAGACATTGCCAGGATAGCAGGTGAAATGGGCGTTACCGGAAGGGCGAACGTTTTAGCATTTACCAACAGCGTAGATAAATTCAACATTGCTTTAGGATCAGATTTTTCTGGCGGAGTAGAAGAAGCTGCGCGCGGAATTGGTGGACTCAACACAATGTTCAAAGAATCAAGAGCATTAAGCATAGCAGACTCAATTACAAAAACGGGTTCGGCAATAAATGCATTAACAGCAAAAGGCGCAAGAGCTTCGGAGTTATCTGAGTTCATGAATAGAATAGGACAGTTGCCCGATGCAATCAAACCTTCTATTCAGGATGTTGCAGCACTTGGTGCAGTATTCAGAAAATTGCCGGCTGAAATTTCAGCGCGTGCAATGGGTGATGTTTTAATTGGTGCCTCACAAAATACGGCTGCATTTGCAAAGCAGATGAATATAAGCGCGGACTCCGTTAAGCACCTATTAAATACAGATCCAACTCAATTCTTAAAAGACTTTTCAAAAGGCTTACAAGGAATGAATGCTGTTGATTTTGCAAAGGTTTCTAAAGATTTAAAAATTGTCGATTCTGGATCTTTGAAAGTTATTGGTACACTATCAAATTCAATTGATGAATTAACAGGCTTTCAAGTAATATCCAATCAAGCATTTGCAGAAGGGAGCAGTATTGCACAGGAAGCAGCACTTAAAAATGCCACAGCAGCAGGGCAAATGGCAATTGCAAAAAACAATTTTGAAGCATTGTCAATTACCATAGGTACTGAATTAATACCAATGGTAAACGATCTTTTAAAATCAATAACTCCGATAATTAAAGGTGCTATTGATTGGGTTAGAAATAATAAAGAGTTAACAAAAACATTTATAAAAATAGCTATAGGGGTTTCTGCATTTATGTTTGTGCTTTCTGCACTTTCAACAATATTTGGTGTAGTAACGGCCGCGGTCGCTTTCTTTTCATTGGCATTATGGACTTGTCCTTTGACATGGATTGTTTTAGGGATCGTAGCCCTTATTGCTGTTGTTGTCGCAATCATTGTTTACTGGAAAGAATGGGGTTCTTTGGTTATGGCTTTCTTTGCAATATTTGCCCCTGGCATTGCTTTAATTATTTCACTCGTTATGTCATTTTACAATAATTGGCAAATGATTGTAGACGCCTTTAGTAATGGAGGCATACTTGACGGATTGCTAGCGATTGGGAAAGTTTTATTAGATGTTATACTTTCTCCGCTTCAGCAAGTATTAGAAGTCATTGCAAAAATAACAGGTGCCGATTGGGCGGCAAGTGCAGCTAATGGACTTAAAGAATTTAGAGCAGACCTAGGATTAAATGTTGGAGGCGAAGCGATCCCGATTGAAGCTGTCAATCCAAACAAAGAAAAAGAGCAGGCAATATCTAATAGATTTGAAGAAATTTCAAGACAACAACTTGATGTAAATATTAATGACCCGGCCGGAAGATCAACCGCTAAAATGGGATCAGGTCCTATTCCGATCAAGCTAAGTTCAACACATAAATTTGGTAACTAATGCTTGACTTGGCAATAGTAGAAACGGGAAATGGTGGGGACCTGCAAATTCTAGGTAATGATTTAGCGGTTGTAACTGGAATAGAAAACATGCCTTACCTTGGAATGTTTGGTGGGAACTTAGAACAATCTACAGTAGACAACCAGGTTGTTGAATTCTCAAAAGATTGGTGGGGAAATTCATTACTCATGAATTCTAACCCTTCTATTCAAATGAATTCAACTGTGGAGCGAACGCTTAACAACACTCCGTTAACAAGTTCAGGAAGGCTGCTAATTGAAAACGCAATCAAATACGACTTAGCATTTCTAACTCCGATCATTGGTACCGCAGTAGAAGTTTCTGTGTCCATTATTTCAGATGATAGAATTGATGTGATGTTAAAAGTTACTTACTCAAAAGAAACTAAGGTTACGGTAATTAAATTCAAAAAACAGTCAGATGGCGATTTCTCTATATTCGATTTCAATGGTGACTTCTATAACATAATATTGTAAAGCTTAACGCATGACTACAATCCCTACATTTGAGCAGTTAAATAATGCTATCATTGCAGACCTACAGGCTCAATACGGTGTAAGCATATCAACAACAGGAAAAGTTTTCTTACGAATCCTTGCTGCAGTTCAAGCCGCAAGATTAAAACTTTTGTATTTAGTTTTAGCAAACGTTCAAAAGAATATTGCACCCGATACGGCAGAGTCTGAATCAATCGGTGGCACACTTGAAAGATTTGGTAGAATTAAACTAGGCCGCAATCCATTCCCTGCACAAGCTGCACAATACCAAATAGAAATTAAAGGAAGCATAGGAGCTATTATTAAATCGCAAGTAACGTTTAAAAGTGATGACTCTTCATTAAGTCCTGGCATACTATACATACTTGATAATCCACATACATTAACAGCTACAACCAATTATATAACTGTACGTGCATTAACAGCAGGAATTGCAGGTAAACAAAACTTTGGAGATACACTAACTGTTACCTCTCCCATTGCATTAGTAAATAGTTCTGCATCCATTACATCTACTATTGTGCAGCCATTAAGTGCAGAATCAATTGAAGAATACAGACTAGAGGTTTTAGCATCATACCGAAAAGAACCACAAGGCGGAGCAGTAACAGATTACATTCTTTGGTCGCAAGATGTGCAGGGTGTATCAAAAATATATCCGTATGCAAAATCAGGATTCCCAAATCAGGTTAATCTATACGTAGAAGCAAATGCAGTAGATTCAACGGACGGCAAAGGTACGCCTTCATTATTAATGCTAAATGAGGTTGCATCGGTTGTGAACAACGATCCAGATACAACAGTGCCAGTATTAGAACGAGGCCGCAAGCCTTTGACTGTAATTGTAAATTATTTGCCAGTTACAATAAAAACAGTTGATGTTGAAATACCTTCTTTCGCAGGTCCTACGACGACTATTGTAGCAGGAATATTAAACGCTCTTAAAACTTCCATTGCACAAATAAGACCATTCATTGATGGGTATGATACACTTTCTGAAAAGAATGATGTATTAGATATAAATAAAATAATTAGTATAATCATAAGCCAACAACCAGGTGCAGCGTTTGCATCACCTGTGCTAAAAATTAATGGCGTAATAGTATCAACATTCCAGTTTACGTTTGGTGATATCCCTTATTTGAACTCTGTAACTTATCCGTAATCCATGACACTTGCAGATAAATTACTTTCACTCGCACGTCAACTATACCCAACAGGCAGAGCATACAGAATGCCTGCTGACGGATATTTAGAAGGAGTACACAAAGCATTGGGAATTACCGAGGCGCAAGCTTACACAGATTCTATTAGTGTGTTAAATAACATACTCCCGGATAATGTTGGTTTTACAGTTGACGATGCAACGGATTGGGAACGTAGATTAGGAATGATTGCAAAGCTAGCCTTATCGCTTGATGACAGAAAGGCCGCGATAAGGAGAAAAATGAATTTCCCTGGAGGGCAACCAGCAAGGCAAAATAAAAGCTTTATGCAGTTTCAGTTGCAGATGGCTGATTTTAATGTTTTCATTTATGAGAATATTTTCTCCGATGGTATGGGCGGGTATATTTCTAAGCAGCCATTAGAAGTAACAGGCGGTTTTGGTGGTACGGAGTTTCAGCATGGAGACTTTGAGCATGGTACGCACGAGCATGGTATTTATTGGAGCAATATTATTGCAAATAAAATTAACGAAACAGAAGATAATAATTTTGTTTTACCTAACGATTTAAGTGCAACGTTCTTTGTTGGAGGTCCAACATTGGGATCCTTTGCAACAGTTGAAGCGAATAGAAAAGACGAATTCAGACAATTATTATTAACATTAAAGCCTGCTAGTACAGTAGGCTTTTTACTTATAAACTACGTTTAATTATGGCAACCGGTATACAAAATTACCCAAACATTGCAGCCGTAGATGCGGCACATCCAAACGGGAATATTAAAGACAGAGCAGGTGCAACAAACGGTACACCTGTAAATAAATTGGTATATGCGGACGTGCACCAATTCTTTGCAAAGCTTCTGCGCATTGCAGGAATAGCAGCTAATAATACTCCCGACAATGAGACAAACGGATTTCAATATATTGAGGCGTTAAAAAAAGTCACAAATTCAGGAAATCAAGATGCATGGCATTATGTTGGTGCAACTGGTGAGCCTGCATTTCAAGGATCTTATAGTAATCAGGATGCCACTAAAAGATTACGATTTAGAAAAGATTTACAAGGCAATGTCACCATAACAGGAACTGTTTTAATTACAGGCGCTGGTTCGCCAACTATATTTATAATTCCTTCTCAGTATCTGCCATCTGAAGAATTTAATGGAGCGTTAATTGACGGGGTTGATGGTGTTGCTTTGAGCAATCGCTTTTTATTCAGGCCAATAGTTCGTACAAACGGGGAGGTAGGAATTGTTTCCGCTTTCAGCGGCGGAGCCACTCCGGCATCTATTATTGTATGGATTGACATAAAATATAACATAAAGTCATAATGCCTACAATAAACTATTGCCTGAAACATTTACCAGAAGCTCCTAAATCGGATCTCCATATAAAAAAACCATATTCTGGAAGTTCAATTTCTAATCCTTCTAAAGAAAAATATTTAATGTTGTGGCCTTGAGAAATAGCTTGCGGTAGTGTGATAGATGTTGTTACTGGTGGTGTAACGGGTGGATCAACAGGAGGCGTTACTGGTGGTGTAACGGGTGGGATTGTAGTTTCTGGAAGCAATACTCCGTCTGCATGAGAAAGGTAAAGGTTGATATTGACAGAAAACGAACCAGGGGAAACAGTAGAAGGCATTGTAAAATAAATCCTTCTGCTTAACCCGTCATCGTTTAAAGGTAGGCTATTAAATTGGAGAGCTGTTATAGAATTAAACTTATTTACGTTGGCTTGATTTGGATTGTTCCATATGTATAATGAAACATGAGTAAGTCCAGTTCCGCCTATTTTATATTTCGCGTCAATCCATTGTGTTGATCCGGAACGAACATTTGCGGCAGTATCAAAAGAAGATCTTATAATTTCTAAGTTTTGCGATTTTGAAACAAAAAGGGTAATAAAAAACAGAGTAAAAAGAGTAAGAGATTTCATAGGTTATTGGTTTTGGTTCTTAAAAGAAAGCTATTTATTTAATATATGCAAATAAAAGTTGATACATCATCCATGCAGAAACACGCACAAAGGCTAAGTGAAATTAGTGAAAGTGCGTTTCCTGCTGCTGTTAGGCATACTCTTAACGATGCGGCCTATGATGTTAAAACAAATACAATGCCATTTCAATCAAAAAAAGACTTTGTAAACAGGCAGGATAATTTCTTTAAAGCTAATTCTTCTTACGATAAAGCGGAAGGCTCAAACGTTTCTACGATGAAATCTGTAATTGGGTTTCTTGAAAAAGGATTGAAGGGACAAAATAACAGAGCCGTAAAAGATTTAGAAGAACAGGAAGAAAGCGGAAGTATTGAAAAGAAGTCATTCATACCAATGGCTTCTGCACGTAAGTCTGCAAGCGTTAAATCTTTGGTTCGGCCAAATGCAAGGCTTTCTAAAATTAGAAATATTATAGATCCTAGAAATGTTGGTGCCGGAAAAGGTTCAGCAAAACAACGGTTTGTAAAGTCTGTCTATTTTGCAGGCAAAGGCGGCTTTGTGATGGGTGACGCAAACGGAAAAAAAATACTGTGGCGCGTAAACTCACTTAAGAAAACAAAAGGTGGATCTTTCAAGTTGACTCCGCTCTATTCGTACAAGCAAAACAGAAGCGTGAAAGTAAAGGCTACACACTTCATGAAGGAGGCATCATTAAAAACAGCAGACAATCTTGATGATATGTTTTTGAAGCATGCAGAAAAACAGTTTAAGAAAATTAGATGAAAAAGAAAAGACAAAATGTTGTTGATATTGATGGCAATAAAATCATTATCAAAGAGCATAAACATTGTATATTAAAGAAGAATTGTAACTGCAAAAATAAAGATAAATGTCCTGGGTAGATAAAGTAAATTCAGACTTCACAATTATAACTGGGGATAAGAAATCCTACAAGGTTAATTGGATGAATGCGACAAAAATGAAAGAATATTTCATTGCTGAATTTACGTTTCCAGACTTGGCAGGAAGTAAGGTAGATAGAGGGCAACCAAAAGGCAGAAGGTACAATTTAGAAATTTACTTTCAGGGTGAAAATAACATAGAGGCAGCTCAAGAGTTTGAAGTTTCAGCAGATGTATTATTGCCATGGACTATTCAACACCCTTTGTACGGGAATATATTAGTGCAACCTGTTAGTCTTTCATTTGACAATTCACAAATGAATGTTACTAAAATTACAGGGCAGGTAATCGAAACAATTTCCATTGAGAATCCATTAACCACAGTTAATCCTATTGATCAAATAGCCTTACAAAAGGAGGCGCTGGATGAGTCGTTTGCTATTTCTGTTTCAAAGACTCCAACGTCTTCCGATGTTGAAAGAATGAAGAATACAAACAATCGACTTTATAAAACAACCGTTCCAATTATTCAGATACCGGAAGAGGTGCAGGCATATTTTAACTTATTCAATGTTGCAAATTCTGCTATAAATAATGCTGCACAATCTCCTGTTGTAGCAATGAGATTAACGCAATCCGTTATTTCTGCTCCTGCATCGTTTACTGTAAATGCAAAAACTAGAGTAGCCTCTTTGTCAAGTCAATTTGAATACTTGCGGTCCAACATAAAACCAAAAGATCCGAATGCAATAATTCCCGTTTCGACAAAACAAATATTCCAGGCACAAGGTGGGACAATAATAAGTGCAATGGCAGTAGCTGCATCGACACCACTTACAAATAATTATGTTTCAATACTTGATGTATTTGATATTATTGAAGTGTTGATTAATGCGTATAATCAATTCCTTGCGGACTTAGATTCTATTCAGTCTGCAAACGGAGGAAGTCCAGATAGCTTTATACCGGATGCACAAAGTTTAACAGACTTAAATTTATTATTTAACAATGTGGTTTCAAACCTATTTGTAATCGGCTTGTCGAGTAAGCAGCAGAGATCAATAATATTAGATAGCGATACAAACATAGTAGTACTTACTCACATGTTGTATGGGCTTGATAAGTATGATAACAATATGAATGCCTTAATTGCTAATAACGGGTGGGGCTTAAATGAGTTGATTCAAATTAGAAAAAATACAACCGTACTTTATTTTATATAATGAAAGTAAAAATATACGATAGAATAAAAGTTAGGACAATTGAATATTTTAATAATGTTCAAATGAATCTATCGTATGATGCAATAGCTTCTGCTTTTTCATTTGACTTTTATTTTGATCCAGAAAACGAAGACCACGCAGAGCTTGCTTGTGTAAGTCATTTTCATGAAGCAATAATCGAACATGAGGGGCAACAACTTTTGCAAGGTTTTATTTTGTCTCAAAAATTCACGGATAGTTCAACTAAAAAGCTATCTCAATTTTCAGGTTATTCCAAATCGGGAGTTTTAGAGGATTGTCAGATACCACCTGAATTGTACCCATTGCAGTATAACGGGTTATCGTTAAAGCAAATTGCAATAAAACTTTTAAAGCCTTTTGGTTTAGATGTCAAAATAGATCCGGAGGTTGAAAGTAAAATGAATATTGCTTATTCTGAAACCACAGTTGAGCCGACAACAACAATTAAAGAATATTTAACTTCACTTGCTGCACAGCGTAATATTATTATCAGTCATGATGAATATGGGAATTTATTATTCACAAAAGTAAATACAAAGAAACTTCCAATATTTCATGTTGATGAAGGCTTGATTGGATATGAGATGTCTTTAACGTTTGGCGGACAACCAATGCATTCGCATATTACCGTAATGAAACAGGCGGATTCAGAAAGCAGTAATGCAGGAGAGTACACGATACGAAATCCGTTTGTTCCAGTTGCTCATACGTATCGGCCAAAGGTTATTGTTCAATCATCCGGCACGGATAACGACACAAAAGAAGCTGCAGAAAATGCATTGGCCGCAGAACTAAAAAGCATTGTTCTTACTATTAGCATTGACAGGTGGGAAATTGACGGAAAGTTTATTAGACCAAATTCAATAATAAGCGTATTGAATAAAGAATTATATATCTATAAGAGAACAAAGTTTTTTATAGAATCTATTTCTTATGAAGGCGATTCAGAAGGGCAACGTGCTACGCTTACATGTGTATTGCCATGCTGTTATGATGGATCAACACCAGTAAATATATTTGTAGATGCGCATGAAAACAGCGGTATAACCAATAACGGATAATGCAAATAACATCTATCATAACGACAGCATACGACAGCTCAAAAAGGTTGCTTGTAAAGGTTCGAAGATTTGGCAAATCAGACATTCAAACTCCTTACCAGTCTAATCCCTTTGGCTTGGATTCAAATCCTATTGCCGGAATGAAAGCTATTTATTCTGCAACATCCGAAGCTGGAAAGAATGTAATTGTTGGATACTTAAATGTAGATCAGTTGAGCCAAACTGGCGAAGCACGTTTGTATGCAACAGATAGCAACGGAGTATTGAAAACGTATGTGTGGTTAAAAAATAATGGAGATATTTTATTGGGTGGAGATTCTGACAACCTTGTAAAGTATACACCTTTGAATAATGGATTACAAGATTTAAGACTGGCATTACAGCAAGAGTTGATTGCTATTGCAGCAGGAATTTCAGCAGGTGGCGGAAGCTATACGCCCGGCACTTTAAATATTAACATTTCAAATTCAAAAGTAGATAAAGTAAAAGTATAATGATTAAATTTATAAAAGTAATATTCAAGTGTTTTGCATTCTTAATTAAAGGGTGTTATCACTTTTGCGCTTATCTGTTTATGAAATTATTTAACATTAAATAAATATATCATGGTTGTATACACATCGGCAAAAGAATACATAGACGGAGTAACGGACCTGCATGCGAGATTGGCGCGAATAGATGCTGTCATATTAGCCTTGGAAGGTAGCGCACTAAAGGCTGCGGCAACAGGCGAGATCAATGAGTATACTCTTGATGACGGTCAAACTAAAATCAGTCAGGTGTATAGAAATCCTTCTGAAATTGAGAGATCAATAACAGCTTATGAAAAAATAAGAGAAAGAATAATCAATAAGTTAACAGGTCGTATGGTTCAACTTTCCGACCAGTCTAATTTTAGACGTAGATTTTAATAACTATAATAATGAACGTAAAGAAAATATTTAATTCTGTATTGGGGATAAAAGAAAAGCTGCCGGATTCTGTGGTGCTTGTTAATCCTGTGGCGTTCGGTGGCGGTTCTTATCGGACCTTAACATCAACTCCATTCACAGGGGAAAAGAACCTTGGCACAATAGGTCCAATCAAAAACTATAGGCCTCAATACACCGCCTTGCGCTTACGTTCATGGCAGGCATACTTTGAGTCAGAAATTGCACAAATGGTTTTGAGTAAACTCGGATTGTGGGTTATTGGATCAGGTTTGAAATTGCAATCTCAACCTAACAGAGTGCTACTCGAACAGGAAGGTATATCAATCAATAAAGAAAAATTCAGCAAGTCTTTAGAGGCTCGATTTAATGCCTTCTGCACATCTACAGAATCGGACTATGCCGGCATGATGGATATTAACGAAATGGAATCCGAGTGCTATAAAAACTCAATCATTGGTGGGGACGTGTTGGTAATTCAAAGATTTGAAAACGGCAAGCACACGGTCCAATTAATAGATGGAGAACATTTGCGTTCCCCGAATTATGGGAATGAATTGTTTCCAGAAGTGCTTGCTAATGGGAATAGAATTTTAGACGGTGTGGAGTTTAATAAAAAGGGACAGCATGTTGCTTACTACGTAGCTAAGACTGGACTGTATCCACATGATATAAATAATTTTGAAACAGAAAGAATTGCAGCACGCACAACAACAGGGCTTGTTGTTGCATGGTTGGAATATGGTTTAAAGCTGAGAATTGATAACTGTAGAGGCGTTCCTTTAATGTCTGTAATGTTAGAGCCGCTTGCGTTAATAGGTAGGTATAAAGAGGCTACAGTGGGCAGTGCAGAGGAAAGGCAAAAGATAACATATCAAGTTGTTCACGGCCCAACGTCAACGGGTGAAAATCCGTTAATCAGTCAAATGACGTATGCGTATGATGTGGACTCTGCATTATTGCCAACAGATAGTTCAGGCGTTTCTTTAGCTAAAAATATAGCGGCTACTACAGGAAAGCAGACGTATAACATGGCTCCTGATTCTGAATTGAAATCTTTGGAAAGCAAGAACGAACTATACTTTAAGGACTTCTATACGATCAATGTGGACAGTATGTGTTCGGCCTTGGGCATTCCGCCTGACGTTGCAAAGTCTATGTATAATGGAAGTTACAGCGCAAGCCGTGCGGCAATTAAAGACTTTGAGCATACGCTTGAAGTTAAAAGAGGTAAGACTTCTTTTAAAAGAAACATATTTAATTTCTTCTTAGAAATTCAAATCTTACAAAACAAAATACAAGCACCTGGATATTTGTACGCAAGACTTAACAATGATATTTTTATTGTTTCTGCATACCGTTCCGCTCGATGGGTAGGTGCAAACGTTCCGCATATCGACCCTTTAAAAGAGGTTCAGGCAGAGCGATTGAAGTTAGGTAGCTCAGCATCTGCAATTCCCTTAACGACGGTAGAGGCTTCTATTGAAAGGTTAGATGGAGGGGACTTTGACTCTAATGTTGAACAGTACGCAAGCGAACGAGACAAGACAATAAACTTAGGTATCGAAGATCCTAAAATGATTGTTGCGGAAACACTCGAACTTGCAGCGGAAACGAATGCGAATAAAGAATAGTTAAAACATTTAAAAAAATATAAAAGAGCAAGGCTTAATCGTCTTGCTCTTTCTTTTTTGGCACACGCATATATTCAGGGTAGCTATCCCTTAGTTTTCTTAATTCAATTTTAATTAGGTCGGACCTGTTTACACGCAAATGGCCTGCGATATTTTCAAGGTCGGTTGCTACTGATGTAGAAACTCCATAGACCCTAACCTCTGAAATTTGTTCTTTTGACTTTGTCTTTACCATGCGCAAATATAATTAATATACGGTGAGTACGTACGCATACATTGACTATTTTTTTTTATGTTTTATTTTAGTGCAACATGTCAAAGGAACTATATCTATACACCGGTATTTATGATTTTACTGCGCAAGAATTAATTGCACAGATAGAAGAAAACATGTCCGAAGAAATCGTATTAAGAGAGAATAGTCCGGGCGGTTCTGTGTTTGCAACACATGGCATTTGTGCTAAAATGATTGAACATGGTAGGGTAGACATTAAGGTTGATGGATGCGCTATGTCATCCGCTGCAAACCTACTGCCTTACGCTAGACGCGTGGAATGCCTTGATGTTTCTAAGTTCGTTCTGCATCGTGCAGATATGGAAGTAACCTGTAAAGAAGAACAGGATTTTTTAGATGGCATAAACAAGGATTTAAAAGCGAAATTTTTACTAAAAGTTGATGCCGGTAAATTTAAAGAAGTTACCGGTTATACAATAAATGATATGTTTAATCCTTCACAAAGAATTAACATTTCATTAACAGCTAAGCAAGCTAAAGCGATTGGGTTGGTTGATGAAATTAAAAAGTTATCACCAAAAGAAATTACGGCTCTTAACGAAAAATTACATGGAGTTGCTGCCAGTTCAGAACCAGTAACACCAACAGAAAAAATATTAATTCCCAAAAAACACATTGACAAAATGGACTTATCAACATTAAGAGCTGAGCATCCTGCATTATATAATGAAGTGATTGCTTTAGGCAAAACAGACGCTATTGCACAAGAGAGAGATCGTTCAGGTGCATGGATGAAGTTTTCAGACATTGATCCCAAAGCAGTAGCAGATGGCATTGCAAGCGGTGCTCAAATTTCACAAACGCAAATGGTAGATTTTCTAATTAAGAAATCAAGCCCCGTTGCACTTGCTAATATTGAAGCACAAGCAGCAGTATCTATTGCAACTCCGCTAGCAAACGATATTAAAGCACCGGAAGCACAAGCAGCCGATAAGGTAACAGCAGATGCAAACTTGAAAGCATTCAGAACAGAAGCGTGCAAGATGACTGCCCAAGCAGGAGTCAAATTAAGCATTTAATTAAAAAATTTAAACAAAAAGGTATATGCCTACAAGTACTATAATTTTAAATAACGGTTCTCAAATGACCGTGAATTATGATGTATCTAAAATGTTCGTTTGGGACAATAGATACACATATGCACAATATACGAACGGAACTGCTGCTACGGTAAACGTATTAGCAGGCACTGTGATGGGTAGAATTGCAGCAACGGGTAAAATCGTTCCAATGACAGCAGCAGCAATTGATGGCAGTGCAATACCTGTTGGTATTCTTGTTAAGGATTACGCAGTTCTTGCAGGCGGTACGGTAAGCATGGGTATCTGTATTGCAGGCGATGTAGTAGAAGATATGATTTTGTTCCAAGGTGCAGAAAATCTTTCGACTGTAGTTGCATTGCAAACTAACAGAGACAGAATAAGAAGCTTCACAGGTTTAAATCCTAAGCCTAGAACAGAATTAACAGAGTATGATAATTAATTCTAGCTCGTTTAAAAAAACTTAAAAACATTTAAATAATAAAGAAATGCCAGATATTGCAACAGTAGACGCCAGAGCGTTATTTACAGTAGATTTAGTTGATGTGTACAGCGACATGAAAGAAGCCCCGAAATATTTCGGTTCATACTTTCCTGAAAGCATACACCCTACAAAAAATCTTTCAATCGAAGTTGTAAGAAACTCCGAAAAGATTGCCGTAGATGTTCTTCGTGGAACGGAAGGAAATTTAAATACATTCTCTAAAAGCACAGAGAAAATATTTACACCTCCTTTGTTTGATGAATTTTTCAACTTAACAGAGCTTGATTTGTATGATGCGCTTTATACATATCAATCAATTTCAGGAGCGATGTACGGCCGTTTGGTTTTAGATGTTGCTGAAAAGGTTAAAGCACTTCAAAACAAAATTGATCGTTCGTATGAATTGATGCGCGCTCAAGCATTATTAACAGGTGTTGTTACACTTGTTAACGGTGATAATATTAACTTCGGTCGTAAGGCTGCATCGTTAGTAGACTTAGCAGCTACAGCAGGTGGTTACTGGTCAGCAGCAGTTGATCCGTTTGCGCAAATTCAGACAATGATTAATTTCTTGAGAACTCAAGGAAAGGCAACTGGTCATGTATATGATTTAACATTAGGCGATTCTGCTATTGCAGCATTGTATGCTAACGCAGCGTTTAAAGCACGTCAGAATTTGTTCTCTATGAGATTAGATTCTGTAGTGCCTCCGCAAGTATCAACAGAGGGTTCTGTTTATCATGGTGAAATTACAGCAGGTCCTTACCGTGTAAGACTTTGGTCTTATCCCGAATCTTACACAAATGCATCCGGCGTAATGGTTCCATACATGACACCTGAATATGGTATTTTATTACCTGAAAAACCGCACTTCAAAATGGCATATGCTGCAGTTCCTCAATTGGTGGATCCGCAAGCAGGTCCATACGTTGGTAAATACAAAATGTATGAATTTACAGATCAAAGAAAAGCTATCCATAGCATTGGTTTGAAATCTGCAGGCGTACCAATCACTACTGCAATTGACCAAGTGGTTACATTTAAAGCGGTATAAATTATTTTAGTCGGATGCTATTTGAGCATCCGACTATTTATTTTAATCATAAACTATTATGTCAAACTATAAAGTAATATCAAGCTCTTGCTATGGTGGAAACAAAGTTTTCTATGCAGGCGATATATTTAAAAATCATGACGTTTCAGAGCAGGATTTAATTCAGCTTTTGAAAGGCGGCTTCATTGAAGAAACGGAAGAAGAAGCTAATAAATCAAGCGAATTGCCTGTTGAAGAAATTGTAATTGAGCACGAAGAAAAAAAGTTGATTGAGCCTTTAGAAATAGAGGTTGAAGAAACGGAAGAAGAAGAAATTATTGATCCTTCCGAATTGCTTGGCAATAAAAACCAAGGTAAAAATTCTGGAAAGCATTCAAAGTAATAGGTTTGGTTTAGTTGATTAAAATAAAATAGGGGTGTAAATAACCCCTATTTTTTTACAGTATGGGATTGATCGAACAAGCACGCAAGGACATACAGAGAATAACAGAGGACGTTAAAGGCTTTGGTCAACAAATAGTACTCGTGTCTCCAACGGGTGTGATAGGTGCAGTTATAGGACTTCACAGAAAAATAAACCTAGGAGTTGATACAGATGGTAATATTGTTAACAGTAGACAATCATACGTTTCAATTTCGGAGAAAACACTAAACAACATAGCGTATCCAGTTCGAGGAGTTAATGGTGAGGTTTATTTAGCCAATCATTTATGCTACGTTAAGGATAGTACAGAACTTGTTAAGGCATATAAAATAATTAGCTGGACTCCCGATGAAGCAACTGGCATCATACCTATGTTTCTTGAGGTTTACACTCCAGCCATTGATGATGTTGTAATCAATTTCACAATTTTATTCCCCGTTATATAATGCCTAAAATACTTACAGTTGTAGGACCTCGTGTGTTTGAAGTTATTCGTAATCGGATAGCGGAAATACTCACGGATGAAATCAGTAACCAGGCAATTTTATCTAGTGATACGGTCTTTTTAAATACAAAAGTTCTTATTGAAAGTGGCGGACCTGAGGATCAGCAAGACCTTTCTGTTGTAAATGTTTCCTTGATGAATGGAACGTTTGGTGAAAGAAAATCTTACGACGGAAAAGTTAAAGGTAATTATCTATTCTCAATAGATGTTTACACCAACGATAAAAATAATAAACTTCAATCCGGTGATTATTTAGCTTCAGTAAAGTGTCAAAAATTAATAGGATTGTGTTTTGCAATATTAGACAATCCAATTTACAGAACACTTGGATATTCAGCGAAAGGATTTATTGAACGTGTAAAGTCAAACGATTTTAATTTTCGTGCACAGAATAAAGTCGATGCAAATAATACAGCAATGGGTAGGCTTGTGTTTGAAGTACAGGCAGACGAAACAGTTGATTTATTAACAGCTACAGTACTCACAGAATTTCAAACGAAGCTTACATTAAATACGAGTGGCAAAGGCTACTACTACGAAATTGTTTTATAAGTAATGGCAAATATAGATCAAATAAAACAAGCCATTATTGACACGGTATTGACTGGTGGAAGCAGGACAATGGCCTTGTCGATTCGAACTATACTAAATCAAATTGCCGATAGTTATGCAAACTTTAAAAACGGTGGTAAGTTATTTGAAGTAGAAGTTGGATACAAGGACGCTTTCAGGCCAAGTTCTGCAGGAGCATTTGCAACGGTGGATATGATTGGGGTTTCTGGACCTTCCGCAGTTACCAATTCCGCAACAAAAGCATTACTCGAAAACAATGCGAACTGGACGAACAACCAATACATTGGAGTAGCAATAACAGGACAGGTTGCAGGAGACTGGTATATAAACGATTCACACGATTACAAATTCTTTACAAGGCTAGGTGTTCTTACTGCGAGAAGAATTTATTACATCAATTCAACACCTCCAACAACAGGTTTTACATACACATTCCCTTTAACTCTTTCATAAGATGAGTCAAATAACATACGCAAATAAAATCACAGGCGATACATTCACGGCAGCAGAAGCAACGGAAATTAAAACAGTTGTTAATACAAATGAGACCTCCCAAGTAGCGCATGCAGCAAACACAGCCAACCCGCACGGTGTTACAAAAGCTCAAGTAGGTTTAGCAAGTGTAGATAATACTGCCGATGCTGCAAAACCAGTAAGCACGGCGCAGGCTGCTGCCGATAATGCTGTGTTAACTTCTGCAAACGGGTATACCGATGCTAAGGTTGAAGGATTGCAGTATAAAAATCCTGTAGCAGCTGCTACAACTACAAACATAACACTAGCGGGTGATCAATCAATTGATGGTGTTGTATTAGCTAACGGAGATCGAGTACTGGTAAAAAACCAAATCGACCAAAAAGAGAATGGTATTTATATAAAAGTTACTATGGGTTGGACTCGTTCAGCTGATTTTAATTTGAATTCAGAAATACCATTGGCACGTGTTGAAGTTGCTGGCGGTGCTCAGGCTGGTAAAACATTTAAGTGTACCAATACAGCTGTTACTTTAGGTACTACGAATATTGTTTTTGCAGAGGTTGCAATTAGTGGTTTGCAGTCTACATCTGAAAAAGGTGCAGCGAATGGATATGCACCGTTAAACAGTAATTCAAGATTACCATTA
>Ga0326734_1000042_pt1 | contig 43984 bp, 43 predicted proteins | sample 15_GP2_1315_FD_207944 | JGI IMG/M metagenome (GOLD analysis project Ga0326734, IMG submission 207944) | Glacier ice microbial communities from Ngari, Tibet, China - 15_GP2_131.5 | ecosystem: Environmental > Aquatic > Freshwater > Ice > Glacier | place: China: Ngari, Tibet | collected 2018-07-18 | reverse complement strand
TCGAATTGACGACGACGAAGTCGGCGTCGAGCACGATCACGCCGGCCGACATGTTGCCCAGCACCGATTCGAGGTGGGCCTTGGCGCTTTGCAGTGCGGCGCGGTTGCGCTCGACCGAGCTGCGCGCCTCGAACAGCTGGCCCGTCATGGTGTTGAACGATTGGGTCAAGGTGCCCAGTTCGTCCGAAGTGGTGACGATCGGGCGCGGCGACAGGTCGCCCTCGGCCACCGCGCGCGTGCCTTCGGCCAGCACCAGCAGCGGCTGCGCCAGGTTCGACGCCATCAGAAAGGCGCTGGCGACGGCGCCGAAGATCGCCAGCAGCAGCGTCAGCGTCAGCGTTTCGATGTACATCTTGCGCAGGCCCACGCGCGCCACGAAGCGCGTCTGGTATTCGCTGTAGGCGTTGCGCAGCACTTCGGCGTTGGTTGCCAGGTTGACCGGCACCGCCTGCAGCAGCTGCAGGTAGCGCGGCGCCGCGCCCGGCGGCTCCGGCACCGCGATCACCACCCGCAGGCGCAATCCGGTGGCAGCGTCGAGCGCGTCCGCGCCCTTGGCCGGCGTCGCGCTGTCGCGAAAGTCGCGCTCGATGCCGCCTTCGGACTGGGTGTACCCGCCCGGCATCTGCGCCCGCGTGAGCATCGGCGCGGTCGGCAGGTCGGCCGCCAAATTGGCCAGTTGGTCTTCGGCGGCGGCGGCCAGCAATTTGCCGTCGGCGTCGACCAGCATGGCGTTCTGCACGCCTTCCTGCTCGGTGACGATGCGGTTCAGGATCGCCTGGGTGGCTGCCGGCGGCTGGCCCGCCAGCGTGGCGCTGGCCACCCCGGCGCTGGCGCGCAGCTCGGCCAGCGACTCGTCGAGCGCGGCGCGCCCGAGGTCCAGGCCCGACTGCAGGGCAGCTTCGATCTTGACGTCGAACCAGGATTCGATCGAGTGCGACACGAACTGCACCGACACCAAAAAGATCACCAGTCCAGGCAGGATGCCGATGGCGGCGAACAGCAGCACCAGCCGCGCCATCAGGCGCGAGCCGAACTTGCCGCTCCTGTAGCGCCGGTACAGGCGCGCCAGCGCCACCACCACGAAGATCAGCAAGGCCACTGCGACGCCGGCATTGAGCCCCAGCAGCCACGAATAATAGCGGTCGAAAAAGCCCGAATTGTCGGACGCCGAGGCGAGCAGGAACAGCAAGATGCTGACGATGCCGCCACCGACCATCAACCCGTAGCGCAGGCCCTGTTTCACGCCTACTCCGCCCGGTAAATGAAGGTTTTCTTGGCTGAACCGAGCTGCCAGCCGGCGTTGTTGAAGGCGTTCACCTGCAGCGGCTTTTGCAGGAACTGGCGGTCCATGAACATGCGCAGCGTGACGTTGTAGGTCTCGCCCGGTTTCAAGCCGCTTTTCGGCGCGATCAGCCAGCGGCTCGGCCGCCGGATGTTGAACAGCGCGTCATCGAGGGTGGCGAAATTCTGCTTGATGCTGCCCACCACAGACACGTGGTACTGGCGCAGCAACACGTCGTACCAGATGCGCTGCGACTGGCGCGCCGACACCGCCTGTTCGTCGGTCCACCACCAGCGCGGACGGGTCAGTTCGACCTCGGTCGTGAAATACAGCGAAACGCCATGCTGGATCGCGTCCTCGAGGTCGCGATTGAGTTCGAACGCGTACCTGGCGTCCAGCCGGTAGCCGTCCTCGGTCACCTCGATGCGGGCGAGCATGACGTCGACACCGTCGGCCGCCCGCGCCTGGGCGCACGCGAACAGCAGCAGCTGGCAGGCGAGGAGTCGAAAAAATCGGATGGTCACAAGTGGGCCGGAACCTTAAAAAACCATTGCATTGTCGAAGCCTTGTTATGACGCGTTCTTCTGGAACAGGGCGTAGAACAAACCGTCGTGATCCTGCTCATCGCCTGCAGTCGGCAGCAGCTGGCCCGGCGCCGCCAGCCGGATGGCGCCGTGGCGGACCGCAAAAGCGGCCGCCTGCGCCTCCGATTCCTGCGGCCAAAGCGAACAGGTCACGAACAGCAATTTACCATTCGGGCGCAGCATCTGCCAAAGGTTGTCGAGAATTTTGGCCGAAAGTGTTGCAAGTTGGAGCGCGTCGCCCTTGCGCCGCAGCCAGCGGATGTCGGGGTGACGGCGCACGATGCCCGACGCCGTGCACGGCACGTCGGCCAGGATGCGGTCGAACTGCTGGCCGTCCCACCATACCGAGGTTTGCGCCTCGAACGCCTTCAGCGTGGCCGACAGGCCAAGGCGCTGCAGGTTTTCTTCGATCCGCACCAGCCGCTTGGGGTCGGAGTCGACCGCGGTCAGCTCGAGCTGCGCCAGTTCGAGCATGTGCCCGGTCTTGCCGCCGGGGGCGGCGCAGGCGTCGAGCACGCGCATGCCGTCGTGCAGGTCAAGCAGCGGCGCGGCCAGCTGGGCGCCGGCATCCTGCACCGAGCACAATCCCGCCTCGAAGCCCGGAATCAGGCTGACGCCGATCGCCTTGTCGAGCCGCACCGCTGTCGCGCCGATCTGTGACGCGCCAATGCCAGCGTCAGCCAGCAGCTGCAAATACGCTTCGACCGAAGTCTTGCGCAGGTTCACGCGCAGCGTCAGCGGCGGCTGCGCATTGCCGGCCGCGAGGATCGCCTGCCACTGCTGCGGATACGCCGCTTTGGCCGTGTCGATCCACCACTGCGGGTAGTTCCACAGCGCCACCGGGTCCTGCAGCGCCGTTTTCAGCAGCGCTTCGCGCTCGCGCAGGAAGCGCCGCAGCACGGCGTTGACCATGCCTTTGGCGTGCGCCATGTCGGGGTGAGCAGTGGCCACCGTGACGGCCTGGTCGACGACGGTGAATGCTTCGTACGGCGCCGTGGCCCCTTCCGGCGTGTCGATCAGCGACAGCGCGCAGCACAGCAGGCTGGCCAGCATCGGCGGCTCCGGCGCCTTCGACGTCATCACGCCGAGCAGCACTTCGCTGCGCCCGAGCTGGCGCATGGTGCGATAGGCGATGTCCTGGATCGCGCCGCGCACCTGCGGCGACGCCTGCGTGACGCCGAACGCGGTGGTGAGCGCCTGCGGCAGCGCCGCGCCGGCGCGCACCTGGGCGACCGCATTCGCCGCGCCCAGCAGGCACAACGCCAGCGAATCGGGCTTCAGGCGCGGCAGGTAGCCTGGCTGCAGCACCGGCTTGACCTCGTAGGTTTGGCGCAGGTGCGGCGCGGCGCCCGCAGGCGCAGGTGCAGGTGCAGCGACGGCAGGCGCAGGCGCGGCGGTCGCAGGTGCAGGTGCAGGTGCAGGTGCGGCGGGCCGCGGGCGGCGCTTCGGCGCGACGGGTTTGATGGAGAGCGTTGGGCGCTTGGCTGTCATGATGATCTTTGCGTGAGGCGTGAGTTGGTGCTGGCGTTGTGCGGGCGGCCGGCGTTGTGCCTGTCTGGTGGCAGATGGGCGGCACTGCATGAGCGGCACCATAAAGGCGCCAATTGTAACGGCTAAGGTAACGGCGAAGACTTCCGGCACGCTGAAAGCGGGCGTTTTGACAACAAAATCGGCGCATAATGTTTTATTAACAACATATTCCCGCAGCGCCAAACCAGTATAATTGGCGGTGTTTGCCCGTGGCCCGGCCACCGCTTTTTTACTCTGACAGATTACCCGCACAATGCTCGCCCAACAAAAACTTGAAATCGTTGCCCTGTTCCAGGCCGCCCTCGCCCCGCTGATCGCCGCATCCACCACGGCAACCGCAGCCGGCACCGATCTTGTTGCCGCCGTCGTGCTCGAGCGTCCGCGCGACCCGGCCCATGGCGACATCGCCTGCAACATTGCCATGCAACTGGCCAAGCCACTGAAAATGAACCCGCGCGAACTGGCTACCAGGATCGTCGGCGCCTTGCTGGCCGACCCGGCGGCGATTGGCCTGATCGAAGCGGCCGACGTCGCCGGTCCCGGCTTCATCAACCTGCGCGTCGCCGCCAGCGCCAAGCAGTCGGTGGTGCACACCATCCTGGCGCAAGGCGCACAGTTCGGCCGCAGCGACAACGGCGCCGGCAACAAGGTCGTCATCGAATTCGTCTCGGCCAATCCGACCGGCCCGCTGCATGTCGGCCACGGCCGCCAGGCCGCGCTCGGCGACGCGCTGTCGTCGCTGTTCGCCTCGCAAGGCTACGCGGTCACGCGCGAGTTCTACTACAACGACGCCGGCGTGCAGATCGCCACGTTGGCCAACTCGGTGCAAGCGCGCCTGAAGGGCTGCGTGCCGGGCGACCCGGCCTGGCCCGAATCGGCCTACAACGGCAACTACATCGCCGACATCGCCGCCGACTTCAAGGCCGGCAAGACGGTCTGCGCCAGCGACGGCCAGCCGGTTACCGCCAGCACCGACATCGACGACATCGACTCGATCCGCGCTTTTGCGGTGACGTATTTGCGCAACGAGCAGGACATCGACATGCAATCGTTCGGCGTCAAGTTCGACAACTACTTTCTCGAGTCGTCGCTGTACCTTGACGGCAAGGTGCACAACGCGGTCGCGGCGCTCGTCGCGGCCGGCAAAACGTTCGAGGAAGGCGGCGCGCTGTGGCTGCGCACGACCGACTACGGTGACGACAAGGACCGGGTGATGAAAAAATCCGACGGCACCTATACCTATTTCGTGCCCGACGTCGCCTATCACCTGGTCAAATGGCAGCGCGGCTTCGTCCAGGCGATCAACATCCAGGGCAGCGACCATCACGGCACCATTTCGCGCGTGCGCGGCGGCCTGCAGGCGCTTGGCGTCGGCATCCCGCACGGCTACCCGGATTACGTGCTGCACAAGATGGTCACCGTCATGAAGGATGGCGCGGAAGTCAAGATCTCCAAGCGCGCCGGCTCCTACGTCACGGTGCGCGACCTGATCGAATGGTCCGGCGACGGCGACATCGAACGCGGGCGCGACGCGGTGCGCTTCTTTCTCATTTCGCGCAAGGCCGACACCGAGTTCGTGTTCGACGTCGACGTCGCGCTGAAGCACTCGGACGAAAATCCGGTGTATTACGTGCAGTACGCGCACGCGCGCATCTGCTCGGTGCTGGCGCAATGGGGCGGCGACGAGGCGGCGCTGTGCGGCGTCGACCTGGCGCCCCTCAAAGCCCCGCGCGAAGCGACGCTGCTGGCGACGCTGGCGCACTACCCGGAAGCGCTCGAGCGCGCGCTGGTCGAACTGGGCCCGCACCAGGTCGCGTTCTACCTGCGCGAACTGGCCGGCGAACTGCACAGTTACTACAACGCCGAGCGCGTGCTGGTCGACGACGACGCGACGAAGACGGCGCGCCTGGCGCTGATGGTGGCCACCCGCCAGGTGCTGCGCAACGGCCTGGCGCTGATCGGCGTGTCGGCGCCGAACAAGATGTAAGCCGGCGCGATCGTCTCCACCCATGTCAACTTCGAAGGCACCCATGCACCGACCACCTCGTAGCGCATCGCGCCTGCGCCAGCAAGGCAATACCCTGACCGGCATGATCATCGGCCTGATCGTCGGCCTGGCCATCGCCGTGGCGGTCGCGCTGGCGATCACCAAAGGCGCCACGCCGTTTACCGACAAGGCGGCAAGACTTGGCAAGCTGGCCGAGCCGACTGCCGGCCAGGTGTCCGATCCGAACAAGCCGCTGTACGGCAGCAAGGAAGCGGCGCGCGAAGCGAACAAATATTTTGCCGACAAGGCCAGGCCGGCCACGGCCGCGCAGGAAGCCGATCCGCTCGCCGCGGTGATTGCCAACATGAAGGAGCCGGCCGAGCCGAAACCGGAAGCCAGGAAGCCCGCGGCGCCGGCGGACGCCGCCTTGGCGCATGAACTGGCGCGGGTGGCGGCGCCGAAAGCGGACGCCGGCGGCGACGACAAAGTCATCTACTTCCTGCAGGCCGGCGCTTTCCGCGAGATGCCGGACGCCGAAAACACCCGCGCCAAGCTGGCCCTGCTCGGCTTCGAGGCCACCATCAGCGACCGCATCAGCGATGCCGGCACCTTGCACCGGGTCCGGATCGGGCCCTACAATCAGGTCGAAGCGATGACCCGCGCTCGCGCCAAGCTGGTCGACAGCGGCATCGACGTGGCCATCGTGCGCAATCAAAAATAAACCAGGAGCCACGCATGCGCTTGATCCGTTTGATCCGTTTGAGCCGTACCTTGCTGTGCGCCGCCGCCATCGGTTTCGGCGCGGCGGCATCCGCTGTCGGCGCCGCCGATCCGAAGGACGGCGTCCAGTACCTGACCCTGCCGCAGGCGCAAAACACCGACGCCGGCAACAAGGTCGAGGTCACCGAGTTCTTCGCGTATTCCTGCCCGCACTGCAACAGCTTCGAGCCGCTGCTGGCGGCGTGGGTCAAGCAACAGGGCGACAATATCGTCTTCAAGCGGGTGCACGTGTCGGGCGGGCCCGGCGCGCTGGCGCAGCAGAAGCTGTTCTACACGCTCGAAGCGCTCGGCCTGATCGAGCCGTACCACCTCAAGGCGTTCAGCGCGATGCACGTCGAACGGCTGCGCTTTGCCAGCGACGAGGCGGTGTTCGACTGGGCCGCAAAGGCCGGCATCGACCGTGCCAGATTCGTCGACGCTTATGCGTCGCCATTCGGCATGCCGGCCAAGCTGCGCCGCAGCGAGCGCATGATGGCCGATTACCGCATCGACTCGTGGCCAACCATCGCCATCGGCGGACGCTACCTGACGTCGCCGACCCAGGCCGGCGCCGGCGCGCCGGGGTCGCAATCGGCAAAAACCGCGCAAACCGAAACGCAGCTGCAGCAGTCGGCGCTGGACGTGATGAATTTCCTGGTCGCGAAAGCGAAAGCGGAAAAGAAGTAGGCATGCGCACCTCGCCAGCGCGCGCGCCATGAACCGCGTTTTCATTACCGGCGCCTCGAGCGGCATCGGCGCCGCACTGGCGCGCGCATACGCGGCGCAAGGCGCCACCCTCGGCCTGCTGGCGCGCCGCCGCGGCGCCCTCGACGCCCTCGCCGCCAGCCTGCCCAATCCAGGCCGCCACCGGGTCTATCCGGTCGACGTCCTCGACCACGCGGCGCTGGCCGCCGCCTGCGCCGATTTCATCGCTTGCACCGGCGGTGCCGATATCGTCATCGCCAATGCCGGCGTGTCGCACGGCACGCTGACCGAATACGCGCAAGACGCGGCCATGTTCGACACCATTTTTGCCACCAACGTCAGCGCCACCGTCGCCACTTTTGCGCCCTTCATCGCCGCCATGAAGGCCCAGGCCGCCAAGCGCGCCCGGGGTTCCCGGTCCCCCGCGCCGACCTTGGTCGGCATCGCCAGCGTGGCGGCGATCCGCGGCCTGCCCGGCGCCGGCGCCTACTGCGCGTCGAAGGCAGCGGTGCTGAGCTACTGCGAATCGCTGCGGGTCGAAATGACACCGTACGGCATCCGGGTCGTCACCCTCGCCCCCGGCTACATCGACACCCCGATGACGCAGGGCAATCCCTACCCGATGCCGTTTCTGATGCCAGTCGAGCGCTTCGCCCGCCAGGCCGCCGCCGCCATCGCCGCCGGCGCCAGCTACCGCGTCATCCCGTGGCAGATGGGCGTTGTCGCCAAGCTGCTGCGGGTGCTGCCAAACGGCGTCTACGACCGGCTGGTCGCCGGCGCGCGCAGGAAACAACGCAAGGCTGCCGAAACGGGGACTGTATCATGAACGCCGGCATGAACGCCGGGCGGATCGCCACGCTCGGCGCTGACACCGCCGCCAACGTCGATGTCGAAGTCGTCGCCCACACCGGCTCGACCAACGCCGACCTGCTGGCGCGCGCCACCGACCTGGCGCGCGCCACCCTGCTCGTTGCCGAACACCAGAGCGCCGGCCGCGGCCGGGCCGGGCGCAACTGGCTGTCGGCCGCGGGCGCGTCGCTGACGTTTTCGCTGGCGTGGAAATTTTCCGGCGCGCCGCAACGCCTGCTTGGCCTGCCGCTGGCAACCGGCGTCGCGCTGACCGAAGCGGTGGCGGCGCAAGGCGTGCCGGTGCAATTGAAGTGGCCGAACGACATCCTCAAAGACGGCGCCAAGCTGGCCGGCATCCTGATCGAAACCCGCGGCGCCGTTGATGGCGGCACCTGGGCGGTGATCGGCGTCGGGATGAACCTGCTGATGCCTGACGAAATGGAGCAGCGCATTGGCTGCACCGTCGCTGCCGCGCCGTGGCTGGCGCGGATGGACCGCGATGTGCTGATGGCCGCCCTCTTGAGCGCGCTGGTGCGCGCCATGGAACAGTTCGAGGCGGCCGGCTTCGCCGCTTTTCGCGCCCGCTGGGATGGTTTGCACGCCTGGCGCGGCCAGATGGTGGCAATCATCGACGCCGGCGCCGTCCTGCAGCAAGGCGTGGCGGTCGGCGTCGACGACAGCGGGCGCCTGCTGCTCGACACCGTTGACGGACGCGTCGCGGTGCTGGCGGGCGACGTCTCGCTGCGCCGCTTCGGCAATTGCGCCGACAGTTGCGCCGACACCGGGGCGGACCGTTGATATGCTGCTGCTGATCGACGCCGGCAACACCCGTATCAAGTGGGCACTGGCGGCCGACGACGCCCCGCTCGGCCAGTGGTCCGACTCCGGCGCCGTCACCCACGCCGAACTCAATCACCTGCCGGCCAGCTGGCGCCACGCCGGCGTCACGCGCGCCATCGTCTCCAACGTCGCCGGCGGCAAGGTGCGCGACCAGCTGCAGCTGATGCTGATGCTGATGCTGCCGGCCGCAATCGTCACCTGGTTCGCGTCCGTGCCGGAACTGGCCGGAGTGCGCAACGGCTACCGCAATCCGGCGCAACTGGGCTGCGACCGCTTCGCCGCGGCGATCGGCGCGCGCGCGCTGGAGCCGGCCAAAGCGCTGGTGGTGGCCACCTGCGGCACCGCCACCACCATCGACGCCGTCAACCTTGACGGCGACTTCATCGGCGGGATGATCGTGCCGGGCCTCGCTCTGATGGCCGCCGCGCTGGCGCGCAACACGGCGCAGCTGCCGCAGATCGCCGCTGGCGGCGCCAGCGGGACCTGCAACACCGCCGCGGCCGGGTTTGCCGACAATACCGAAGACGCGATCCTGTCGGGCTGCCTGTCGGCCCAGGCCGGCGCCATCGAGCGCGCCTGCGGCCTGCTCGGCCCCAGCCTGTGCATGCTGTCCGGCGGCGCCGCGCGCCACATTGCGCCGGCGTTGTCAACGCCGTACCGGATGGTCGACAACCTGGTGCTGATCGGCCTGCACGCCACCCTTTTTAACCTGCAACCTGCAACCTGCAACCGGAATTAGCCCGTGCTGAAATTGATCTTCTGGTTTTTGCTGTGCCTGAATGGCCTGCTGTTCGCCTACAGCCAGGGCTTGCTTGGCAATGGCAACGGCAACGAGCGCGAGCCGGCGCGCGTCAAGAACCAGCTCAACGCCGACAAGCTGCGCCTGGTGCCGGCGCCAATCGCCCGCCCGAACCCTGTGGCCGAGGCGACGCCAACGCTGCCGGCGCCCACCCTCGTCGCCTGCATCGAAGCCGGCATTTTTTCGCCAGCCGACGCCCGCCGCTTCGAAGCGCAGCTGGCGCCGCTGCAGTTGGGCCAGCGCCAGCGCCGCTTCAGCCGCGCCAGCACCGATGCCACCAGCCACATCGTCTTCATTGCGCCGCAAGGCAGCAAGGAAGCGGCCGAGCGCAAGGCCGGCGAACTGAAAAACCTCGGCGTCACCGATTACTTCATCGTGTCCGACAACTCGGCGCTCAAGTGGGGCATTTCGCTGGGCGTGTTCAAGTCGGAGACGGCGGCCCGGACCTTGCTGGCCATGCTCGGCAAGCAGGGCGTGGCCAGCGCCAGGCTGACAACGCGCCCCGCGCAGCCGGGCAGGCTGGCATTTCGCTTCAGCGGGATCGACGCCGCCACCAGGGCGAAAATCGACGCCATCACCGAACCGTTCGCCGGCATCGACACGCGCAACTGCGAATGAGCGTTTGCTGATGCGGGATGCAATGCCAGAGCTGTTGCGTCAGTCGGCGGTGCGGCGCACCACGATCGGCTTGATCGCCAGCGCCGGCGGCAGCGCGCGGCCGGCCTGCTGCGCTTCGTCGCGGTTGTCGAACGGGCCGCCGTACAGCCGGTGCACGGCGCCCGATTGCACCACCTCGACGATTTTGACCGCGCTGGAGGCGAGCACGCGGACGCGCACTTCGGCGGCCCTGTCGGCGCGGCTGTAGGCGCCCAGCTGCAGGTAAAAGCCGTCGGTGACCGACTTGCGCGGCGGTGCGGCGGCGGTGGTGTCGTCGGCAATCGCCGCCATCTCGGGCGGGGCCGGCGCCATGCGCATGGCGTCGGCGCTGCGCGCCGGCGCGCCCGGCACCAGCCGCTCGAGTTCGACCTCATGGCTGCCTTTGGCCAGCAAGCCCAGTTTCAGCGCCGCCGTGTACGACACGTCGACAATGCGGCTCGAATGGAACGGGCCGCGGTCGTTGATCCGCACCACGACCGACTGCCCGCTGGCGACGCTGGTGATGCGCGCAAACGACGGGATCGGCAGCGTCGGATGGGCCGCCGTCATCTTGTACATGTCGTACGGCTCGCCCGACGAGGTGCGCTGGCCGTGGAATTTTTTGCCGTACCAGGTGGCCACGCCGCGCTGGGAAAACGGCGCGTCGTTTGGCATCGGGCGATAGGTCTTGCCGAACACGACATACGGCCGGTTGGCGTAGGTCGCCAGCGGCTCGGCCTTGACGACCGCGTCGGGCACGTCGCGCAAGTTGGCGGGCGGATGCGCGCCGGGGCCGTCGTCCATGTAGTAGCCGCCGCGCCCGGAGCCGGCGGCCGGCATCACCTGCAGATGCGGGTCGGCCTTCGGGTGCGGCGCCGGCGAGGGAGCATGCGGCGCCAGGCCGCCGCAGCCGGCCAGCAGCCAAGCCGCCAGCGCGGCCAGTACGGCCGGGGACTTGAGCGTGCGCCGCGTCAAGTCTGCACCAGCTTGCGGTGGCGCTGGATGCTCATCAGGATGCCCGCGCCCAGTCCCAGCGTCATCAGCGCGGTGCCGCCGTAGCTCATGAACGGCAGCGGCACACCGACCACCGGCAGGATCCCGCTGACCATGCCCATGTTGACGAAGGCATAGGTAAAGAAGATCATCGTGATGGCGCCGGCCAGCAGACGCGTAAACAGGGTCGGCGCGTTCGCCGCGATCATCAGGCCGCGGCCGATCAGCAGCAAATAGAGCAGCAGCAGGAACAGGATGCCGACCAGGCCGAACTCTTCCGCATAGACCGAGAAGATGAAGTCGGTGGTGCGCTCGGGGATGAACTCGAGATAGGCCTGGGTGCCCTTGTGGTAGCCCTTGCCGAACACCCCGCCGGAACCGATCGCGATCGTCGACTGGATGATGTGAAAGCCCTTGCCGAGCGGGTCCGACGTCGGGTCGATCAGCGTCATGACGCGCTCGCGCTGGTAGTCGTGCATCATCGACCAGGCCACCGGCAGGCTGGCGGCGGTCGCCAGCACCAGCGCGATGAGCGCTTTCCACGACAGGCCGGCGAGAAAAATCACGTAGAAGCCGGACGCCAGCACCAGCAAGGCGGTGCCGAGATCGGGCTGCTTGGCGATCAGCGCGACCGGAATCACCAGCAGCACGGCGGCGAGCACGAACGAATGCCAGCGCAACATGCCAGAGCGCTGCTGGAAGTACCAGGCCAGCATCAGCGGCATGGCGATCTTCATGATTTCGGACGGCTGGATATCGAAGCCGATATGCAGCCAGCGGCGCGCCCCCTTCTTGATCACGCCGAACATGAACACCGCCACCAGCAGGCCGACGCCGACCGCGTAGATCGGCACCGCGTAGCGCAGCAGCGTCTGCGGCGGCACCAGCGCGGCGATCCACATCACCACGAACGCCAGCAGGAAATTGCGGATCTGCCCCTCCAGGCGGCCGGGGAAATCCATGCCGGCCGAACTGAGCGTGATCAGCGCGGTGCTCAGCAGCAGGAACAGGATCAGCGCCAGCGGCGCGTCGAACACCGTGACAAAAGGCCGCAATCGGCGCCACAGCGAGCGTCGTTCGTTGATGCGCATGGTCAGTCCTTGTTGCCCGGCGTTTCGGCGCCCGGCTTGTGCAGGGTGTCGATGCCGGCGTTGGCCTTGAACTCTTCCACCGGCAGCAGCTCGGCGTCTTCCTTCGGCACCCTGGTGGTGTCTTTCTGGCCCGGGCGTTTGCCCAGCAGGTAGTAGTCGAGCGCCTTGCGCACGATGGGCGCCGCCACGCCGGCGCCGAAGCCGGCGTTTTCGACCACCACGGCGATCGCGATGCGCGGCTTGTCGGCCGGCGCAAAGGCGGTGTACAGCGCGTTGTCGCGCAGCCGCTCGTGGATCGCATTGGCGTCGTACTTGCCGCCTTTCAAGCCGATCACCTGTGCGGTGCCGGTCTTGCCGGCGGAGACGTAGCCGGCGTTCTGGAACGCCTTGTAGCCGGTGCCGCTCTGGTCGGTCGTCACGCCCACCATGGCGCGCTTGATGATGTCGATGTTGTGCTGCTTGAGCGGGATGCGCGCGCTCTCCTTGGCCACCGTCAGGGTGCGCGCGCGGGTGGCGCCGTCTTCCAGGATCTTGACCAGATGCGGCTTCATCACCACCCCATTGTTGGCCAGCGTCGACACCGCATGCGCCAGCTGCAGCATGGTGTAGTTGTTGAAGCCCTGCCCGATGCTGATCGAGACGGTGTCGCCGCCGACCCATTTCTGCATCGCGCGGTTCTTTTTGAAGCGCTCGCGCTTCCATTGCTGCGACGGCAGCACGCCGACCTTTTCGTGCTCGAGGTCGATGCCGGTCGGCTGGCCGAAGCCGAACTGCTTCATGAAACCGGAGATGGCGTCGATGCCCATCTCATTGCCGAGCTGATAGTAGTAGGTGTCGCAGGAGGCGACGATCGAACTGTACATGTTGACGTGGCCGTGGCCGCCCGGCTTGTCGTCGTTGAAGCGGTGCCCGCCCAGCATGAAAAACCCGGGGTCGGAAATGGATTGCTCGGCGTTGCGCTTGCCCAGCTCGAGCGCGGCGAGCGCCATGAACGGCTTGAAGGTCGAACCGGGCGGATAGGTGCCCGACAGCGGCCGGTTCATCAGCGGCCGGTCGAGCGAGGTATTGAGCTCGTTCCAGCTTTGCGTGTCGATGCCGTCGACGAACAGGTTGGGGTCGAAACCGGGCCGCGACACGTACGCCAATATGTCGCCCGTCTCAGGCTCGATCGCCACCAGGGCGCCGCGCCATTCGCCGAACGCTTCCTCGATCACTTTTTGCAGTTCGATGTCGATCGACAGGATCAGGTTGCTGCCCGGCGTGGCCGGCGTGCGCGACAGCGTGCGGATCGCGCGCCCGCCGGCCGAACGCTCGACCTGCTCGTAGCCGGTCTGGCCGTGCAGCAGCCGCTCGTAGCTTTTCTCCAGTCCTTCCTTGCCGATATGGTCGGTGCCGCTGTAATTGGCGGCGGCGTCGGAGGCCTCGATCACGCCGGCATCGGCGGCGTTGATGCGGCCGATGTAGCCGATCACGTGCGAGGCGACTTCGCCCATCGGATACTGGCGGAACAGCCGCGCCTGCACTTCGACGCCGGGAAAGCGGAAGCGCTGGGCAGAAAAGCGCGCCACTTCGTCGTCCGTCAGGCGCGAGCGCAGCGGCACGCCGGTGAAGCTTTTCGATTCCTCCAGCAAGCGCTTGAAGCGTCTGCGGTCCTTCGGCCCGATCTCGACCAGCCTGGCCAGTTCGTCGATCACCGAATCGAGCGATGCCTGCAGCTTGGACGGCGTGATCTCGAGCGTGTAGGCGGAGTAGTTGCGCGCCAGGACGACGCCGTTGCGGTCGACGATCAGGCCGCGGTTCGGCACGATCGGCACCACCGCGATGCGGTTGTCTTCGGCCTGCGCCATGTACTGGCTGTGCTTGACGACCTGCAGCCAGACGAAGCGCGCCACCAGCAGGCCGAAGCAGGCGAACACGAAGATGACGACCGCCGTCAGGCGCATCCGGAACAGGTGGATTTCGCGGTCGTTGTCCTTGATTTCAGTCATCGCGGGCGCACCGGGTCAGATCGGCCGGGTATGGTCGCGGTCGACGGCGCGCCGCTGCGGCGCCAGCAGCATCCAGGTGACGGCCGGCCACAGCGCGATCGCCACCACGCTCTCGACGAAATGAACCCAGCCGGGGAAGCGGCCGGAGACGATGAAGCGCACCAGCACCTGGATCGCCTGGGTAAACAGCAGCAGCGGGAACACGTGCAGCGCCTGCGTCAGCACCGGGAACCACAGCACCCGGCGGTGAATCATGATCGCCAGGTAGGACAGCATGGTGTAGGCCAGCGCGTTCTCGCCGAGCAGGGTCGAGTCGTGCACGTCCATCATCAGGCCCATGCAGAAAGCGATGCCGATGCCGACCTTGCGCGGCTGGTGGATGCCCCAGAAGACCAGCACCAGGGCGACGAAATCGGGGGCGCCGATCCAGCGGCCCCACGGCAGCAGGTTGAGCATGAAGGCGCCGGTCAGGCTGAGTGCGATGAACAGCGGGCTGACCGGCTGCAGGATGTAATGCGGGCGGTTCATTGGGCAGCTTTCTGTGTGGCGGGCGGCGCCGGCCTGGAAACGACCGGGGCAGTGTCAGGCACGGCGACCGCTGGCGCCGGCGAAAGCGGCGCCACATCGAGCGGCACCATCTTCGGCAAGCCCTGCTTCTTGCCGCGCGCCTTGGGCGGCTCTTCGGCGGGGCGCGGCAGCACGTCGGACGCCGCCATCAAAATCAGCAACTGGCGGTTGCGGTCGATGCCGGCCAGCGGCTGGCACACCACGCGCCCGAACGCGCCGGCCACGCTGCTTTCGACCTGCACCACCTTGGCCACCGCCAGCCCGGCCGGATAGACGCCGTCCATGCCGGAGGTGATCAGCACGTCGCCGACCAGGATGTCGGCGTTCGGCGCCACGAAGCGCAGGTCGAGCAGGCCCGACTGGCCGCGGCCGTAGGCCACGCTGCGCAAACCGTTGCGCAGCACCTGCACCGGAATTGCCTGCTCCTTGTCGGTCAGCAGCGTCACTTCCGAGGTGAACGGAAAGACGCGGGTGACCTGGCCGATGACGCCGGCGTTGTCGATCACCGGCAGGCCGAGCGCGACGCCCTGGCGCAGGCCGCGGTCGAGCACCACCTTGCGGGTCGACGGATCGCGCGTCTCGTACAGAATTTCGCTCATCATCGACTTGACCGGCAGGTGCGCGCGGGCGTCCATCAGTTTGCGCAACTGGACGTTTTCGGCCATTTGCAGCTGGGCCTGCTGGCGCGCCTGGGCGTCGGCCACTTGCAAGCTTTGCAGCGCGCGCACCTGCTTTTGCAGCATCGCCACGGTCGAAAAGTAATTGCCCACGCTGGCCAGTGCGTCGCGCGGCATCAAAGCGGCCATTTGCAGCGGGTACAGCACGGTGCCGGCGGCCTGGCGCAGCGTCGCCAGCACGTGCAATCGCGCATCCATCATCAACAGGGCGATCGAAATGCATGCGAAAACGGTCACCTTGACGCGGGCCGGAGCGCCTTGCTTGAAGAGCGGCGGAGGACTGTATTCCATGACTTCCAATAATGACAGCGCGGGTCGGCATCAAAGCCTGACGTCAACACCGGGGTCGGGCCCCGGTCACCGTGCGCCGCCTTCTACTCGTACGAAAACATCGATCCGAGCTTGTCCATGCGCTCGAGCGCCATGCCGGAACCGCGCACCACGCAGGTGAGCGGATCTTCGGCGACCAGCACCGGCAGGCCGGTCTCTTCCATCAGCAGGCGGTCGAGGTCGCGCAGCAAGGCGCCGCCGCCGGTCAGCATCATGCCTTTTTCGGCGATGTCGGCGCCCAGTTCGGGCGGCGTCTGCTCGAGCGCGTTCTTCACCGCCGAGACGATGTTGTTGAGCGGGTCGGTCAGCGCTTCGAGGATCTCGTTGGACGAGATCGTAAACGAGCGCGGAATGCCCTCGGACAGGTTGCGGCCCTTCACTTCCATCTCTTTCACTTCCGACCCTGGAAACGCCGAACCGATGGCCTTCTTGATCGCTTCGGCCGTCTGCTCGCCGATCAGCATGCCGTAGTTGCGGCGGATGTAGTTGACGATCGCTTCGTCGAACTTGTCGCCGCCGACCCGCACCGAACCCTTGTAGACCATGCCGCCGAGCGAGATGATGCCCACCTCCGTGGTGCCGCCGCCGATGTCGACGACCATCGAGCCGGTCGCTTCCGACACCGGCAGGCCGGCGCCGATCGCCGCCGCCATCGGCTCTTCGATCAAATAGACCTGGGAGGCGCCGGCGCCGAGCGCCGATTCGCGGATCGCGCGACGCTCGACCTGGGTCGAGCCGCACGGCACGCAGATGATGATGCGCGGCGATGGCCGGAAAAACTTCGAGTCGTGCACCATGCGGATGAACTGCTTGAGCATCTGTTCGGTGACGGTGAAGTCGGCAATCACGCCGTCCTTCATGGGCCGGATCGCTTCGATATTGCCCGGCACTTTGCCCAGCATCTGCTTGGCTTCCTTGCCCACTGCCTGGATCGTCTTCTTGCCGTTCGGGCCGCCTTCCTGGCGGATCGCAACGACCGATGGCTCGTCGAGCACGATGCCCAGGCCGCGGACATAGATCAGGGTATTCGCCGTACCCAGGTCGATCGCCAAATCGTTCGAAAAATAGCTGCGTAAAAAACCAAACATGTGTGTCCTGATGCGCAACGGCGTGCGCCTAAGCATTAATAAGGTGGAGCGGCCGCGCACCGCGTTCAAATATCGCCGGCGGCGGCGTGGTGGTTTATATGCTGCGGCAGCCCGTTTTCAGCGCCGGCAACGCATTAACCCGCCATTCTACCTTATAATTTGCCGGTTAAATGCCTACAGGCCTCTCAATTGCACCTCGTCATGCTTAGCTAAATCGGCGGCATTGCCAAGGTTTTACAGTCTTTAGCGCGGCGTTATATAAACTTCTTCCATATTGCTCAACCAATCGAACGCGGCTTTCACCGCGCACCCTGCCATGTCCCTGACCCTCTCTGACGTAAAACGGATTGCCCACCTGGCTCAACTCGACATGGACGACGCGCATGCCGCGACCGCCCTCGGTGAACTCAATGGCATCTTTGCGCTGGCCGAGCAGATGCAGGCAATCGATACCGACGCCGTGGCGCCGCTGTCACACCCGCTCGCCGCCTGGCTCGGCAGCTTGCCGCTGCGCCTGCGCGAGGACATCGTCACCGAAGCAAACCGGCGCGACGCCTACCAGACGCCGGCGCCGAAAACCCAGGACGGCCTGTACCTGGTGCCGAAAGTGATCGAGTAAGTGTTTGAACAAGCGATTGGACAAGCAACTGAGCAAGCGACTGAGCAAGCCCTACTCCACGAATTCCACCATCGAGCCATGCATACCAAAACAATCAAAGAGTTGTCCGCGCTGCTGCACGCAAAACAGCTGTCCGCCACTGAACTGACCGGCCACTTCCTGCAGCGCGCCCAGGCCAGCGACCTGAACGCCTTCCTGCACATCGATCCGGCGCTGTCGCTGGCGCAGGCCAACGCCGCCGATGCGCGCTTCGCCGCCGGCACCGCCGGCCCCCTGACCGGCATCCCGATCGCCCACAAGGACATTTTTGTCACCCAAGGCTGGCGCTCGACCGCCGGCTCGAAGATGCTGGCCAATTACACCAGCCCGTTCGACGCCACCGTCGTCGCCCGCCTTGAGGCCGCCGGCATGGTTACCCTCGGCAAGCTCAACTGCGACGAATTCGCGATGGGCTCGTCGAACCAGAATTCGGCCTTCGGAGCGGTGCTGAACCCGTGGGACAAGCTGGCGGTGCCGGGCGGCTCGTCGGGCGGCTCGGCGGCCGCCGTCGCCGCCCGCCTGGCCCCGGCCGCCACCGCCACCGACACCGGCGGCTCGATCCGCCAGCCCGCCGCATTCTGCGGCGTCACCGGCGTCAAGCCGACCTACGGACGCGTGTCGCGCTTCGGCATGATCGCGTTCGCTTCCTCGCTCGACCAGGGCGGCCCGATGGCGCAAACGGCCGAAGACTGCGCCATGCTGCTGGGCGAAATGGTCGGCTTCGACGAGCGCGATTCGACCTGCCTGACCGTCGCCCAGGGCAACCTGCGCGAAGATTTTACGCGCGACCTGAACTTGCCACTGACGGGCCTGCGCATCGGCGTGCCGAAAGAGTATTTCGGCGACGGCCTGGCCAGCGACGTCGAACAGGCCGTGCGCGCCGCCCTCGAGCAGTTCGTCCAGCTCGGCGCCACGCTGGTCGACATCTCGCTGCCGAAAACATCGCTGTCGATTCCGGTCTACTACATCATCGCGCCGGCCGAGGCGTCGTCGAACCTGTCGCGCTTCGACGGCGTGCGCTACGGCCACCGCGCGGCCGCGTACACCGACCTGGCGGACATGTACAAGAAGTCGCGCGCCGAAGGGTTCGGCCGCGAAGTGCAGCGCCGCATCATGGTCGGCACCTATGTGCTGTGCCACGGCTACTACGACGCCTACTATGTCAAGGCGCAAAAGATCCGGCGCCTGATCGCCGACGACTTCCAGGCCGTGCTCGGCGCCACCTGCGACGTCATCATGGGACCGGTCGCGCCGACGGTGGCCTGGGACCTGGGCGACAAGACCGACGATCCGGTTGCCGCCTACCTGGCCGACATCTACACCTTGTCGACCAGCCTGGCGGGATTGCCCGGCATGTCGATCCCGTGCGGCTTCGGCCAGGGCGAAAAAAACGCCAAGCGCCCGGTCGGGCTGCAAATCATCGGCAACTATTTTGCCGAAGCGAAACTGCTGGGCATCGCCCACCAGTACCAGCAAGTGACCGACTGGCACACCCGCCTACCCCACCTAGCTTCACCTGCCGGCGCTTGAGCCGGTCAGAAGAAAGAGAGAACACCATGCAATGGGAAGTCGTCATCGGTCTTGAAAACCACGTGCAGCTCACGACCAATTCAAAAATCTTCAGCGGCAGCGCGATCCGCTTCGGCGCCGCCCCGAACACCCAGGCCAGCCCGGTCGACCTGGCGTTGCCGGGCGTGCTGCCGGTGATGAACAAGGGCGCGGTCGAACGCGCGATCCGCTTCGGCCTGGCGGTCAATGCGAGCATCGCGCCGCACTCGGTGTTTGCGCGCAAGAACTATTTTTATCCCGATTCGCCGAAAGGCTACCAGATCAGCCAGTTCGCCGATCCGGTGGTCGTCGGCGGCTGCGTCAGCTTCGGCTTCGAAAAAGACGGCAAGTTCGAAACGCGCACCATCAATCTGACGCGCGCCCATCTCGAGGAAGACGCCGGCAAGTCGCTGCACGAAGACTACGCCGGCATGACCGGCATCGACCTGAACCGGTGCGGCACGCCGCTGCTCGAAGTCGTCTCGGAGCCGGAAATGCGCAGCGCCGCCGAAGCGGTCGCCTACGCCAAGGCGCTGCACTCGCTGGTGGTGTGGCTCGGCATCTGCGACGGCAACATGCAGGAAGGCTCGTTTCGCTGCGACGTCAACGTCTCGGTGCGCCCGCTCGGCACAACTGAACTGGGCACCCGCTGCGAAATCAAGAATTTGAATTCGTTTCGCTTCATCGAGGAAGCCGTGCACTACGAAGTGCGGCGCCAGATCGAACTGATCGAAGACGGCGGCAAGGTGGTGCAGGCAACGCGCCTGTGGGATCCGGACAGGAAGGAAACGCGGGCCATGCGCACCAAGGAAGACGCCCAGGATTACCGTTATTTTCCGGACCCCGACTTGCCGCCGCTGGAAATTTCGGCCGACTGGATCGCGCGGGTAAAAGCCGACATGCCGGAACTGCCGGCGGCGATGCGCATCCGCTTCGGCGCCGACTACGGCCTGCTCGACTACGATTGCCTGATACTGACGCAATCGCACCAGATGGCGGCGTATTTCGAAGCCGTGGTGGCGATCGCCGGCACGCCCAACGCCAAGACGGCGGCCAACTGGCTGATGGGCGACGTTGCCTCGATGCTGAACCGCGAAAACGTCGACATCGCCGCGTCCCCGGTGGCAGCGTCGCAACTGGCGCTGCTGCTGGTGCGGATTGCCGACGGCACGATTTCGAACAAGATCGCCAAGGAAGTGTTCGCCGCGATGTGGGAAGCGAAGTCGCTCGACGAGCACATCGCCGACGCCATCATCGACCAGAAGGGACTGCGCCAGATTTCGGACAGCGGCGCGCTCGAGGCGATCGTCGACGAGGTGCTGGCGGCGAACGCCAAATCGGTCGAGCAGTACCGCGCCGGCAAGGAGGCGGCCATCAACGCGCTGATCGGCCAGGCGATGAAGGCCTCGAAAGGCAAGGCCAACCCGGCGCAGTTGACGGCGCTGCTGAAGCAGAAGCTGGCGGCGGCTTAATTGACCATGGTGCCGTAGCGGGCGCGGTAGTGTGACACCGCCTCGCGGTACTGCGCCAGCTGCGGATCCGCTCCCGCTTCGGCGGCGGACAGGTAACTGAACAAATCGTCGAGGTTACCGATCGAAATCACCGGGATGCCGAATTCGCGGCTCACTTCCTGCACCGCCGAACTGGCCGACAAGGCGCCGTCGACGCCCGAGCGCTCCATCCGGTCGAGCGCGATCAGCACCGCGCAGGGCACGGCGCCGGCGGCGCGGATCATGTCGACCGATTCGCGCACCGAGGTGCCGGCCGAAATGACGTCGTCGATGATGACGACCCTGCCGGCAAGCTTGGCGCCGACGATGGTGCCGCCCTCGCCATGGTCTTTCGCTTCCTTGCGGTTGAAGGCAAACGACGTGTTGCGGCCCTTGCCGGCCAATGCCACGGCGGTGGCGCTGGCCAGAGTAATGCCTTTGTACGCCGGCCCGAACAGCATGTCGAACTCGACCCCGGAGTCGAGCAGGGTCTGCGCATAGAACTGCGCTAATTGGGCCAGTGTCGCGCCTTCGTGAAACAGCCCGGCATTGAAGAAATACGGCGACAAGCGCCCCGCCTTGGTCGTAAATTCGCCGAAGCGCAGCACCCCTGCCGAGACGGAAAACGCGATAAACTGTTGCCGCAAATTATGCACAATGACCCCTGTTGTTTGGCTGTGATGAAACGTGGCCGTATTTTAATCCGGCGCCAGCGCCACCGCCAGCGCTCATCGCAGCCATCGCCCTCCTTCTTTTGCCCTTGATACCATGCCAAAAATTATTTCCGCCAACCTCAACGGTATTCGCTCGGCCCACAAAAAAGGCTTTTTCACCTGGATGGCGGCGCAAACGGCCGATTTCATTTGCGTCCAGGAGCTGAAGGCGCAACTTGGCGACATGACCGAGGAGTTCCTCGCCCCCGGCGGCTACCACGGTCATTTTCACTATGCCGAGAAAAAGGGGTATTCCGGCACCGGCGTCTACAGCCGTGTCAAGCCGGACGCCATGCGCAGCGGCTTTAGCTGTGCCGAATTCGACGCCGAAGGGCGCTATACCCGCTGCGATTTCGGCAACCTGACCATCATCTCGGTGTACTGCCCGTCCGGTTCGTCGTCGCCCGAGCGCCAGGAAGCGAAGTTCCGCTTCATGGCCGCGTTCCTGCCGCACCTGCAAGAGCTGAAGGCCGAGGGCCGCGAGGTCGTCATCTGCGGCGACTGGAACATCGCCCACCACGAGATCGACCTGAAGAACTGGAAAGGCAACAAGAAGAACTCCGGTTTTTTGCCGCAAGAGCGGGCGTGGCTCACGCGCGTGTTCGACGAAGTCGGCCTGGTCGACGTCCACCGCGGCATCGACCAGCGCGCAGAGCAGTACACCTGGTGGAGCAACCGCGGCCAGGCATATGCCAAGAACGTCGGCTGGCGCATCGATTACCACGTCGCCACCCCCGGCATCGCGGCGCAGGCGCACACCGTCTCGATCTACAAGGACGAGCGTTTTTCGGACCACGCGCCGTTGATCATCGATTACCGCATCGATTACGGCATCGACTACTCCAGCGACGCCGCGCCGTAGCCGAGGCGGCGTTCGCTGGAAAATTCGCGCGCTTCCCCGCTCAAGGGATCGGTGAACGCAATCGAGCGCGCCAGCAGTTGCAGCGGGCGGGTGAAATCGTCGCCCCGGCACGGCTGCGCATGGGGATAAAAAGCGTCGTTGGCGATCGGCGCGCCGAGCGAGGCCATGTGCACGCGCAGCTGGTGCTTGCGGCCGGTGTGCGGCTGCAGGCGGTACAGCGCCAGCGGCCCCTGCATGCCGGTCATGTGGATGCTGGTTTCCGAATTCGGCGCGCCCGCCACTTCCTGCATGCGAAAGAACGGCGTGCCCTCGACCATCAGGCTGCGGTGGATGTGCGGCCAGGCCAGGTGTTCGAGCGGCGCCGCCAGCGCTTCGTAGACCTTCGACACCTGGCGCTTCTGGAACAGCGACTGGTAGGCGCCGCGGCTGGCGATGTTCGACGAAAACAGCACCACGCCGGCCGTTTCGCGGTCCAGGCGGTGAATCGGCACCAGGTCGTCGATGCCCAGCGTCAGTTTCAGCCGCACCAGCAAGGTCTCGTGCAGGAAGCGCCCCGCCGGCGCCATCGGCAAAAAATGCGGCTTGTCGGCGACCACCAAATGCGCATCCTGGAACAGCACCCGCTCGCGGTACGGAATCGCCGTTTCAAGCTCCAGTTCGCGGTAGTACCAAATGCGGGTGCCGGAGCGCACCACGCTGTCGGGCGCCAGGCGCGTGCCGGCGCCGTCGACCACCTGACCGCGCGCCATGCGGCTGCGCCAGGCAGCTTCGCCGACCGCCGGGAACTGCTCGACCAGAAAATGGATCATGGCGCCGCCGCTGCCGCGCGCCAGCCACAGGTAGCTCGGCCCCACACCATTCAGGATCGGCAACGGCGCGACGGCGTTGGCGGCGGCTTGCCGTCCCATCTCGCGCAGCGCCATCCTAATTTTGCGCCGTGCGGTAAGCCGGCAAGCTGGCGGCGCTGACGCCCTTGCTGCGCGCGTACAGCGGCAGCAGCACGTTCATGTGGGCGTTGATCTGGTCGATGCGGTCCTGGCCGCCCGGGTGGGTCGACAGCAGTTCGACCGGCGCGCGCTGGTTCAGCGCACCCATCTTTTGCCACAACGCGACGCCGGCGCGCGGATCAAACCCGGCGCGCGCCGCCAGGTCGAGGCCGATCAGGTCGGCCTCGCGTTCCTCGTCGCGCGAAAACTTCAGCACCACCATCTGGCCAAGGGCATTGGTGACGCCGTCGGTCAGGCGCGGATCGATCCCCGTATAGGCGGCAACGCCGGCGCCGATGATGCGGCTGACGACACCGGTGGCGGTCGACTTGGCCGCGCGTTCGCGCCCGTGCTCGCGCAGCGCGTGGGCGATTTCGTGACCCATCACGGCCGCCACTTCGTCGTCGTTCAGCTTGAGCGAGGTCAGGATGCCGGTGAAAAAAGCGATGCGCCCACCCGGCATGCAGAAGGCGTTGACCTGCTTCGAGTTGAGCAGGTTGACCTGCCACTGCCAGTCCGCCGATTCCGGATTCCAGCGCGTGGCGAACGGGATGATGCGCTTGGCGATGGCGCGCAGGCGCACCACCTGAGGGTGGTTTTCCGGCACCAGCGTGCCCTTCTGCTGCGCCTGGGCCAGCAGGCCGGCGTACTGCTGCGACGCCTGCTGGTCGACCGCTTCCTGCGGCTGCAGGTAGCGCCATGGCGACAGTTTTTTGACTGCAATGCCATCCTGCACGACCTGCTGCGGTTCGGCGGCGGGCGCAAAACCGGCACCGCCACCGAGGACAAGCAGCATGATCAGGCGTTTCAAGTTCTTCATTTAGGGTTCCAGGGAGCGATTTTAGGCAGCATCATCATGGCAGGAAACGCCAGAATAAAGCACACGATAAAAAACAGGAACCAGCCTGTTTCGGCGACGATGAAACCGGTGGTGGAATTCATGAACGTGCGCGGCACCGCGGCCAGGCTGGAGAACAGCGCGTACTGGGTGGCGGTGTAGCGCGGATCGGTCGAGCGCGACAGGAAGGCCACCAGCGCGGCCGCGCCAAGCCCCAGGCTGGCGAACGACTCGAAGCCGATCACGCCGGCCAGCAGCAGCGGATCGGGGCCGACCCGCGCCAGCCAGGCGAAGCCGAGGATTGCCACCGCCTGCAGCGCGCCGAACACCCACAGCGCGCGGTTGATGCCGAGCCTGACCATCCAGATGCCGCCGACGATGCCGCCCGCAAGGCTCGCCCACAGCCCGGTGGCGTTGGCCGCCAGCCCGATCTGGGTGGTCGAAAAGCCGAGATCGAGATAGAACTTGGTGGCCAGCGCGGTGGCCATGCTGTCGCCGATTTTATAAAGCAGCATGAAGGCGACGATGGTCAATGCGTGGCGCCAGCCGCCCCGCGCGAGAAACTCGCGAAACGGCAGCACGATCGCTTCGTGCATGTTCTTCGGCGGCGCGCCATACACCTGCGGCTCGCGCGCCAGCAACGCGCACAACAAGCCCGGCAGCATGAAGGCGCCGACCACCCAGAACACGGTCGCCCAGGGCAGCGTGTCGGCCAGGATCAGGCCCAGCGCGCTGGGGACCAGGCCGGCGGCCTTGTAGGCATTGACGATCACGGCGGCGCCCAGGCCTTGCTCGTGGTCGGCCAGGATCTCGCGCCGGTAGGCGTCGATGACGATGTCCTGGCTGGCCGACAGGAACGTCATCACGCCGGCCGCCAGCACCACCAGGCGCAGCTGGCTGTGCGGGTCGAGCATGCCCATGGCGCCGATCACCAGGAACAGGCCGAGCTGGGTCACCACCATCCAGCCGCGCCGCCGGCCCAGTTGCCCGATGCTGTAGCGGTCCATGAACGGCGCCCACAGGAACTTGAACGTGTAGGGAAAGCCGACCAGGGCGAACAGGCCGAGCGACTTCAAGTCGACGCCCGACTTGGCCAGCCATGCCTGGATCAGGTAAATCAGGGTGAACAGCGGCAGCCCGGAACTGAAGCCGAGCAACAGCACGGTGAGCATGCGCAGGTTGAGCAGGCTGCGCCAGGTGGTGCTGGTGGCGACGGGACCGGTTCCGCTCATGGTCGCGTCGCCGGACGCTCTTTTCTGCGCAGCCGGAACACTGCCACGCTGCCGCGCAGGTTGGGCAAAAACGACACCGGCCGGCCGCCTTCGGCCAGCGCCACGCGCTCGAGCACCTCAAGACCGCATTCGTCGGCCAGTTCCTCGAAATCGAAGATGGTGGCACAGCGTACGTTGGGCGTGTCGTACCACTGGTAAGGCAGCGTCTTCGACACCGGCATGCGCCCGCGCGCCAGCGCCACGCGGTGCGGCCAGTAGGCGAAATTGGGGAACGAGACGATCGCCTCGGCGCCCACCCGCACGATGTCGCGCAGCAACGCCTCGACGTTCTGCATCATCTGCAGCGACTGCAGGCACAGCACCGTGTCGAACGAATTGTCGCCGAAAATGGCCAGCCCTTTTTCCATGTCCTGCTGGATGACGTTGATGCCGCGCCGGGCCGACTCAAGCAGCTTGTCGTCGGCGATCTCGATGCCGTAGCCGCTGCAGGCCTTGTCGGTCTGCAGGTAGTGCATCATGGCGCCGTCGCCGCAGCCGACGTCGAGCACGTGCGACCTGGCCGCCACCCAGTGGGCGATGAAAGCGAGGTCGGGACGCACGCTGGACAGTTCCTGAAAATTCATGCGTTCTCCGTTGTGGTGCGATCGAGCCCGTCCCAGATGCGCTGATACCAGGCGCGCACCATGTTCATGTAGCGCGCGTCGTCAAGCAAAAAGGCGTCGTGGCCGTGCGGCGCGTCGATTTCGGCGTACGACACGCAGCGCCGGTTGCAGACCAGCGCTTCGACGATCTCGCGCGAGCGCTCGGGCGAAAAGCGCCAGTCGGTGGTAAACGAGGCGATAAAGAAATCGGCCCGGGTATCGGCCAGCGCGCGCTCAAGGTCGCCGTCGCAGGCGCGCGCCGGGTCGAAGTAGTCGAGCGCCTTGGTGATCAGAAGATAGGTGTTGGCGTCGAAGTATTCGGAGAATTTGTCGCCCTGGTAGCGCAAATAGGATTCGATCTCGAAGTCGATGCCGAAGTCGAACTTGTAGTCGTTGCTTTCAGCGGCGTTGCGCAGCTTGCGGCCGAATTTTTCGGCCATGTCGTCGTCCGACAGATAGGTGATGTGGCCGACCATGCGCGCCACCCGCAGGCCGTTTTTGGGCACCACGCCATGGGCGTAGAAATCGCCGCCGTGGTAGTGCGGGTCGGACAGGATGGCCTGGCGGGCGACGTCGTTGAAGGCGATGTTCTGGGCCGTGAGCTTGGGCGTCGAGGCGATCACCACGCAATTGCGCAACCGCAGCGGGTACATGATCGACCAGGCCAGCGCCTGCATGCCGCCGAGCGAGCCGCCCATCACCGCGGCAAACTGGTCAATGCCGAGCGCGTCGGCCAGGCGCGCCTGCGACGCCACCCAGTCTTCCACCGTCATCACCGGAAAAGCGGCGCCGTACGGCGTGCCGGTGGCCGGGTTGGCGTGCATCGGGCCGGTCGAGCCGAAACAGGAGCCGAGATTGTTGACGCCGATGACGAAGAAGCGGTCGGTGTCGAGCGGTTTGCCGGGCCCGACCATGTTGTCCCACCAGCCGACTTTTTTCGGCTCGTCGGCGTACACGCCGGCGACGTGGTGCGAGGCGTTGAGCGCATGGCACACCAGCACCGCGTTCGACTTGTCCGCGTTGAGGACGCCGTAGGTTTCGTACATCAGCGTGTAATCGGCCAGCTGGGCGCCGCTTTGCAGGCGCAGCGGTTCGGCGAAATGCATCGCTTGCGGTGAAACTATTCCAATGGATGGCATGAGACTCGAAAATAAAATTAAGGGAAAGCGGTAAAGCGGGCGCCAACTCGGAGCGGAAACTGGCCGTAGATCACTGTCAACTCAAACCGGGGTCTGACCCCTTAAATCACTGCCCCCTTAAATCACCCGCAGCTGCTCGACTGCCTGGGCGATCGCATCGGGTTCCATGAAGCGCAGGATCTTGCGCGTGTGCGGCGTGATGGTGGTCAGGTCGCAGCCGAGAATTTCCTGCTTGACCGCCAGCAGCTGCGCCGGGTGCATCGAGAACTCGCGCAGCCCCATGCCCAGCAGCAGGCGGGTGAGCTTGACGTCGCCCGCCATCTCGCCGCAGATGGCGACGTCGATGCCGGCTTTTTTGCCGGCCGTGATGGTCATGGCGATCAGCTGCAGCACGGCCGGGTGGAGCGGATTGTACAGGTGCGCCACTTCGTAATCGACGCGGTCGATCGCCAGCGTGTACTGGATCAGGTCATTGGTGCCGATCGATAAAAAATCCATCCGCTTGACGAACATCGGCAACGCCAGCGCGGCGGCCGGGATCTCGATCATGGCGCCGACGTCGATGCCGTCGTCGAACTTCTGGCCCGCTTCGCGCAGCTGCGCCTTGGCCTGGGCGACCATCGCCAGCGACTGGTCGATCTCGAACGCGTGCGCCAGCATCGGGATCAGCACGCGCACCTTGCCAAAGGCCGAGGCGCGCAGGATCGCCCGCAACTGGGTCAGGAACAGCTGCGGCTCGGCCAGGCAGTAGCGGATCGCGCGCAGCCCGAGGGCCGGGTTGAGCGCGGTGTGCTCGCTCTGGTCGAGCGGCTTGTCGGCGCCGATGTCGAGCGTGCGGATGACGACCGGACGGCCCTTCATCGCCACCACCGCCTTGCGGTACTGCTCGAACTGCTCGTCCTCGCTCGGCATCTGGTTCGCCTGTGCGGCGCGGCCCATGAACAGGAACTCGGAGCGGAACAGGCCGACGCCGGCGGCGCCCTGCTCGAGCGCCGCCTGACAATCCTCGGGCAGCTCGATGTTGGCCAGCAGCGTGATGGGCGTGCCGTCGCGCGTGATGGCCGGCGTTTTTTTGAGCTTGAGCAGCTTCTTGCGCGCCTTCAGCAGCAGCGTCTGGCGCGCGCGGTACTGCTCCAGCACCTGCGGGCTAGGATTGGCGATCACCACGCCGGCGTCGCCGTCGATGATGACCCAGTCGTCCTGCTCGATCAGCTGCGAGGCCTGCGACATGCCGACCGCGGCCGGGATGTCGAGACTGCGCGCGACGATCGCCGTATGCGAGTTCTGGCCGCCGACGTCGGTGACGAAGCCGATGAAGGAGCGGTCGCGGAACTGCAGCATGTCGGCTGGCGAAATGTCGTGGGCGATGACGATCATCTGCGGCTGGTATTCGTCGCTCGGCAGGCGCGGCGGCGTCAGCTGGGCGGTCCCCATCAGCACCTTCAGCACGCGCTCGGCGACCTGCTGGATGTCGGCCTTGCGCTCGCGCAGGTACTCGTCCTCGATCTCGTCGAATTGCGCCGACAGTTCGTCGATCTGGGTCACCAGCGCCCATTCGGCGTTGTAATGGCGGCTGCGGATGATGTCGAGCGGCGCTTCCGAAATCATCGGGTCCGACAGAATCAGCGCATGGACGTCGATAAAGGCGCCCAGTTCGGTCGGCGCATCGTGCGGCAGGTCGCTCCACAGCGCCTGCAGGCCGCGGTGGACGTCGGCGATGGCGTGCTGCAGCCGGCGCACCTCGGCTTCGAGCTGCTCCTCGGCGATCAGATAGTGCTTGACGTCGAGGGCGGCGGGCGTGAGCAGGTGGGCGCGACCGATCGAGATGCCGCGGGAGACCGGGATGCCGTGGAGCGTAAACGAAGCCATCGATGGTCCTGTGTTGGGATAGCGCGGGGCGTACACCAGGCTTACTCGCCTTCGCCGAACTTGTCGCCGATCAGCGCCGTGAGCGCGTCCAGCGCGTCGGTTTCATCGGCGCCGTCCGCTTCCAGCGTGACCTTGGCGCCCTTGCCGGCGGCCAGCATCATGACGCCCATGATCGACTTGGCGTTGACGCGCCGGCCGTTGCGGGTGAGCCAGATGTCGCTCTTGTATTTTGAAGCGAGCTGGGTGAACTTGGCGGAGGCGCGCGCGTGCAGGCCCAGCTTGTTGACAATCTCTAATTCCTGTTGAATCATGTTTTTATCTTCTCAGTCACACAAAAACCACGCCTTGCCGAATGGCCGGATGGCCGCACGGCGCCATCACCGCTGTCTGTTCCGCGTTTTTTCCGCGCCTATTCCGGCCCGATCCGGGTGCGCTGATCGACCCGCACCGCCCCGCTCTGGGCGCCGGCCAGCGCCATCTCCACCACCACTTCGAGGCTGTCGCGCCGGTAGGTGATGGCGCGCAGCAGCATCGGCAGGCTGATGCCGGCAATCACCTCGACCTGGCCCGGCACCGCCAGGACATTGCAGCAGTTCGACGGCGTGCCGCCCTTGATGTCGGTGATCACCAGCACGCCGCTGCCGTCGTCGAGGCGACCGATCGAAGAACGCGCCAGTTCGTGCACCTCGGCGATGTCCTGGTCGGCGCTGACGTCGATCGCTTCGAACCGCTCGGTCGGGCCGCGGAACACGTGGGCCACCGCCTCGATGAAAGCCTTGCCGAGCGGCGCGTGGGTCAACAATAAAATGCCTACCATGTTATTTTTCCGTGGTTTTTTCCGCGTTTTTTCCCGCGTTTTTTCCTGTTACCTGGCGTTCGAGGGCGTCGATGAACATCGCCGCCACGTCAAAGCCGGTCTGGTCGGTGATTTCCTGGAAGCAGGTCGGGCTGGTGACGTTCACTTCGGTCAGGAAATCGCCGATCACATCCAATCCTACCAGCAACAGGCCACGTGCCGCCAGTACCGGGCCCAGCGCCTCGGCGATGTCGCGGTCGCGCGCGCTGAGCGGCTGCGCCCGGCCAAGGCCGCCGGCGGCCAGGTTGCCGCGCACTTCGCCCGCCTGCGGGATGCGCGCCAGCGCGAACGGCACCGGCTTGCCGTCGATGACGAGGATGCGCTTGTCGCCATGGACAATGGCGGGAATGTATTTTTGCGCCATGATCGTGCGCGCGCCCAAGTCGGTCAGCATCTCGATCACCGAGCCCAGGTTCATGGCGTCGTCCTTGATGCGGAAGATGCCGGCGCCGCCCATGCCGTCGAGCGGCTTGAAGATGACGTCGCGGTGCAGCGCGTGGAAATCGCGCAGGCGCTCGGCGCTGGACGACACCAGGGTCGGCGCGGTAAAGTCTGAAAACTCGGCGATCGCCAGCTTTTCGTTATGATCGCGAATCGCCGACGGCTTGTTGAAGACGCGCGCGCCCTGCATCTCGGCCAGTTGCAGCAACTGGGTGCCGTAGACGTATTCCATGTCGAACGGCGGATCCTTGCGCTCGATGATGGCGTCGAAGGCGCACAGCCGGACGTTTTCCTGACTGGCGACGGTGTACCAGTCGGTGGCGTCGCCGGTTAAGGTGATTTCGGCGACGTCGGCGCTGACAACGCCGTCTTCGAGCGCCATGTCGCGCTGCTCGAAGGCGTAAATGGCGTGTCCGCGCCGGGCCGCTTCGCGCATCATGGCGAAAGTGGAATCCTTGTAGATCTTGAATCCGGACAGCGGATCGGCGAGAAAAGCGATTTTCATGGGGAATTTCCGTTCAGGCGAATAGCCTGATTTTAGCCGGAAACGGGGGTTTCCGCCGGAGACTGAAGAGATGGGGCGGCGCTGTGCCAGCCGCTGGCCAGGTTCTTCCATTAACTGATGAGCCGTCATCCTCGCGCACGCGGGAATGACGGCGGAAGTGAAGCCGTCGTTATTTTTTACTTGCTATCTCAATACACTTCCGGATTCGGATCGGTGCGTTCCATCTCGAGCGAGGCGGCCAGCAGCCCGAGCCGCGCCACGACGCCGTAGACGTAGAAACGGTTCGGCGCCGCCGTGCCCGGCTTGGCCTTCAGGTCCGGCACCGCGTGCTGCTGGGCGAACGCCAGCGGCACGAACTGCGAGCCGGGGGCGTTCAGGTTCTGGTCGACGCCGCGCTCGGCGTGGATGCGGTAGAAGCCGCCCACCACGTAACGGTCGATCATGTACACCACCGGCTCGGCGACGGCGTCCTTGATGCTTTCGAACGTCGGCACGCCTTCCTGGATGATGACGTCGCTGATCTGCACGCCGTCCTTGATGACCGACATGCGCTCGCGCTGGTTGCGGTTCAAATCCTTCAGCTCGCTGGCATCCTTGACCGTCAGGATGCCCATGCCGTAGGTGCCGGCGTCCGGCTTGACGATGACGAACGGCTTCTGGTCCTTGATGCCGTATTCCTTGTATTTCTTGCGAATCTTAGCCAGCAGCATGCTGACGTTGTCGGCCAGGCACTCGGAACCGTTGTCTTGCTCGAAATTGACTTCGCCGCACTTGGCGTGGAAGGGATTGACCAGCCACGGATCGACGTCGATCAGCTTGCCGAATTTCTTGGCCACTTCGTCGTAGACGGCCAGGTGGTTGCTCTTGCGGCGCAGCGCCCAGCCGGCGTGTACCGGCGGCAGCAGCGACTGCTCGTGGATGTTTTCGAGGATCGCAGGAATGCCGGCCGACAGGTCATTGTTGAGCAGGATGGTGCAGGGATCGAAATCGACCAGGCCGATGCGGCGCCCGTTGCTTGAGCGCACCAAGGGCTCGATCACCAGCATGTTGCCGTCCGGCAGAGCCAGCGGCGTCGGCTGGGTGATCTCGGGCGACAGCGAGCCGAGCCGCACGTGCAGTCCGGTCTGGCGGAAAATCTGCATCAGCCGGGCGACGTTTTGCAGGTAACGGGGATTGCGCGCCGTCGTTTCCGGGATCAGCAGCAGGTTGCGGGCGTCCGGGCAATACTTGTCGATCGCCGCCATCGCCGCTTGCACTGCAAGCGGCAGCATTTCGGTGGCAAGGTTATTGAAACCACCAGGAAACAGGTTGGTATCGACCGGCGCCAGCTTGTAGCCGGCGTTGCGCAGGTCGACCGAGCAGTAGAACGGCGGCGTATGTTCCTGCCACTCCATGCGGAACCAGCGCTCGATGGCCGGCGTGGCCATCAGGATTTTCTTTTCTAAATCGAGCAACGGGCCAGTCAGGGCCGTAACGAGGTGGGGAACCATGAATGACGTCCTTCAGACTTCTGAGTAATATAAAAACCGTAGATCGGGGCGGAACTGGCATTTTAAAGGCGGGAACCGGTATTTTAAATGCATTAACGAAAAAAGGCGCCTGTCAAGGGGCGCCTGGCGACCCGCTTGCGCGGGCCGGGGAGGGAAACGAGGATCAGGCGTGGTAGGCCGATTCGCCATGGCTCGTGATGTCGAGCCCTTCCCTTTCCTCTTCTTCCGGTACGCGCAGGCCAACCACCAGATCGACCAGCTTATAGGCAATCACCGACACGACGACCGACCAGGCAACAGTGGTGCCGATGGCTTGCGCCTGCACCAGCACCTGGTGACTGATCGAGTAAGCGTCGGTCGACATCTTGTTGGTGACGTAGTCGAAAATGCCCTGGCCGCCCAGTTGTGGCGCAGCGAACACGCCCGTGAGCAGTGCACCGAGGATACCACCGACGCCGTGCACGCCAAACACGTCCAGCGAGTCGTCGGCGCCGATCATGCGCTTCAGGCCATTCACGCCCCACAGGCAGATGATACCAGCGAGCAGGCCAATGACCAAGGCGCCCATGGGACCGACGAAACCGCAGGCCGGGGTGATGGCCACCAGGCCGGACACCGCGCCGGACGCGCCGCCCAGCATTGATGGCTTGCCTTTGGTGATCCATTCACCGAATACCCACGACATGGTGGCGCAGGCGGTGGCCAGCAGCGTGTTGATAAAGGCCAGCGCGGCGACATCGCCCGCTTCCAGCGCCGAGCCGGCGTTGAAGCCAAACCAGCCGACCCACAGCATCGAGGCGCCGATCATCGTCATCGTCAGCGAGTGCGGCGCCATCGATTCACGGCCGTAGCCGACGCGTTTGCCGATCATGATCGCGCCCACCAGGCCGGCAACGGCGGCGTTGATGTGGACCACGGTGCCGCCGGCGAAGTCGAGGGCGCCTTTTTGCCACAGCCAGCCGGCTTTGGCGGTTTCGCTTGCCAGCGTGGCGGCATCCTTGATGGCATCAGGGCCGGTCCAGAACCAGACCATGTGGGCCACCGGCAAGTAGCCGAAGGTGAACCACAGCACCACGAACAGCAGCACCGCGGTGAACTTGGCGCGCTCGGCAAACGCGCCGACGATCAGGCAGCAGGTAATGGCGGCGAAGGTGCCTTGGAAGGCAACGAAGATAAATTCAGGAATCACCACGCCTTTGCTGAACGTCGCTGCGGCGGCAAACGTGCCCTTGGCCGGATCCCAGATGCCATTCAAGAAGGCCCGGTCGAACTTGCCGATGAACGCGCTGCCTTCGGTAAACGCGAGCGAGTACCCATAGATACACCACAGCACGATGACGACCGCAAAAATCATGAAAACCTGCAGCAGCACCGACAGCATGTTTTTCGAGCGGACCAGGCCGCCGTAGAACAGCGCCAGGCCGGGAATCGTCATCATGATGACGAGGATGGTGGCGATGAACATCCAGGCGGTATCGCCCTTGTTCGGAGTCGGCGCGGCCGCCGGAGCAATGGCGGGAGCAGCTTGCGCGGCGGCAAGAGTAGCGACTGCCGCCACGGCCGGGGCATCGGCTGCTGCCGGCGCGCCGGCCTGCGCGAGGACGATCGGGGCCGTCGCCGGCGCGGTATGGTCGGCGCCATCATGATTTGGCGCATCATGCGCGCTGGCAGTCAGGGCGCCGCTCATGGCAAGCACGACGGCAAGCCCGGACAGCCACTTGGTCAGGTGTTGATTCATCTGGATTCCCCCTTAAAGAGCTTCGTTGCCGGTTTCGCCGGTACGAATACGCACGACCTGCTCGAGGTTGTACACAAAAATTTTGCCGTCGCCGATCTTGCCGGTGCGGGCTGCTTTTTCAATCGCTTCGATCGCCTGGTCGACAATGGCATCGTCGACGGCCGCTTCGATTTTCGTTTTCGGCAGAAAATCGACGACGTATTCGGCGCCGCGATAGAGCTCGGTATGCCCTTTCTGGCGACCGAAACCCTTCACTTCCGTAACCGTGATGCCTTGGACGTTGATCGCCGACAGTGCTTCGCGCACCTCGTCGAGCTTGAACGGTTTGATGATGGCGATGATCAGTTTCATACGAAGCCTCGGATTAGAAAGTTTTGGAGACGGTCAGCACGGCGCCGGTTCTGGCCAGGTTCTTGCTGGACGGGGACGGGCTGACGTAAGCCTTGGTATCGGCATAGATCGCCGCCAGGGCGACGGTGCAGATGCCGAAGTCTTTCGTCACGCCGATCTTGTAATCGGTGTAGGCAAACGCACCGTTGTTCTTGACGCCCTGGTGGCCGACGTGCAAATTGAGCAGCAAGCCGGTGCCGATGTCCAGGTTGGCGCCGATGTCGAGGTAGCCGCTGTTCTTGCTGTTGGACGTGCCGAACAGATTCGTGGTGGAATGCGAATACTTGATGTAGCCGGGGCCGTAGCCAACCTGGCCGTACAGCTCGAACGTGTTGGCGCTGGTTGCCAGCGCGTTGGACGGATAGAAGTAATACAGGCCGCCGACGTCGTACGACACGCCGGGGGCGAGTTCGCCCTTCTTGCCGCCGTACAGATCCCACTCGATATCGCCATCGCCGCCGGCGTCCTTGACCCACTTGATGGTCGAGACCCAGGTGCCGGCGTAAAAGCCGCTCGGGTTGTTGACGTAGTCCGCTCCGCCTTGCAGGGCCGGCTTCAGGCGCGACTGGGAAATGCCGCGATAACGGTAGTCGGTGGTGACGGCGGCATTGAAGCTGACCTCATTGTCAGGCTTGGCCGCTTGCGCCTGGACGGTGGAAACGGCACCCAGCGACGCGAGCGCCAAAGTGATTACTGCAGCAAGTTTCAACTGGCTTTTCAGGTTGTACATGGCAATTCCCTATTGGATTGAACGAAAGTGTCGGCTGCGGTTTAGAATCTTGTTATGTGCATGGCGCGTTCTGCAGCTATGTGCCTATTAGCAGAATGCATGCCAGCATTGAAATTTCTTGCTACCGCTTGTTTTTTAGGGTTGCCGACGCAATATCAGTGTCAATAAACGGACAATAATTGTGCGTTGCACGATCATCTCTGGCGCCCGCACCGATTTAAGGCTGTCGCGCGCCATGATGGTGCATGCATGTGCTCACACCACGAGGAAGGAATATGGACATGAACAGCTTTTTCACGGACTTGCAAGGCAAGATCAGCCAGGCCATCGACAACTCGCCGGCCAAGGACATTGAGAAGAACGTCAAGGCGATGATGACCCAGGGCTTTTCGAAGCTCGATCTGGTCACGCGCGAAGAGTTCGATATCCAGGCGCAGGTGCTGGCGAAGACGCGCGCCAAGCTCGAAGCGCTGGAGTTGCGGATGAGCGCGCTGGAATCAAGGCTGGCCGAGCAGGCGAGCAAGTAAGCAGTCCGCAGTTTGGCTGACAAGCGCGTCTTGGTTGATTGCCCCGACGCCGCTCAGCCGCGCTGGCGGTGCAGCAAAGGCGCAATCGAAATTGCCGCCAGCGCCAGCGCCAACGGCACCGTCGAGATAAATCCGGCATAGTGAAAGCCGAGCGCGCCACCAACGCCGCCGACCAGGAACGCGCCGACCAGAGTTGCATGCACGCGCAGCTTGCGCAGGTTGGCGATCACCGCCACATGGCCGTCGGCCCCGCCATGGCGGTTCCAGTACAGCAGTTTGCCCAGCTCGATGCCCATGTCGGTGGTCAGGCCGGTCAGGTGGGTGGTGCGTATTTCGGCCCGCGAAATCTTGGTGATCAAGGCGTTTTGCAGCCCCATCGTGAAGCACAGCGTGATGACCGCGAACGAGACATCGACCAGCTCGTGCTGTTGCAAGGCACCGCCGAACGCGCCGAACACGAGAATCAGGACCGCTTCGACCAGCAGCGGCGCGGCATACACGTTGCCGACATTTGCGCGGCGCAAATAATTCACCACCAAGGCCGTCGTCGCCGCGCCGCAAAGGAATGCGAGCCACGAGACGGCGGCGATGGCAGCAAGGTCGAAGTGGCGCAGCACCAGCTGGTCGGCCAGGGTCGACACCATCCCGGTAATATGCGACGTGTACTGGCCAATGGCAAGAAAGCCGCCGGCGTTGAGCGCTCCGGCGACCAGCGTGAGGATGACGCCGATATGCAGGTCAGCCTCGCGGGTGCGCGGCTTGGCGGTCAAGCCGGACATGTAGTGGATGAGCATGGGCGTGGCCTTCGGGTGGACGGCAATCGTGCCCGAACGCGTGGGCGGGGTCTCAAGACGATCTCGACACCCAGTTCATCATACCCTCTGTCGCACGTCGCTGGCCGCGCACGGCGCGACAAAAAAAAATGCCAATTCCCTTGCCTAAAAAATCACCCCGGTGCACGATTGCCTGCCGTATTAAATTACCCCACCACCAGGAGACAAGCCGTGATCAAAGTGAGCGTGATGTACCCCAACGCCCCGGACAGCCGATTCGACCATGCATATTACTGCGATCAGCATATGCCGATGGTGAAGAGCCGGATGGGTAACCATTTGAACTATTACACGATTGACAAGGGAGTTGGCGGTGGCGCACCGGGCGTCCCGGCCTCTTACACCGTCATGTGTCATCTGATGTGCGACTCCGTCGAAGCGTTTCAGGCAGGCTTCGGTCCGCACACGAACGAGATCATGGGGGACATTCCGAATTACACCAACGTGACGCCAGTCATTCAGATCAGCGAAATGGTTGTCGACCAGGTGTAACCCGGTCGAGCCGGAGCGTACCGGGTCAGCCGTTACGCTTGTCAGAAGTTGCAGGCACAGCCAACGCACGCGCCTGCTCACTGTCGTGGAAAGTCGGCTGGGCGTTGTCGCTTTGCCGCAATGGTCAAGCGGCACGATCGCTGCGCCGACCCGGGTCAGCGCGACCGACTGCCTGCGGGTTGTGATCCTGCCGTTCGTCATTTTCTGGGGCCATGTGCTCCAGCATTACCTGAAGAAGCCGGGCGAGCGCTGGCGTGCCGCCAAGGGTCGCTCCGCGGTCGAGTCTGCTACGTGACAATCCAGCCGCCCTGGCGCACCTTTGGCAGCGCGCAAGGAGGGCGTCAATGCAAGTGACAGACTGAACACCTTAACGATTGCATCGGACCTCCATGAGCCTCGCCGTTTTACGCAGCCGCGCGCTGGCCGGCATGGACGCCCCCTCCGTCAGCGTCGAAGTGCACCTGGCCAACGGACTTCCCAGTTTTACCATCGTCGGCCTGCCCGACACCGAGGTGCGCGAATCGAAGGACCGGGTGCGCGCAGCCTTGCAAAACGCCGGTTTCCAGATTCCCAACCGGCGCGTCACCATCAACCTGGCGCCGGCCGACCTGCCGAAGGAATCGGGCCGGTTTGATCTGCCGATCGCGCTCGGCATCCTGGCGGCGTCGGGACAAATCCCCGGCGGCGAGCTCGACAAGTACGAGTTTGCCGGCGAACTGTCGCTGTCGGGCCAGTTGCGACCGATCCGCGGTGCGCTGGCGATGACGTTCGCCATGCACCGCGGCGGCGAACCCGCCGCACATGCTGCGCGCGCTTTTATTTTGCCGGCGGCCAACGCCGACGAGGCCGCGCTGGTTGCCGACGCCGTGATCTACCCGGCCGACACGCTGCTGCAAGTGTGCGCCCACTTTGCGGCGGCCGACAACGCCAGCCGGTTGCAGCGCTACCGCCACAAGCCTTGCAGCGTGGCGCCGCAGTATCCGGATCTGTCTGACGTCAAGGGCCAGCGCCACGCCAAGCGCGCGCTGGAGGTGGCCGCCGCCGGCGCGCACAGCCTGCTGCTGGTCGGCCCGCCCGGCACTGGCAAGACGATGCTGGCGTCGCGCTTCGTCGGTTTGCTGCCGCCGATGACGGACCAGGAGGCGCTGGAGGCGGCCGCAGTGCAGTCGCTCACGCGCGGCTTCAACGCGGCGACCTGGAAGGTGCGGCCTTACCGCAGCCCGCATCACACCACGTCCGGCGTGGCGTTGGTGGGCGGCGGCAACATGCCGCGTCCGGGCGAAGTGTCGCTGGCCCATTGCGGCGTGCTGTTCCTTGACGAATTGCCCGAGTTCGACCGCCGCGTGCTGGAAGTGCTGCGCCAGCCGATGGAGTCCGGCAGCATCACCATTTCGCGCGCCGCCCACCAAGCCGATTTTCCGGCGCGCTTTCAGCTGATCGCGGCGATGAACCCCTGCCCGTGCGGCTACCTTGGCCATTCATCCGGCAAGTGCCATTGCACGGTGGAGGCGGTGGCGCGCTACCAGGACCGCATTTCGGGGCCGCTGCTCGACCGCATCGACATGCAGGTCGAGGTCGGCGCGCTGGCGCCGGCAAGCATGGGCGCCGCCGCCGACGGCGAGTCGAGCGCGGCGATTGCCGGGCGCGTCGCCCACGCGTTCCTGCTGCAACTGCAGCGCCAGGACAAGTCGAACCAGCGCCTGACGACCCACGAAATCGACCGCTACTGCAAGCTCGACGCCGCCGGCGACAAATTGCTGCGCGAAACGATGCTGCATCTGCACTGGTCGGCCAGGGCGTATCACCGGGTGCTGAAAGTGGCGCGCACCATCGCCGACCTGGCCGGCACCGAGCGCGTGGCGAGCGCCCACGTGGCCGAAGCGATCCAGTACCGGCGCAGCCTGCGCGAGCGATAACGTGGGAAGGAGACAGCATGACCAAGCGCTTTGACAAGGCAACATTTTTCACCCGATGCCACGGCGGCACGGCGCCGGCAGTCGCGTCGCTGCTCGTTGACCATTCTTATGGACGGCAAGCTTGGCGTGATGGCCAACCTGGTCCATGACAACGTCCTGACGCAAAACGATTTTGTGCGCAACAGTTCGTGGCGCTTTATCCGCGATTGGGATCTGTCTGTCGAAAAAACCACGAACAGCTTGAATTCGGCCGCCGCGGCCGTCTCGACGCCAGACGGTTGCGCCGCGCTCGGGACTGCGGTCGACAGGGCCGCCTGCAGTCGCCAGTGGTTCGATTATTCCCCTTCCATTCCCCGCTACGGTATATGGACGCGCGACCACAAACGCGCTTCGACCGAGCTGAACGCGCAGTACAAGCTCGATAGCGGCCTGAACGTATGGGCAACTTATCAGCGCAACAAGCAGGACCAGACGCTCAATGAGCGCAACTGGGGCACCGATTTCCCGGATGCACTACGCCTGTCTGGCGCCCGTGCACCGCCGGTGCACCGCCGGGTCGCCGCCGGGTCGCCGCCGGGTCGCCGCCGGGTCGCCGCCAGGTCGCCGCCAATTCATAATGCGTCGACGAAGCACAATCCTTCATCAACGGCAATAAATTTGGCAACCGGAGGAGACGGCAGCGCGGACGACCTGGGCAAGGTCAATGCCGGCCTCGCGTACAATTTCCGAGACAGCTATTACACCGGCGGTAACGACGTCAACACCGGCAACCCGATCTTTGGCGTCAAGGTGGGCTTCCTCGACGCCAAGTTTCAGTACCGTATCGACGACCATTTCACCGTGTCGATCAAGGGCAAGAATTTGCTTGACCAGGCCCAGGTGCTGATCGCCTGCGCCGATTCGCGTCCGAACGAACTGGGATGGCCGGGCCGCCGCTATTTCCTCAGCCTGTCGTACAAGAACTGATCGGTGCGCGAACGGCAAGGTGGCGGCAGTGGCGTCAGTGGCGTCAACGCGCCGCTCCTGCTACCATCTGGACATGCGACAATCCCTGATCAAAACAGTCATCTTGCCGCTGTTCGGCGCGGCTTGGCTTTCGGCATGCAACCCGACGGTCAACTGGCGCGACTACAGCAGTCCGGATGCGCCTTTCCATGTCATGTTTCCCGACAAACCTGCGGTACACAAGCGCAGCATCGATGTCGGCGGCATGCAGGTCGACATGACGATGACCGCAGTCGACATCGACGGCACCACGTTTGCCGTCGGTAGCGCGCAAGCGCCCGACGCCGCCCGGGCGGGCGCGGCAGTGAGCGCGATGAAAACTGCGCTGGTGCGCAACATCGGCGCGACCGTCACCAAGGAAAAATCGGCGTCAGCAGCCACTGCCAGCGGCGCCAGCAGCACGCACGCCACGTCGATCGATATCGAGGCGAAGGGCGTGCAGAAGGGCACGCCGATGAAACTGGTCGGCCATTTCGAGTCGCGCGACAAGCGCTTCTACCAAGTCATCGTGATGGGCAAGGAAAACTCCTTGTCGGCCGAACAGGCCGAGCAGTTCATCTCGTCGTTCAAGCTGCCTTGACAATCGACGCCCCCACAGCGGAGTGAACATGCACCACGATGCGGCTGCGGCCTTGAAACTGACGGCGCTGTCCAAGCACTTCGGCCGGCCGGCCGTCGACCGGCTCGACCTGACGGTGCGGCAAGGCGAACTGTACGCGCTGCTGGGGCCAAACGGGGCCGGCAAGACCACGACGTTGCGCATGGTGGCCGGCTTGCTGGCGCCGGACTCTGGCAGCGTCGAAATTTTCGGCATTGATCTCGCCGCCAATCCGGCCGCCGCCAAGCAGAAGATCGCCTATCTGCCGGACGACCCGATGCTGTACGCCAAGCTCAAGCCAACCGAATACCTCGAGTTCGTTGCCGGCCTTTGGGGTATCGAAGCGGCCGACGCCGCGCCGCGCGCGCACCGCCTGCTCGAGTGGCTCGACCTGAGCCGCCACGCCCACGAACTGACCGAAGGCTTCTCGCGCGGCATGAAGCAAAAACTGGCGCTGGCGGGTGCGCTGATCCACGCGCCGCAGTTGCTGATCCTCGACGAGCCGCTTACCGGCCTCGACGCGGCGGCCGCGCGCCAGGTCAAGGACTTGCTGCTCGAACACGTGCGCGCTGGCGGCACGGTGGTGCTGACGACCCACATCCTCGAAGTGGCGGAGCGGCTGGCTCAGCGCATCGGCATCATCGAGCATGGCCGGCTGATTGCCCAGGGCACGCTCGACGAGTTGCGCCGCCAGACCGATGGCGGCACGCTGGAAGACGTGTTCCTGCAACTGACGGGGCAGTCGTGAACGCAGGCGCCGGCAGTGCGCTGTGGCTGCTCAAGCATGAAATCCGGATGTTTTTTTTCAACGCCAGCTTTGGCGCACAAAAGAAAGCTGCCAGGCGTGGTATCGGCAAGGGCGGCGCGGCGCTGTGGATCGGCACTTTTGCGCTCATTCATGTGCTCGCGTTTATCTTGCTCGACAGAATCGACGGCGCCGGCGCTGCCGTTGCCATTGCGCCGCCGCACGCGCTGGTGATGGGCCTGAGCGGCCTGTTCGCCGCCGCCTTCAGCCTGATGATGTCGAGCGGTTTGCGCGCCAGCATCGAGGTGTTGTTCGAGCGCGGCGACCTCGACTTGCTGCTCTCTTCGCCGCTGTCGTCGCGCGGCATTTTCAGTGTCCGGCTGGCCGGGATCGTGGTCGGCATCGCCAGCATCTACCTGTTCTTCCTGACCCCGTTCGCCAACGCCGGCCTGGCGCTGGGCCACTACCGCCTGCTTGGAATTTATCCGGTCGTCATCAACGCAGCCACGATCGCGGCGTCGCTGTCGATGCTGTTCACGCTCGGCCTGGTGCGCTTGCTGGGCGTGCGGCGTACGCGCGTGGTGGCGCAAGTGATCGGCGCGCTGTCGGGTGCACTGTTTTTCCTGTTGGCGCAAGCGTACGGCAACGCGGCGGGCAGTGTCAGGCAGCAGGTTGCCGGCTGGTTCGCGCCGTTGCTCGCGCCCGGCGCCGCGCTCGGGCCCGACAGCGTCATCTGGCTGCCTGGGCAGGCAGTGCTCGGCACTCCGCGCCCGTTGCTGGCGTTAAGCATGATCGCGCTGGCCATTTTCGCCCTCACGGTCCGTTTCACCCACCGCTTTTTCGTCCACGGCGTGCAGCAGGCGGTCAGCCTGATGCGGGTCGTCAAGGCGTCGGCCGGCGGGCCCCGTTACCGGTTCGGGCGCAGCCTGGCACAGGTGATCATCGTCAAGGAATGGCGCCTGATTGCACGTGACCCGCAGCTGGTCTCGCAGGTGCTGTTGCAGTTGCTGTACATGCTGCCGCTGGTTTTTTTGCTGCTGACCAAAGGAGGCGAGCGCTTGCCGGGGCTCGGCGCGGCCCTCACGTTCCTCTGCGGTTCGCTCACGGCGGCGCTGGCCTGGGTCATCGTTTCCGCCGAAGACGCGCCCGACCTGCTGCGCGCCGCGCCATGCGCGATGCGCACGATCCGCCGCGCCAAACTGATCGCTGTGGCGATGCCGGCGCCGGCCTTGATGGCGCTGCCGCTGCTGTGGATACTGACGCGCAACCCGCTGGCCGCGCTGTTATTGTGCGGCACCGTTGCCGGTTCGGTCACGACGGCAGCGTTCATCGCGATGTGGTGCGCTCGTCCTGCCGCGCGCGGCGACTTCAAGACGCGCGGCAAAGGCAATTTTCTCGGCAAAACGCTGGAATTGCTAAACGGTCTGGCGTGGTCAGGGCTTGCCTTCCTGCTGCTGATGATGAGCACGGCGCAGCAGCCGTCGCCGTCGCCTTGGCCGCTGTTTGGCGCCGCCGGGCTGGCAGTGATCGCGGCGGCAATGGTGTTGTTCGGCTATCTGTCACGCACGCGCGACGATTGATCAGGCGGCCCGGCACACGCGTGACGGGTGCTCCAATGGTGAAGTCGTGTTATCGTTTCGTCCATGTACTATCCATTTAGAAAGTCCCATATGTTAATCACGTTCACCTCCAAAGCAGCCGCCGAAGTCACGATGTACAAGGAGCACGCGAAGCGCATCCTCGATTTGCTCGGCAAGGACGTCAACCGTGGCGTCATCACCGCCGCGGAAGCGCCGAAAGCGGTCGACGTACTCGAAAAAGAGATCGCCGAAACGCGCAAGCACGCCGCATCCGACGACGTCCAGCGCGACGTTCACGCCCATCATGGCGAAATGCGCGACGACATCGAACACGAAGGCATGGAAATCGTCAGCTTTGCAACGCGCGCCTATCCGCTGCTCGAGATGATGCGCGCCGCCAGGGATGGCGGTCGCGACGTCCTCTGGGGCGTGTAATGCCTCAACTGGTGGCGCTGCAGAGCCACCAGGTCAGCGCCGCCGACGGCACCATGCTGTATGTCACGGACTACATGCTGCCGGCGGCGCAAACCCGAGGCAGTGTTGTGCTGATGCATGGACTTGGCGAACACAGCGGACGATACCGTCATCTTGCCGGCTTTTTCAACGACTGCGGCCTGTCGGTGCGCGCATACGATCATCGCGGACATGGACGCTCTCAAGGCAAGCGAGGCGACGTCATCAATGGCGACCCGATGCTGCAAGATGCCGAAATCATCGTCGACGATTTTTCCAGCCGATACGCCCAACCTCCTTTTTTGTTTGGTCACAGCATGGGCGGCCTGTTCGCCGCGCACTTTGCGCTGGCCCGTCTGGCGCCGCTGCGCGGGCTGATCCTGTCGTCGCCAGCCCTGACGCTGCGTCTGTCGGCGCCGCAGGCACACATGCTCAAACTGATGCACAAGCTGGCGCCGTCGATTGGCGTGCCGAACGGCTTGTCACCGGCGTTGCTGTCGCACGATACGAACATCGTCGCCGCGTACAAATCGGATCCGTTGGTGCACCGCAAAATCAGCGCGCGCCTGCTGCGCTCGATGCTGTCGTCAATCGCCCATTGTCAATCGCACGCCGGTTCGCTATCGATTCCCGCGCTGATGTTGGTGGCCGGGGATGACCGGTTGGTGAACGCCGAAGGCAGCCGGCAATTCTTTGCCCATACGCCGCCCGGGATGGCCGAGATCCATGTCTACGACGACATGTTCCATGAAATTTTCAACGAACCCGACGCCGAGCGGCCGCGCGCCGACCTGAAGCGGTGGGTTGAAAAAATCGGCCTGGCGATCCGTTTTCACTAATTTGGCAGCTTACAAACCGTCGGGCGAAAAAAAACCCCAGCATCTCTGCGGGGGTTTTTTCTTTATAACTAGCCTGACGATGACCTACTTTCACACTGGTTGCAGCACTATCATCGGCGTAAAATCGTTTCACGGTCCTGTTCGGGATGGGAAGGGGTGGTACCG
>Ga0326734_1000041_pt1 | contig 44669 bp, 48 predicted proteins | sample 15_GP2_1315_FD_207944 | JGI IMG/M metagenome (GOLD analysis project Ga0326734, IMG submission 207944) | Glacier ice microbial communities from Ngari, Tibet, China - 15_GP2_131.5 | ecosystem: Environmental > Aquatic > Freshwater > Ice > Glacier | place: China: Ngari, Tibet | collected 2018-07-18 | reverse complement strand
ACCTGTACCAACACCTGTACCAACACCTGTACCTGTACCAACACCTGTACCTGTACCTGTACCAACACCAAAACCAAAACCAAAACCAAAACCAAAACCAAAACCAAAACCAAAACCAAAACCAAAACCAAAACCAAACCCAACACCAAAACCCACACCAATTATATGGTGGATTTATTATGATGATTATTAAGATTATTAAAAAGTAAATTAAAAAATGAATTTTTTAAAAGTATCGTTCAAAAAATTGGTTTAAAATCTAAATTAATATTAATTAATAAATAAATAAATGGATACTTTAATTAAAACGGAACTTTTTAAGAATCTTGATTCTTTTGTAAATGAACTTAGTCTAACTATGGATTATATTTCACCGGATTCTATTAAGAAATACGAACAATTTATTGTTCGACTTAAAAATGAACAAGGCAACCACAAAGTATTCACTGATTTTACTAACGTTACTTATAATCATTTAAGTGAATATGAAGTTAAATTTTCAGGAGCACTTTTTTCTAATAAAAAGGTTAAAACTAATTATTATGACTTTTTAAACAATGTTTCAATTTTTCCTACACAACACCAATTAAATTTTTCTATTTTTAAAGATGAATCAAAAGCTACTAAAAAAGCATTTGTTAGTTATCTTTATAATATTTATTTGTCATGTGTATTTTTAACTAAATATGAAAGTTTAGAAGACAAGGAAAATGACATGTCAAAAGAATTAACTGATTTTATTGATAGAATTAAAAAAGAAGCAGAATCAGCTGTAACTAAAGAATATGAAAAAGTAGAAAAACCAAGACGAAATGCTATTTCAGGACCTTCTGATCCTGAACCTTTTAACCCCTTTGCGTCGTTGGGAGGCGCAACACCCCCTCAACTCACACCTGAACAAATTAGACAATTACCAGGTTTAGGTAATCTTGAATCTATGATGGGTGGTATGGGTGGTATGGGTGGATTAGGTAGTATTATGTCTTCTATTTTAGGTAATCAAGAAATTCTTAATATTGCTTCTGATATTTCACATCAAATGAGCACCCAACAATTAGATCCAATGAGTATGTTGACCAGTTTAATGTCTGGTAATATTGAACACAGTCCATTAAATGGTCTTGTTAGTCAAATTCAACAAAAAGTTGAAATGAAAATTGAATCAGGTGAAATTGATAAAAGCGAATTAGAAAATCAAGCACAGAATATTATGAATAACATTGATCCAAAAAGTTTCGGAAGTATGCCTGGTATGAGTTCATTAATGGAAACTATGGCTGAAAATTTACAAAAACAACAAGCACAAGCATCACAAGCACAAACATCACAAGCACAAACATCATCACAAGCATCCGAATCCCAACAAGAAAATAATGAAACATATTTAGGTGAAGAACATTGACTTGACGGTGGAGCAGGAACTTACCCTGATTCAGAAGGTAATTTTTAAAATTAATTAAATATTCACAATTAATTAAAATAGGTTCTGTATACAATATTTAATATTTTAATAAAATAATTTTCGATTATTTATTTTATTATTATATATTAATAAAATATGATTGATACAGTAAATTCAATTCAAATGACAACTTATGAAGATAAAAGTGATCCGATTTGGATTCAAGATTTTAATATTCTTTTCAAAAAAGAACGTTTAACTGAATTCTTTCCAACTAAAACTCAAACAAATGAAGAAAGAATCAATGCTATCGTAAGACTTTCACTTTATGCTTCTATTGTGTTATCTATTTATCACAGTAATGTTAAATATTCAGCAATCTTTATCTTTTTCTTATTCTTTACATTTGTTATTTATAAGCATCATCCGTTGATTAATCAAAAATCAAAAGAACTTAATAAAATTAACTTGAATACTCAACAATTAGCACAACTTGAAGCTGAACGTTTAGCTGCTTCGCCAGAAAACAATGCTTCACTTAATAACTTTACACCATCTTTAGGATTAAATGCTAGTAAAAATAAACTTGGTAGACTTATTTCAGCTGATGGAAAAACTGTACAAGGTGTAGGAATAAAAGCAATTAATGAAGACTCTTCAATTGAACATTTTGAAGGTGAAAAACGAGGTGAACAAGATCAAAATGGTAAATGTACTGCTCCAACATTAGATAATCCTTTTATGAATGTTACAATGAAAGATTACATGAATTTTGATACTGATGGTTCAATCGTAGATCGTCCACAAGCCTGTGATCCATCTGACCCAACTGTTAAAAATGAAATTGAAACAAATTTTAATAACAACTTATTTCGTGATGTTAACGATGTATTTGGTAAGTCTAGTTCTCAGAGGCAATTCTTCACAATGCCATGGACTCAAATTCCGAATCGAGCAGATGAGTTCGCTAGATGGTGTTATCTTTCACCAGCTACTTGTAAAGAAAACCAAGACAATTGTTTAAATTACGAAGATATTAGAGGAAAACCATTCATATTTCCAAATGCATTCCGTAACCCTAATTCGGCTGGGGCGCGTCTAAAAGAAAATACTAATCAAGGTGCTTCTAAATCACCTTCAACAATTACTAAAAAATAAATTTAATCAAAATAATTTGAATTTAAAATATAAATGACGGTAAAATTAACATATGAAAATGTAAAAAAATATTTTAAAATCATATAAACTAAATCTGGTGACGTAAATGTATCTTTGTAAAATAAATCATAAAACTGTTTGACTTGAGATTCGTTATGAATAAAATTATAATGCGTCATTATAATTATATTTTATTTACTTATTTTTAATTTCAATTTAATTTTAAACTTTTTCCGAATTAACTTTGTAAGTCATATATCTATGACATTTACAGCTATTACACCAAATAACATTATTTTCAAAACAACAAGAGTCTTTTCTAACAGAATCACTACCACATATATCACAGAAATGTTTTCTAAATATGTATTTTTGAGGTTTTTTAATTTCAGACTCTATAATTTCTTTACCCATAATATTTTTAATTACGTTTATTAATTAATCATTTTTTAATTAATAATTATAAACAAAAACAAGTATGTTAGATACAATTTGTGATGTAATGAAATCCGCATATGATAAAAAATGGATTTCTACACGTGATGGAAATGCTTCTTTTAAACGTAAAGATGAAAATTTTTTATATGTTACTCCAAGTGGTGTAAGAAAATATCATATGAATGCTGAAATGCTTATTAAATTAAGACTTGAACAAGATCCAGAAGCAAAATTTGGAGTAAAATATACACGTGTAATAGATGAATATCAAAAGAAGATTATTGGGTTAGAACCAACTGGAGAATTACCTTTACATATTCTTTTACAAAAAAACCTTCCAGAAAACCGTGTTGTTTTACATTTACATCCAACATATATTATTGCTGCTATGTATGCCGGACTTAATTTACAACAATTAGCTATTCAATTTCCTGAAATTAATCGATATACACGAGTTGGACCAACTGTACCAGTAGTACCACCTATTAGTGAAGAATTAGCAGAAGCTACAATTAAAGCATTAAATTTAAACGGAGATACTGGTGAAATTGATTTTGATATAGTTGGACTAGAACAACATGGTATTATTGTTATCGCTAAAGATGCCTGGAGCGCACTGGAGCATGTTGAACGTTTGGAAAGTATTTGTCAAGTCGTATTAGCTGCTGGTAAAGATGCTTATATTCAACATTATGTATCATAAAAATTTTACTTATAAAAACATTTTTTCTCCAACTTTTACTTCTGAAATGGTTGATTGTCCATACATTTCACTAAAAAGTATCTATGTTACTTACCATTTCAAATAATTCTTCAATTAATTCATCAGAACTATTTATAGTTAACGTAGATGTATTTTAAAACTTCTTGTTCTGTTTCAAAAAAGTATATATTTGTATCTACATTAGGTCTTTTATAACACGGAAACGCAATTGAACAGCTAAACACCATAATTTTTATTTTATTTATTTTGCGTTAAGTTTTTATGTTATATATCTATACAATTATATAAATGAGCTACGCTAAATATCTTATTATTGATAATATAAATACTAATTTTGGTAAATTACTTGTTAGTTGTACAAATGGTATTACTTATACCCCATTAGATTATACTTTACCACAAAATTTTGAAGCATATGTAATTTTAAATCAATTAATTGAGTTGTCCTGTAAAATTAAACAACAAGGTAATACAATTGATAACATTGTGTTAACATGTATTCTTGATAATTTAATTAATAGTAAATGTATACAATTTACAAATTTACCAGAAGTAATTCAACAAGGTAGTAATACTGAAAATTTTAAAAATAGTTTTATGATGCACCTCCATAAGCTTGTTACTAGTTATTTACATGATTTTAATAGTTCTATGAAATTTTAACGGTGTTTTCGCTCCCCAACGACGAAAACTTAATTTTCAAAACAACGTTTTTTAGGTGAAACTTTTTGTGTTTTTGATTCAAAAATATTTAATTCCACAAATTTTTTTAATAATTTAACTGTCATTTCAGTATCATATTCAGATGTATGAAAAGCTTCTTTACCTATTTGTCGTTGAGGGACAGAACCCCCTAATCCATAATATTCTGATAATTTTGATAATGAAACAGGTTGTTGTTCAGGTAATTTACCGCACATTTTTAAAAAATTAGCAATTACAATTGTATCAACTGAATTGTAACTAAAATAGTTATTATAATGTACTCCAAGTAACTTTTTAATAAATCCGATGTCAAACGCTGCATTATGAGCTATAGGTGTTAAATAAAAATTTGTCTTATTCTTTTTCAAAAAATTAATCAATTGTGCTTTTGTATCAATTAAATCTTTTGAAGTTTGATCATGTTTTACAATATCAATTTTATTAACTTCCATCGCTTTAGCATTGATTGTATAGTTTTCAGATTTCAATGAAATATTTAAACGATCTAATTCTATTAAATTAGAGTCAAGAACAATAAAACACGCTGTTAATAAATTATTAATATTAACATCAAGACCGGTAGTTTCAGTATCAAACGCTATATATTTAGACATCTTATTTGTTGTCTTGTTTAAAGTTTTTTTCATTTTATTTTAAATTAATCTTTTTTAATTTATTGATATAAGTTAATGGATATTAAAAGTTTCGATATCATATCAAAGCATCTAAATTCAAACAGAACAATTGTATTAATATCAATTGTTATTTCAATTATACTCGTTTTTAGTATAATTTTTGGTATGTTATATTATACAATTAGTGATATACCAAATACTGATATACCAAAAGTTAATAGAATTTACGACCTTCTTCAACAAGTAACATGTGAATTGGATAAAAATGATATTGATTATATAATTACATCAGGTACATTATTAGGTTCTGTAAGACAACAAGGCATGATTCCTTGGGATGATGATGCTGATATAACTATTATTATGAAAGATCACGAAAACCATATACAAATTAAACAAAAAGTATTAGATTGTTTAAAAGTTTTAAGTAAAAATAATATAAATAGTTATGAACATAATGTTGGAAATATTGTAATAGCTCATTTTAATAATACACCTTCTTGTGTAGATATATTCTTCTTACAAAAAGGGGCACGCACCCCAATATACAGGTATCTAACACCTTTTGATACAAAATATCCAAACGAATATTATTTTTATAATGAAATATTTCCTATAAAAGAATATACATTTGGACCTATTATTCTTAAAGGTCCTAATAATCCTTATGACTTTTTAGAAAGAACTTATCCTAATTGGCGTAAAACAGCATCAAAATGGAATCATTTTAGACAAGTACCAAAAAATTCAACTCAAAACACATTTGAGCCAATATTACCAGATCCAGATAACGAAGAATTCCCATGGATTAAAAAAGAATGTACTGGGCTTGCGCGCCCTTCAGTAAAATAAATATTGTACTTTATTATCACAGTATTCTTTCTCTAGATAATAATCAATATAACTTTTTAATATTTTTTGTTTGTCTTTTTACATTGTTTTCGGTTCAATAATGAAGCGCCTCGTGTAAAATAAGATATATGCATTGCTATTAACTAATTGTGAAGTATCATTGTATCTTGAAACATCACCATCATCAGTGTTATACCAGTGCCCATCTAAATTTTTGACAGCAGAAAAATAATGTCCACTATTAATATTTCCAGTATGATAATTTATAGCATAACAATCATAAATATATTTATTAAGATCACTTTTTTCTTTTGAAACATATTTTGTTAAATCTAAATTTTTTAATGGAAATACAACATTGTTTGTATTTTTTGATAATATATTATTATCTACCTTCTTGAATCTTTTCAAATTTATAATAAAATAATTTGGCAATGTCCATAAGTCTACACTTTTTACACATCCTTTACCTTTACATTTTTCACAATTCCAAGTATCTATTTCTTCTACGTGTTCTCCAAAATAATTATCTAAACAATCAGTTAACGTAGAACTAGTATCCGGTAAAGATACACTTAAATTATTATATGGTTCAAAAATTTCATCACGGTAACTACAATTTGCGCATTTGATATTATTTACTAAAGATCCATTAAATATTTCTACCAAAAATGAATAATCTTTTTCATAAAATTTACTCCAATTTTCTAAATATTTTTTCATAAGAGTATCACTATGACTTTTAATTTCACCTTTTATTTCAACTTCAATTTCATAACTTATAGATCGATGAAGAATTTCTAAAATATGTAATAAAAATTCATGAGAATCTTGTTGTTCTGTACTTAGATATTTTTTATGGAATTTTCCCATATTTTCAATTAAACTTCTTGGTTTTATTAATTGATTTTCTTCAAAAATATTATTTAATAATGTTACATAACTATACATTACATAATATTCTCCTCCACGTTTTCTTTCATTAAAATCTTCTTTATATTTTCCTGATAAAAAATAATCAGACATCTTTAGAGTAGCAAATAAACATTGAAGAATGCTGTTGAGGTAACAGGAATTCCCGATATTAATCATACCACATAACCCTTTAGTCATATATGTCTTTTTATTCAAAATTAATTGATAATTTTTATGATAATCATATTCAATATCTAATGATTCCATACTTAGTTTGATTTAATTAAAACAATTATTTAAATCAATTTTTTTAAACTTAAAACTTTTAAAAAAAAAAGTTTAATCAAAATTAAAGTATGTTTTTGGGAAAGTTTATTTTATTGGTTATATTATATAATTATAATCATAATGGACAATCCAAATATTTGCTTTGACAAAAGTTTATTTTATACATATTTATTTCTTTTAGGATTTTTTGTATGTTTTACTTTATATGTATATTTATATCCAAAAGTAAATGACAATTCAAATCCAAATCCAAATCCAAATTCAGATTTAAATTTAAAACAAGAACTCATGAATGAAATACAAAAAGTACGTTCTGAAAACTCTTCGGCTCAACAAATAAATCAGCGATTTGCTGGCCCAGATCGTCAAACAGATTCACGTTTCCTCGATAAAATATATAATCCTTTACATGCACCGGAAAATATAATTCCACAAGGCGGTTTCTATAACCGTGGATATAACTCGTATCAAGATTACCAGATGCTGGGTTTTATAACTAATGATCAAGGTCAATTTCCAGTTTATGGAAGAAATAAAGATAATAATAATAATCGGTTTGAATACTATACAATTAATGAAGGGCGAAATTCGATAAAAATCCCCTTTTTGGTCAAAGGTAATGCGGAATTGTATTCTGATGATCCAGTTAAAATTCCAGAATTACCAGGCCAAGACTTTACTTTCAAGAAATATGAAAATGAAGGAAATCGTTATTCACCTGATATTTCATAAACAGAACCTATTTTAATTAATTTTTCTTTAGAATTTATAGCTTGAAGTAAATGTTTTTCCCAATCTTGTAGTTTAAAATAATTATATACATCATCAAATATATATTTTTGATTTTTTATAATTTTTAATGCGCATTCCATACATCTTTGACCGTTTTAAAATCTTTAAATGTAATTTGTGATTCATTTCCACATTTACAACGATATTTCATTTTAGTTTTTGAATTAAATTTAATTTTTTGATAACAAGAATATCCCTATTTCAGGTCGTATTAAAATTCCATTCAGTGTTAAAGGTAATACGGAATTGTATTCTGACGATGTACTTTCAATCCTAGTGTAATCTAAAGTAAATAAATGACTAAATTTTACTCTGTATGTATCTCATTGTCAAAATAAATATATACATAATCTTCATTATAAAATTCAATCTCATCTGTAAGACTCCATCCATGAAATTGTGAAATTACATTTTTAAAAATATTCATTTTCTCAAATTGATTTAAATTATCAAACGAATTAGGTAATGAAATATTTTCTTTTATAGCACTTAATCTATTATTGGACAAACGACAGTTAAAAAATTTATATAAATTACCTGATTGTATATCTTCACTTTTATGTTTTTTATTACTTTCAGATAAATTTAACAAACTACCTTTTCTTTTCATATTAATAATTATATTGAGAATTTTTTAAAAAAATCATTTTTTTTACGATTGTTTTTTGATCTTTACTGTAAATATAATTAAATATTAATAACAGATTTAAAATAGCTGGAGAATAACAGATCCACCTAAAGCAATTGATTAGTGAATTACTATTTCATGATTTAATTATTAATAGAGTTTATTAATAATTATATAGGTTTTTAGTTGATTAATAAATTACTAGATTTATTATTTTGAATAGACCATTTCGGTAATTCTCTTTTTATTATAATATCTTCATGTCTATAATATAAATCAAAAATTTTCTTATAATATTCTTTTTCGTACTGTTCTTTTTTTTCTAGATTATATGAATTATTTTTATCATTTTTTAAATATGTACAGTAATTGAGTAATTGAGGTACATATGAAAATCCACATCCGTCAGACATCCTTTCTTTTTGTCTATCAATAATTCTTGATGTAGTTAATTCTGGATAATTTTTTCTAAATGTTTCCCTTAATAAATATTTTTCTGTATATTTTTTGAATCCTCTTAATAATCCATCAATACCTAATGAGAATCTTACAAAATCTTTATCTAGAAAAGGAACTCGTATTTCTAGCCCTTGACTACTAAAGCAACGGTCTGCTCTTAATACATCAAACATATGTATATTTTTTATTAATCTATTAGTTTCAACTTCTATGTCGTTTTTAGTTTGTGCTTGATTAAAATAATTATAACCACAATATAATTCATCTGCGCCTTCTCCAGATAAAAATACTTTATATTTAGTATTTTCTTTTAAATATTTTGATAATAAATACATAGGCAATGCTGCCCTTATTGTATTTGGGTCATAGCTTTCGATTTGATATATAACCTTTTCTAAATTATTTTTTACATCGTTTATATCAAATTTTACAGCTGTATATTCTACATTTAATAAAGATGTTAACATTTTACAATATATAGCATCATCAGAATTTGAACGGTCATCTTGAAATTCTATTGAAAATGCATGTAATTTTCTATTTTTTGAATCTAAATATTCTTTAGCTATGCATAGTATTATAGATGAGTCTAATCCCCCACTACATAAAAATGCGACTGGTCTATCGCTTTCATCAATTCTTTTAATAACTGCCTTTTTTAATAAATTATATATTATATTTTGTATTTCATCAGTACTTAACTTTGAAACTGTATTTCTTATAATAAGATTTGAATCATCTAAATTAATATAACTACTAAAATGTTCTTTATTATATAAATATCCAGGGGGAAATACCTTAATTTCTTTAATTTCATTTAAATTTTCTAATGATTTCATTTCACTTGCATAACTAATAATTTTATTATCTAAATTTATACCATAAAATAATGGTCGTACACCTATACAATCTCTAGCTACATAAACTTCATTTTCATCAATTAATACAAATGCAAAATCGCCATCTAATTCTTTACATATTACATCCATCTTTATACCTTTTATGTACAAATGTAAAATTATATCTACATCACTTCTTATATCTTTTAAATCTATATTATATTTTATTGATAAACTTTTATAATTATATATTTGCCCATTACATATTAAAAATACATCTTTATCATCACTCTTCATTTTTAATGGCTGATTACCAATTTCACTAGTATTTATAATTGATAACCTATGGGTTCCTATAAATAAATTCTGTTTATTTACAAAGGTACTATTATCTGGTCCTCTATGTTCAATTTTATTAAATGCACTATCTATATTTTCATCTTTTCCTTTATAGTATAATATACCACACATAATTTCGCACTATTATAATACAAATAATATATTTATAGTAACTAAACGCATAAATTTAGTGTGGTGAACATACCTAAGTGAAATTATATGAGATAAAAATGAAATATGAAATTGAATATTAATTTTAAGAGTTTACTAATCATTAAAGAATTTAACTTGTTCTTCAATTGTCATTTTAGTTTTTCCTGAATATGGATATGCTAATTTATTATCAAGTAATAAATCACTAGCTGTAGTATTATCAATAAGAATATCTAACAGAATACGTCCGTATTTATCAAATTGGGAACATTTTATATTTAATAGATAAACATTATCATTAAGGTCTTTTTCTATTAATTCTCTTAGTTCTAAAAATGGCAAGTTTGGTAAAGTATTTTTAGTAATTAGATGATATAAAAACAAAATACTTTTGTGAGAAATATTTTTTAAAAATTCATTCGAGTTTTTTAATTCACATGTATCTATTCTATTCAGACGGCATGAAAAACGGTATCCTATATTTTCGGTAGGTATTAAAGGTAAAATAATATCAAATGTATCACCATCATATAGACTAACTATTCTACAAGTTGTTTCTAATTTTTCGAATGTCCAATCCATTTAATGTAAAGCAATATTAAAATATTTTGTTTAATCAATATTCATACCTCCATATTCGATGATAAGCCCATCTGAATCTTTAAATAAAATGTTTTGAAATCAATTTTTCTTATTTACTTAATAAAAATATGGCTATTCCGTTCCACCATGTTTTTTTACCCACATGATTTGGCATGTTTTTAAGATCATCGGGACTCATGAAAATTTCGTGCCTAAATTTTATTTTTAAATCAAGTTCTCTTATAGCTCTCATAGTGCCATCTCTAACAGAATTCCAATTAAAATCATCAACAATAAATATAAATTCATCTTCTAAAATTGGTAAATAATATTCTAATGCTTTAAAATGATCTAGTTCGGCATGATCACCATCAAATAAATATACATTAAATTTTTGTTTGATATTATTTACGTCAATTTTCCAACAATCATTTTCAATAAATCTATACTTTGAACTTTGTTCTAAATATTTTTCTATATTATTTTTAAAAATATCTGAATTACCACCAAATTGACACCAATTATCTACAAATAAGTATGTACCAGGATTCTTATAAACAGCTGCTATACTAGAACTACCATTGAAGGTCCCTACTTCAAAGTAATTTGTACTGGGTCTATCACAAATATTATTATAAAAATGTCTTGTTTTTGTACCTGTATAACCTTCAAAATCGATAATGTCTTGTGAAATTTTGGATATACCTTGTTCAGATAGGTTAATTGATTTAACCATATGACTAATTGTATCCATTGTTTCTTTTGAAAACCTTGAAGTAATTTGTTTAGACATTATTTTATCATAATGAGTTAATGTAATACAATATTTATTTCGTTCCCAATCATCTAAAAATTTAAGATTATTGATATTTTCTTGTTCTGTCATTGTCTTTTTTAGTTAATTTAACTTTATTTTTAAATTCATTTTTAGGAAAAGTTACCAAAATAAAGTTACTAATAAAATAAAAAAAAACAATGGCAGAACAAGGTGGTAATATGAATATCATGGAAATGGTTAAATTAAAAGTTATGATGGGAATGGGTGGTGAAAATGCTCAGAATAGTATATATGTAATTATCTTTATGTTTTTATTTAGTATAATAGAGAAAAATATACAAGTTATTATAAAAACAATTCAAAGTAAAATTAACACTAGATATAATACTATAGTTTCTAATTTAGTTGAAAAAACAAATGATAAATATAGTATATTTTTAGAAAAAGATCTTAGTAAAACAGAAGACAATAAAGATTGTTATATTGAATCTATATTACATAATATTTCAGAAAAATATAATTTAAAATCTGTAATGTTTTTTAAAAATCTATATGTTATTAATTTTTTTGAAAGATTTAATATAGAAGATGATATTTACGGTAAATTACATATTTTAGACGTAGATTATAACAAGTAACTTTCCGGAAAACTGGATAAAGCTTTAATTAGACCTGGAAGAATAGATTTAATTTTAGAATTAGGAAAAACTTCACATAATACTATAAAACAAATGTATGAATCATTTTATAATAAAAAATTAGATGAAAATATTGTATTTGAAGATTTAAAATGGACACCAGCTGAAATTAATTGTATTTTGTTTAATAATTTTGATAATCATCAAGGATCTATAAATGACATACAATTTAATCAACCGAATAGTTTATCTAAATTTAAACTTAATCTAATTCTGTAACATTCGGTTTACTTGAACTTGGTTGTTGTAATTCTTTTTCTTGGTCAAGTTTTTCTTTAAGTTCATTTAGTTCCCTTTGTTCTTTTTCTTTTTTTACTTGTTCAATAAATTTTGGATTTTTTAATAACCATTCTGGTACTGACTTATCCATAAAAGGTGTTTGATGCGAACTATTCATTGTAATTATTTATATTTTATATATTTTATAGCGAAAAAAATAATTAATATTAAACTTGGTCATAAACAGAACCTATTTTAATTAATTTTTTTTCAGAAATAATTCCTTTATGTCGTTCTTGATATTCTTTTACACGTTTTGGATTTGTATAATGTTGAATTTGAGTTTCTTGTAATTGATTTTTTAATTCTTCAATTTCTAATGTTAAATCTCGGTTTTCTTTTCTCAGTTCTTCAATTAATTATTTAAATAAAATTTTAAATTCAATTTAAACGTACTTACTAAAATTAAAAAATATATGCTAAACCACCGATTATCTCGAAGCAACCTGTGCTAGAATTTACACCTTGAGAATTCCATAGAAGTTCACAACTCATACCTGCTCTAGTAAATTTAATACCTTTTGGCGCAGTAGCTCCCAATGGATTTGTAGCAATTAGATTTGGAATAGCCAGAGAAAATGAGCCGCCACTGGAACAACTCATGCATATGATTTTCTTTAATTGTCCATCGTTCGCCAAACTCAAATTACCCAATGTTCCAATTCCACTAAAATTGTTTCCTTGAATCTGTACATAAGTAATAATTTTCGATAAACTAGGGTTGGCTGTCGGTTGAAGTGAACTTAACGTAATTCTATCAATACTATAATTTAAAGTACTTGTTAATGTAGCTGTTGCTAAATTACTTGAAGAACTACTCGTTAAATTTGTAAATCTGCCATTCGCTGGTGTTGTTTGTCCGACTGGTGTATTATCAATACTACCACCTTGAATTTGAAAATTACTACCTTGAACTAAAAATGTACTAGTATTTAATACACTTGTTAAATTTAATGGAGCACCTGAAATACCACTAACAAAATTTGAGTTGAGTTGATTTATTTGTAAATTTCCAAGTGTACCATTTGTTACTATATCATTATTAATAATTGCTCGTTGATAATAAACCAAAGTATTTGAATTTGCTTGTAATCCCAAAAATCCAGTTTGATAACTAAGACTAGGTGTCGTTCCTGTATTTTGCCAATAATCTAATTCTAACCCAGAACTTTTTGTAAAATTTAAACTGGTTTTTAAATTACCTAAATTAGTTGTTGTAACAACTGATCCACGACTAATTGTAAATGTTGTAGGATTAACAAGTGAAGTTACACTAAATGTACCATCTGTTACACTACTATTAGTTATAACCATAGTTTGACCAATTGCGGCGTTATTTGGTATACTAGTTGTTATATTTACCAGACCAGCGGATGTACTATTAGATATATTTGTAATAGATATACCATTATGAGTTCCTACAGGATAAACATAATTGTCGCTACTAATTTCTGTACTAGTTGCAGACAATACTCCATTAATCAAAACATTTCCGTTAAATACAGTTGGACCTGTACTATTAATACTTACTGTATAACCATTAAGTTGTAAATTAGTTCCATCTGAACTTATACTAGTCTGTGTGTTTCCAAATACAAGAATATCATTTGTTGGTAAAATAACTTGTCCAGGGCCACTTGTATTATTTGTGATTGGACTTATGTAAATATTTCCTGTACTATTTATTACTCTTAAATTTCCACCAGTACCTTGATATATATATGTACCACTACTTTGACTTCCAAAATAAAGTGGTGTATTATTTGAAATATTAATAAATCCACCTGATGTATTTGTATTTAAACTTATACCACCTGAAACACTTGTTAAATTAATATTATTAAAAGTGTTAATATTTATATTACCATTACTTGTTCCAGAAATACTTTGATTTGTTGTTCCAAATGAAATTGTAGAACCAGTATTCATTAATAAATTACTAGAACTAATTGTAACATTGGTGTTACTCTGTATAGTTAAACCTGTTCCAGCACAAGCTGTTAATAATGATACATTTGCTACAGTTCCACATTGTATGTCTAAATTATTCAAAAATCCATTTCCAAATTGTACATTTCCATAACTACCAGTAATAATTTCATTTGAATTTGTTTCATTCGCAAAATATACAAATCTTCTACTTGAATTTTGAAATCCAAAAAATCCTTGATTTGTTGTAATCCCAGCTCCGCTATTATAAAAAAACTGTATACCACGATCCTTAAAGTCACCAGCTGGTACTGTACCATTTACACTACCAATATTTAAAATAGGATCTTGATAATTAGTAATAGTACTATATACATTATTTGTTGTCCCATTTATTTGAACGTTACTATTAAGAATTAAAGTACCACTTCCACCACTTACATTTATTGTCATATTTCCATTACTTGACATTATTATACTGTTAGATGTATTTAATGATCCTTGTGTATTAAATGAAATTGGAGTACCTAATGGTAATTGTACTAATCCAGTATTTAATAATAAGTTTTGTGATGTTACTGTAACATTACTAGTTGACATTATATTTAACACACCTTTACAAGCAATTATAGTATTCAAATTACTTATTGTACCACACGACATATCTAAATTACCCGTTGTTAAGAATGAAATGTTATTTGAAACATTAATACTTCCCATATTAAATGTACCTAATGTACCAGTAATTACATTACCATTATTTATAGCATTTTGATAATATGTAAATTCCATAGAATTTTTCTTTATACCAAACCATCCGAGATCAGCACTACCTTTTGTCGTATTATAATAATTAAATTGAATACCACGGTCCGTTAGATCACCACTACTTTGAAGGTAATTAGCAATTAAAGGTACTTGGTCTTTTAAATAAAAATAATTTGTATTAAAAAATGTGTTTGGTGTAATTATATTTAAAGTAGTCCCACTTGATATATTTGTATTAACATTAATTATATTTGTATTACCACCTGTATTTATTATATTTGTAGTATTACTTCTTAAATTTAAATTTGACCCAGAAGTAAAGTTATTATTTATTATATTAAAATTACCAGATGAATCAGTAACAAGATGACGGTCGTTATTTGAACTTAAATTAAATTGAACACCAGTATTTGTATTAATTGCTGTACTTGCATTTAAATATATTTGAGAAGCATTCTTGATTTCAATTGTATTTGAATTAGTTGAAGAAGTTACACCAGGACCATTTATCATTAAATTTCCTATTGAATTTAATCTAATTGAATTACTCGTACCGGATATACCAAAAGTAAGGAAACTCGATTGGTATAATCTAACATTTCCTCTTGAACTAAAAAGATTAATATCACCTGAATTTGGAATTAATTGTATATTCCCTTGTGTAGTTGATATATTAACATTACTTGTTGCTATCAAATTAATATTACCTGATGTACTTGTACTATTAATAAATATACCACTTGTACTTCCATAAATTGTTTCGCTTGTTGAACCAAACTGTATAGAACTAGCAGTATTACTTGTACCAGCAGGTAACACTACATTTCCAGCTGTTACTGTTAATAGTATGTTTTGAATACTATCAACACGTAAATTACCAGATGTTCCTTGAGATATACTTCTACTTCCAATACTAGTCCCATCAAATGATATCTTTGCACCGGGTTGAACTATAACTGAACCAAATGTTTGTGTATTTAATAAAATATTTTTACTTGCTGTTAACAATAAATTTCCAACTGTACCTTCTCTTATAAAAGTACCAGTTGTACCTAAATTAATTGGTATATTGTTTGGTAAATTCATTGCGGTTGATAAATTTAAATTTAAATTACTTGTACTTGTATTAATAGCACTTGTAGCATTTATATTTATTACACCAGAACAACCAAAAATATCTTTTACATTTATTAATTGACCACATCCCGCATTTAGTGTACCTCCACTATTTATAGTAATATTATTTACATTAATACTACCAATCGCAAAGGCACTAAGAGTACCAGATATAACATTATTATTATTTACAGCATCTTGATAAAAAGTAAATTGTCCTGTATTTTTTTTGTAACCAAACCATCCTAATTTAGCACTACCGCCTGTTTGACTTCCTGACCAATAATTAAATTGGATACCTCTATCAGTTTGATCTGAAAACGTTTGTTTGTAATTAGCTATTAACGGATTTTGAGCTTGTAAATAAGTATAAGGAACATCTATATATAAATCATTAGTAGCATTTAATGATATATTATTATTTGAATTTAGAGATAAAGTACTAGAGTTATCTGTATTCCAATTACCACCACTACTAACCTCATTTGTATCATATAAATTATTAGTCTCTACATTATAATTTATAAAATTACTACCAGAAGTCCCAAATTGTAAATGTGTTGCTTGTGGTAAAATAACACTATAATTTCCAGAAGATATCAAATTACTAGGAACATTAAATGTTATATTATTTTGACTATTAATTACCATTCCACTTGTCGTACCAGTAATACTATTAACTAAACCTGTCGTCGTAATTAAATTTCCATAAGAATCTTTATTAAAACTAGCAGTTGTACTACCAAATATTAAAGGTATATTATTAGGTACATTTACAGAATAACTTGCTAACAAATTTATACTATTATTTGCTGGTTTTGATAATGAACCATATGTTCCTATACTACTAAACCCTGGAAAATTTGAACCAGTTGATATATTAAAATTATTCGAGTTAACTAAACGTGTTACTAAATATTCACCATTTATACTTGGAATACTATTTGTATCTGTTAATGTAATTGTATCACCAATTTTTACTTGACTAGGTATAAATGTAGTTAATATTATTCCATTAGCATCTAATAAATCAATATTTGTAATAAGTTTTGGTTGTAAATTTCCATTTGTGTAATATCCAGTATCTGTTTTTAAATTTATATTACCATTTACAGTTGTATAATTTTGTGTATCAAAAGTAGTTAAACTAGACCCAGCACTTAACGAATTTATACTCACTGAACTACTTGCTATAAACGTTACTGAACCATTTGCTAATTGAGTTAAATAATTTCCTTGTGAAACAACTACATTTGATACAGGACCCCTTAAATTTATATTACCTACACCATTTGATATAATATTAACATTTCCATTATTATTTATAGCAGCTATATCATTACCACAAATTTGTATATTACCTATTGTTACACATCCTTTTATAGCCATATTAGCATCAACTGTTAATACACCAGTTTGTGAATTCCAAAATACACTTTTAGTTTGATCAACTGAATAAAATATTACATCACCATATGTAGTTAATTGTTCAAAAAAAGCATCATTGGAACCATCAGCACCAATAATGGAGTTGTATATGGCTGAATTTGTAATAACAACATTATTTAAATTTGTACCAGATATTAATGATGATACATTTGCCGGTGAAATCTTTAAATTACTTGAACTTAAATCACCAATATTAGCACTAGATAAATCTAATGACATGCCTTTTAGCTAAATACCCCACCTTTCGGTGTATTTATTGGGAATAGACTATATCTTAAGAGAAAATTTCCCCCATTACCATTTAGTCGTTGAACCTTCTTCTTTTAATTAAGAAGCTTGGCTGCGGATTTTCCAATCTTTTACATTTTTACCATTGGGTACGGCTATTAACCGTGTTCCTTTTAAATATTTCTACATAAAAGTGGTAGTAAAAGCTCTACAACAAAATTAAAGATTTAATTTCACTGCCCGCTTGCGCGGCAGGAGGTTCCCGCAATTTGATAATGTCGCAAATCTAATGATTTACTAGCAGTTTAGTTTTTCCATGTATTCGGCTAAACAACTTTTAAGCCCCTAAAAGATTTAAGGCTTTGATAACATGACAGTATTCTTCGACATTCTATTTATTCAACGATTAATATTACTTATTAAAATTAATATTAATAATTAACGATACTTTTTAAGAAAAGTAAACAAAAAAATCTAATAAAATAAATAATTTGGTAATAAATCTTCCATAAGTTCTTTATCTATATTTTCTTTTATTGTATTCACTAATATGTTTTCTTTATGTTTTTTATTAAATTGTTTATTATCAGGATTATATCTAATAAATTTCGTTGGTAATCCTAATCCAGATGATATATTATTCATTCTTATAATTTCACAATCTTTATCATATTGGTTATGTGCATCTTCATCACATTCAACTATTAGATAATATGTTCCACAATCAAATAAAAAATCAGGACGATAACGTAAACAACAATCGTTTATAAATGTTTTATCACTTGTAAATTTAAAATCGTGTTTTAACAAAAGATTTTTAACATTTTCTTCTTTTGTTTTTGTACGTTTATTAGGATTACAATAAGAACATAAAAATGGTGCTTTTGGGACAATAAATAATTGACAACTTATACATTTCTTTTGTTTTTGGTATTCTTTAGCATATTCAAGAATTTTTTCTTTATTATTCTCTTGATATTTTTTTTGTCTTTGTGGATTAGTATATTTTTTAAGTCTTTCTTTTAACGATTCAATTTCTAATTTCAATGTAGAAATTTCTAAATCTTTTTGTTTTAATATATCATCCATTGATAATATTAATAATTTATTTTTAAATAATGTTGTTTTTTGATTAAACTTTTTTTAAAAAGTTATATTAATAATGTCTACTTCAGCAACAAAAACTTCAGCAGATGCAGATAAATATATAATTTTTGGTATAAATTTTAAAGATTTTTTAGGTACGGGTATTGATTTATCCGGTCTTGTAGACACTTTAGGTGGAGCATTCAGTTTTCAAATTAGTTCTTGTTTATGTTGCTTATTATGTATATTTTCTATATTTATTTTAATATTTTTTGTAGCAAAAAAAGATGGAAAAAAAAGCAAAGGATTAAGAATACCAGGAATCGGTACATTAGGTCCACAACAACCATTAGTAATTCAAATGCCTATGATGAGTAAACCATATCCATTTCACAATTCACCATTCCCTAGAGATAGTTAGTTATCATAATATAAATATTCATTTGTCACTTCTTTTTCAGGAATATCAATTAACCATTTATTAATTGTATGTTTTAATAATTCAAGTCTATTATTCCATTCTTTTTTATTTCTTATTATTATTGGTATATCAGATACTTTATGCATAGTAAAACTTGAAGGAATTTTTTCACCATTTTCATTTATATATTTATCAGGATTAAATCTTATAAATACTATTGGTCTAGCTTCGCTACTAAAATTTTGAAATAATTCCATCATACGTTTATTTTCACAACTTGTATCACGATGTTGATTTTCATCACATTCTACGATAACAATATGTGTAAATTTATCAATGTAACAATCAGGACGTCTTTTAGAACATCCACCGGTTTGTTTGTCAAATACCATCACTTCATTTTTAAATTCTGATTTGATAAAATCAGTCATATGATTTTCTTTAACTTTATAATTTCTTGAGATTTTCTCATTAGGAAATTTATAAAACATCTTAAACAATAATCTTTATATCTATTGATATTAGTTAATTGAGTATAACAGTGTTCTTCTAAACATTTTTTTCTAATAAATTATCTTCTTTACATTTTTTATCAAGTATATTAATCATATTTTCTTTTTTATGCTCAGCACAATAAATACCTTTTGTTTCATTTTGTAAATTGAAATGTGGTTTTTTACTATAATTTTCTTCTAAACATTTTTCTTTTCTTACATCAATCATATTAATTTTCTTATGACTAGCACAATATTTAGGTGATTTTTCATTATTATAATTATAAGATGCTCTTTTTTCACAATCTTCTGTTATACATTTTAAAGTCATTAATTTAATGAATTTAAAATAAAAATTTAATATTTTTTATTACTTAAATATATTTATATGTAAAAGAATCTAAAAATTGTTTGAAAAAAAGTTTTATTTTTTTATTACATAAATTATCTCTATTTGTATTATACCTTGTTATATCTAAAAGAGTTAATTTATCTAATGATACTTTTACAAATTCATTATAACTTATTTCTTTGAAATTCATATCCCATTCTATAAAATTTCTTTTAATGATTTTTTCATTTATTATTTTTATAACATTATAATGTCTTCTATCATTTTCTATATTGTTATATATTTTATATAATTCTTCCTTGTTACCTTCTATATATTGAATTACATTTCTGTCATGATATAACATTAACCCAGATATTCTATTTTCATTATTTCTTTCTTGAAATAATTTTAACATTTCTTTTATTTCTTCTTTTGAATATTCTATTTTCATTGTAGAAATATATAATATACAATATAAATCTTCTGTTTTATTTATCATTTTAAAATAACAATAAATTAAAATTATGAATTGATTTACATAATAATATCTCTTATATATTCAGTGTATGTATTACGTAAAGTTGACGGGAATCTAAGTGAACCGTCACGAGTTTTCTCAAAAAATGATGTCCAGAGATTTCTTCCTTTGAATTGATCAAAATTTTCAACACACATTTTATATAATTCTTGTCTTTCTTGATGCGATCCCTTAGGACGAACTTTAACTTTTATTTTATTATTTTCAATTTCTAAATTATGATCTCCTTGATGACCATCTAATACTATTTTAACCGGAACTTCAACAATCCATACAATTAAATTTTCATCAGCACCACTTGTATCTTTTTCTATAGTATAATCAATTATTTCAAATTCAGCATCTTCAAAATCTTTATATTTAAGTAAATCACTTGATCGCTGTTTTATTTTATATAATGAATTTTTATTCCGTATCATAGTTCCTTCAAAACCATTTTCTAAAAATTTTGTATGATATTCTTGGATTTCATTTTCGTTATTAACTTTATAAGTATCAACGTAAATTAATTTTTCATACAGGGGAAGCCCCAGTTCTTGAATTTTTTTATTTCTTTGTTCAAAGGTAACATCTTTATCAATTATATCATAAATATGATATTCAATCTTTTGTAAATTAACAAGTTCTTCTTTTGTTAATTTTTTTGTCTTACGAAGTACACCTAATACTTCAAAATTAACTTTGTTAGTAAATAATTCACCATCTAAAATTAACCCTTTTGGTAATTTTTGAAGTTCTTGATATAATTTTCCTGATTCTTTTACAATCGAGTATTCTTTACCCATTCTTGTACTAATTTGACCAGTTGTAGTATTATAAATGCATCTGAAACCATCAAGCTTGCTCTGTACCATGCACGGGTATATTACTTTATTTTTATGTTTTTTAAAATCATGTGCTAGCATAGGCAAAGGGTTAGTCTGTTTTTCTAATTTGTTGAGATCTATATTTTCCATAGGTTTAGTAATGTTATCTAATTCTGGATAAAATTGTTCAATATCACGTTTTTTAGTCCATTTACTTTTTGCTTCAGCTATTGCTTGAGTCCAATGAGTTGTCATATTAGACTTGTTTAAATTCTTTCCAATATTAATTTGACGTCTAGTTTCAATGAGATGTTTATAGCCATAAAGAGTTACTATTTCCGAATAATTAGGATAACGTTCAACTTTAAGATCCCATGTCTTAATTTTTCCCTTGATATCCTTTCCAAAAAGCGGTTCGAATTTATAAATTTCAATAGGTACTTTTTCTTCCATTTGTAATTTATATAGTTTTATTTTTAAATTCAATTTTTTACTTTTAAAAAAAAGTAACTCAAAAGTTCGAGTTTAAAATTAAATTTTTTTAACATATTAAATAGTAATATGTCAAAACAAATTATTTCTTCGTCGGTGGGGAGCGAAACCCCCATTCAAATTACTCAAATTTATGTTGAAAAAATAAATAAAATTATTAAATCTGGATTTACAGAACAAGAAAAATTAGAAACTGTTAAAAAACATCAAGTTATTTATAATATCGGTATTGAATTTGTTAAACGTTCTGAAGAAAACTTAGGTAATCCTCTTAAAGAATTTGAAAATAGAGTATTAGCTTGTGAATGTTTTAATAAAATTGTAAATTCAGTAGATGCAACCGAGTACTTACTTTTAGACGCTAAGCCAAGAATTCCTAAAGAAATTTACCTTGGATCTTTTATGAATTTAGGTAATTATCTTAAAACAATTGTTGAAGGTCTAGTTAATGAAAAAATTGGTTTATTACATCAAAACAATGCTAATCGTAAAGTACAAATCGACCTTACACTTTCCCAAATCGAACAAGCAATTTTTAATAAAAGTTTATCTAGTTTTATTAGTATTCTTCAAGTAAACTTTGAAGATCCAGATGCTATTAAACAAATTACTAGTATTTATTCACAACTTACATATTTTTCACAATCGAATTATGAAATATGTAGTAAATATCTTAATGAATCTTTAATGTTTGATCCGACAAATGCAAATATTCATTATAATCTTGCTCATATTTATCAAAGAATGAATCGGTTAGAAACCAGTCTTATTCATTACAAATTAGCTATAGGGCTTTCGCGCCCTTACGACGAAAACGGGAGTTTACGGCAAATTGCGGAAGAAAGTCGTAAACTAGTAATTAATTGTTATAATGGATTAGCTAGTATTTATCGTGGTATTAAAAAATGGCCTGAAGCTTTACATTTTTTACAAAAAGCCCACTCTATTTTACCAGAAGATCCAGATATTAATAATCAATTAGGTGTAACTCTGACAGAAATGCGTGAAACAGAATTAGCTGAAAAACATTATCAATTAGCAATTAAACATTACCAACAAACATTTGTATCAACTGATAGTAAATTTTTACTTGGAGAAATTTATTTAAATTTTGGACATCTTCACAGTTACAATGGCGATAATAACAAGTCAATTGAATGTTATAATAATAGTCTTAAGGTAGTGCCTAAGTTTAGTTTGCCGTTTTGTAACAAACTTATGAATTTATGTTATTTGTTTGATCAGTTACCCGATGATAATAAGATGTATATTAAAGATCAACATGTATTAATTAATAAATTATATGCTAAAAATACTAAACCTTACGTATTTGATAAAAATTATTTTAATACCCAAAAAATTAATGTAGCTATTATTAGTGGTGATTTTTTAGATCACCCCGTAAGTTTTTTCATATCTACTTATCTTAAGAATTTTGATCATACCAAATTTAATTTAACTTGTTATTCAGAATGTGTAATTGATACGTCTCTTTTTAATGAAAAAATTAATTTTAAAATTATTAAAAATATGTCTCAAGAAAATGCATCTGCACTTATTTATAAAGATCAAATTCATATCTTATTAGATTTAACAGGTTTAACCTCGTTCAATAGGATGGACATTTTTGCTTTTAAACCAGCACCTATCCAAGTAACTTATATAGGTTATCCCAATACTACAGGTTTATATGAAATGGATTATAGAATTGTAGATAATATAACTGATGGCGATGATCTTAGTATTTCACAAAAATTTTATACTGAAAAATTAATAACATTACCAAACGCTTTTATGTGTTATAATCCTTTTGGTATTACCAGAACTCCATTTACATTACCTGAAATAACTGATACACCAAGATTAAAAAATACTAAAGAATTAATTATTGGAAATTTCAATAGAGTTAATAAAATAACCGATTCTGTTATTATAGAATATAATAAAATTTTATTAGCACATAAAAATGTTAAATTTTTGTTTAAAACTAAAAGTCTTATTAACTTAAGAATTCGTAAAGAATTTTTAAATAAATTTGATAAAAAAGTACAAGATAGAATTATTATCATTAATTGCACTCTTTCACACCAAAAACACTTAGCAACATATAATCAAATGGATATAGCTATAGATACAATGGTTTATTCAGGTACAACTACCTCGTGTGAAGCCCTTACACAAGGCGTACCTGTATTTAGTTGGTATGATAGTAAATTTTTTTTTCACGCATCCAATGTGACTGCTAGTATATTAAAAAATTCAGATCTTGATTTTTATGTATGTGATACAACAGATGAAATTATTGATAAAATACAAATTTTATTAGATAAACCAATAGAATTTTGGAAGACTCAAAAAGAAGAAACAAAAAGAAAATTTTTAAATGGAAAATTTACAAATAAAGAACTGTATATGAAAAATATACAAAAATTATTTACAGATTTATTTGAAAAACATCGGGTAATTTAATTTCATTAGGAAAATTTAAATTACCATATCATTTTTATTTTAAATGTAATTTTGGACCCAAAGGTCCTATTTACAAACTTTACAATTATTTTAATCAATATCCATTTCACAGCATCTATTGTCTTCTTCGCAGCAACTATTTTTACTTTCTTCTTCTTCATGTTGATGTATTATATCAACCATACCTTTTAATTCACGATCAATTTTTTTCATCATTTTTAAATATTTGATTAAAAACGACGTTCCGTCTGATTTAATTAACATAGTCGTTTCTTTTATAAAATTAACAATTAGATCTTTTATATACCAAGCATCAATATTCAAATCTTCAATTTCCCATATCTTAATGTGTTTAATGTATCTTATGTACCTTTCCCTTGTTAATTTTAACTCTTCATATCCAGCTAATTTTAAATTCACATTATCTTTTAACTCGGTGTATTCAGAATATTCAGTATTTAGCGAATTTATACTTTCAGTTAATTCATCCATATTTTGGTTCTTTACATTTATTTTTAGATTTTTCTTATTTTTCAATTTTTTTTAATTTACTGGAAAATTCAAATTACCATATTCTCCAAAATATTGTTTAGTTACCATTTGAATTGTTTAAGATGTTCATAATCACATTTACTTACTAAAACTTTTATATCTTTATTTATTTCCATGTTTAGTTTTTATTTTTATTTTTCAATTTTTTTAAGTTTAATTTTTTCTAAAAAATTCTCTTAATCCAATTGGCGTTGTAGATTTATCTCGCAATTGTATTAGTGCTCGTTCTTTCATTTTACACTCTAACATAATATCAATAGGAAATTTTATTAAATAAAGTGGTTTGTGTAAGAATTGTATATAATCAGAATGTTTTCGTCTCATTGTTTTATTATCTGTTTCTAAGATTCCTGGTACACTATTACTTACATGAACCTTTGGTTTAATACCACGATCATTCCACACTTTATAAACTCTATCAAAATAAAATTCTACTGGTTCAGTACTAGGATAAATTGCGTTATGATGGAAATCGACTACAATTGGGACTTGTAGTTCTTCACTAATAGGTAAAAGGTCTTCTAGACAATAACTCATTTCACAATTCTCTAAAACAAGTCGGTTTCTTGTTTTTTTAGGTAACCTCAAGATATTTTCTTTTAATCGCTTTAAAGCATTTTTTTTATCATTATATGTACCACCACCGTGGATAATCATAACACTATCTTTACCCATACCCATTCTATCTAATATGTCACAATGAACATTAAGATCACTAAATGTATTTTCAATGATTTTTTCACTAGGACTACTTAGTACATCGTATTGACCTGGATGCGCAGTCAAACGCATACCATTTTCATTAGCATATTTCCCTACTTCTTTTAACAATGAATCAGCAAAATCCAACGAATAACCATGTTCTAGATGACTAGCAAAAGGAAACATTTCAGAGCTAATTCTCATAAAGTATATATCATTTTGTTTATTCCATTTTAACACAGTCAATAAATCTTTTATATTTTGAGTTGCTAATTCCTTAACGTATTCTAAACCTTTAGTCTTTAACGTAGCTAAACGTAACGTTCTTGAAGTGAAAACTGGTGGTTTTTGTTCACGTAAATGCATATTTAAACAAGCATAACCTAAGCGAAAATTATTAGGAATCATTTTATTTGTACATTTTTATTAAAAAACAAAAATAATTCAATTTTTAATTATTTCATTTACTATAAATAAACTAACATATCTCGTTTTTGAAAAACAAACTGATAGCATTTTTTTGTAAAATTAATTATTATTTGATAGTATTAATCAATAAAGTTATGTAAAGTATTATAATTAAAATAAACTACAAAATTTAATTTAATTTAATTTTTTTATTTGTTTAAATTAATAATGCCAGAACCAACTAATCAAAAATTATATAGTTATGTAAAAACATTAGCAAACAAAAAGTTTAAAAGTCCTTCTGGTATTTATCGTTCAAGTTGGATTGTTCGTGAATATAAAAAAAGAGGTGGGAAATACAGTGGTTCTAAATCAAAAAGTACAGGATTAAAACGTTGGTTTAAAGAAAATTGGATTGATCTTAACAGACCTAAACGTAATTCTAAAGGTAAAATCATTGGTTATCATAAATGCGGTAGAAAAAGTTCTAAAAGTGGTGGAAAATACCCACTTTGTCGTCCTAGCAGACGTGTTACTCGTAAAACTCCTAAAACATATAAACAGATATCTAAAAGTTCTATAGAACATGCTAAAAAAATGAAAGAAATATATAAATATAGTAAAAATATTGTATTTAATAAAAAATCAAGAAAACGACGTTCTATTAAACAACGAACGCTTAAAAAACATTCACCTAAAAGAAGTCAAAAAGGCGGTTTTGATAAAAAAACAGCTAAAGCAACCAGAAGATTTAGCAAAAGTTATTGTATGAAACGTTCATGTAATAAAATGGGTTTTACTGAAAAAGCTAGTTGTAGATATTATAAAAATTGTTACAAATAAATTTAAAATTCAGGATCAAAAATAAATGTATCCCCGAAACCTTGATTTCTTAATACATTAATAGCTATACTTTTATGATATAACATATTTGGTGTATCATTTATAAGATATCGTTCACCACTTGTAAGGTCCATAATTAAATTTTTGTATTCAATATTATGATACTTTAATGATCTTTTTGTCATTTCTCTAAATTTTTCTGATCTTGCTGTTGTAAAAATAATAATGTCTTGTTCGTTTATATGATATCTGAAAAAACGTTCAACGCCAGGTAATAACATTTGAATAAAATCTGGATCTTCATTGTGTTTTTCAAGTTCCTCCAATGATAAATTTTCAACTATTGTTCCATCAATATCCATAAAATAAGTTTTTCCTGTCACTTCTGTCATTTTTTTAAATTTTAATTTAATTTATTTTGATTCAATTTTTTTAAAGTTGTTTTAAAAATTGTTATTTAATATATATGGATCATCTGTAAGAATAAACTCGCAATTATCTAAGTATCCAACTTTTTGTTTTAACTTGTTATAAATAAAGAATTTGTCAACATAATAAAAAGAATCTTCAATAAATTTCATTTTTAAATTACCGAGATCTATATGTTCACCCACTATATTTTTACAAATTTCTACATCACTCTTTTGCTCCCCTACAACAATTTCATTTTTGCGTCGTAAAGATACACAAGTCCCGTATGTCATCATATGATTTTTACAATAATCAAAATTAGTTACTGCAAAAGATTTACATTGTTTTGGTACACCTGATGATTTAGATACTCCGCAACATCTTTTCTTAATTGGATTATTTAATTTTTTTAAATAATCTTTGATTTCTTTTTCATTTATCTCATTTTCATCTTCATCGTATATAGTGTATTTTTCATAAAGTTTTTTAATAGTATCTGTAATTATTGAATTTTTGTATTTTTCTAACATCGGATTTAAATTATGTTCATCCATTTTAACTTTATTTCTTAAATGTATTTTTAAATTTCATTTTATTTTTACAAAATTTTTATATTTGATAAATTAACGTGTAACGTGTAACTATTTCACTGTCAATAAATGCCCGTGAATGTCAGTGAAATAGAGCAACTGTTGCAGCCTTTAGATAATAGAAAGTGTAATTTAAGAATTGTTACACCAAAACAAAATAGTATGAATCAATCTTCTCGTAAAAATAGTACATCAAAATATATTGGTTATATTTTAATAAAAATAGAAGTAAATTGATTTCGCAAATTGAAAATAATGGTAAACATATCTATTTAGGACAATTTGACGATAGCTACCAAAGAATATTTTGGAGAATTTGGTAAATTTAATTTTTAGATATCAATTAACTGATTTTTTTTTAATGTTAAAACTTAAATTTTCATTATTTAAGTTTTGATTTATCGGTAATTGTATCTGTATTTGTTGTTGTATCACGGTAGCGCCGGGTTGGGGGGTGGCCCCCCCTCCTAATAATCTAGCTAACCCAGATCCAAAATTATCAAAAACAGCTGGATTTATATCACTACTTTCTATTATTTGTTCACCACCTAATAAATTCGCCATTGAATTTAATTTAAGACCTATATCAACTGTTGGTTCAATTTCATTACCATCATCATTTTGGGGTAAGCTTTCCGTTTCATTTAGTAAAAAAAGTAATTTATTGATAAACAGTTGTTTTTTTGATAAGATATCATCAGTAAAATTAACGGTCGGATCTAATTTATTAATTTTTTCACTTGTTATAATCAAAGTTCTAAAATGAATAAGAATATCTAATAATTTATGCTCTTCCATAAATTAAATACATAAAAAAAAAGCGTCGTTGGGGCGCAAAAGCCCTAACCAACTGTAAATCTACCTGACATAATAGTAGTTTCTTTATTATCAGAGCCTTTATATACAATGTCGACATGATTAAATTTAAGATAATCTTCAGGTTTATCGGATTGGAATTTTAATTTGTATATTTGTGAACTATCAGTTGTTAATTTACCGATAAATTTTTTATTATCATCTTTTCTAAGATAAACAAGATAAGCTTGTGGAATTGATTTTGAAACAATAGAAGCCATTCCAAATGGATTCGCGTTTAAAAGGTATAGATTACAGTATACATCTAAAATATAACTTATTGGTTTACTTCCATCGTCATTTGCTAGAATATATCTTTTAGCTTGACCGAAATTAAGCGATTCGTCTAAAGAAGTTAATTCAGCTGATTGATAACTAGTATAATTTGGATAAACTGTATCTTTATAAGAAAAGAAACGATCATTACCAAAATGTTCAAAAACATTACATTTACATCCACATCCACGTTCACAATAACCTTCGCATTTACAAGTTTTTTTACATCCACATCTATATACAGGTTCTCCAAATGCCATTTCTATACAACTTGACATACATGAAAGTGCTATTAAAATTACTATAAATAAAATAAATACTTTAATGTTGAATACAGTACACATTAGTACTTCTGATTCTGTAAAAAGTTTAAAACCATTCATTGATAAATCTGTTGAAATATGGCTCATCTAATTATATAATATATGAATATAAAAAAAAATTCTTAAATATAAAGATTTAAATCTTTTGATATCAAAATCTTTTATATTATTTTGCTAACTTTTTTTTAAAAAGTTATTTTATTAGTTGTTTTTGCTAACTTTTTTTTAAAAAGTTATTTTAATTTTAATTAAATATTTTATTTAGAAATAATTAAAATATCTATAGTATACATAGAAACATGAACGATAACATTTTAAATATTTTAGTTTTTGGATATTATTTCCGCGATAACTTTGGAGATGATCTTTTCAAATATACTTTTGAAAAATATATTTTTGGGACATCTGACATCGGGGGACAAGCACCTAAATACAATTTAATCTTCAAAAACATTGAAGATCTTGATACAGACATACATATTTATTCAACAATTGACAAAGTTATTATTGGCGGTGGTGATATCATTAATAATTTCTTTTTAAATGATTCAAATGTTAATTCATTTAAAAGTTATTTTGGTATTGAAAATAGTACACCTGTTCCTATTTATTTTATAAGCGTTGGTTTAACATATCCTAGTATGATTTCTGTTATGGATATTGGTGATGCTTTTTTTATGAGAAATAATACTGATTATAATTTAATTAGAAATCGTTATACATCAAATTACACAAGTTCTATTCCAGATATTGGTTTCAATTTATTAAAAGAACCAAGTCTTATTAACTGGAACAAGCCATCATTTGGGGGCACAATCCCCTTAAAAATAGGTATATGTATACCTTACACATGGGTTGCTAAACAATCAAATGAAAATGTATTTTTAAATCAAATGTGTACTTTTGTTCAAACATTAGCATCAAATAAAAATTATCAAATTACATTATTACCATTTGATACAAGTATAGATCCAAATAATTCTGATATAATTCTTAATAAAACAATTCAAAATAAAATTGGTAATGGTAATAACAATAACATATTTTATTTAAATCCACAACAAAACGCTGATGGGACATATCAGAATAACGGAACGTCAGTATCAGATATGATTGAATATTTCAAAAATTTTGATCTTGTTTTTGCTTCAAGATTTCATTCAGTTGTTCTAAGTATAATTACAAATACACCATTCATTTCTATTTATTCTACTCCTAAAATATATAATTTAATGACTGATATAAAAATAAAATACCCAAAATTAAGTAAATTATTTGTAAAATTAAACCTTGATGAAGATAATGTACCTCTAGATTTAGATCAAACAAAAATTTTAGAATCATTTAGTTATATTTTATCACATTATAATGATATAACAAATGATCTTAACAATCTTTGTAAAGATACTTTAGTACAAGTAAATAAAGCAAATGTTGATATATTAAATCTTATAAATAATCCAAGCATTTATTCTATTTTTAGACAAGGACCACCTCAATATATCACAGATAAAGAAAATTCAGCTCTTGTTAATAAAACTATTACAAATGTATTAATTAAAACAATTGGTAATATATCTCTTCGATCTATTGATTATATATTAAAAGGTAATCCTATTATAAATATTTTACCAGCGACTAATTCTTACACAAGTTATCAAACATTAATTACTGAAGAAATTTTATGGAATATTACTGGAGATCCTTATGCACCTTATTATTACGGGTTGTATAATAATATTTTAAAAAATACATTTGTTAGTCAAGTACAATGGATTATTAATGATTATTACCAAAATTATTATTATAAACAAATTAATACTGAAAAAATTAAAATAATTAATAAAAATTTTCAAAAACTTCATAGATCTGGTTGGCAATATGTAGTTGATAATGTTATTTTACAATTAAATGATCTTGATACTACTAATCCTCTAATTATTGATACATTTGTTGATAAAACATTTAATTGGAATTATGAATTTTATTCTTATAAAGGGGTTATTCCTTACAAATCTTCTTGGGTTGGATTTATCCATCATACATACTCTAGTTATAATAATGATTATAATTGCCAAACTTTATTCAACAATAGTGGATTTTTAAATAGTTTACCTCATTGTAAATGCCTATTTGTATTATCAGAATATCTTAAAATTCAAATTGAAGAAAGTTTAATTAAATTTAACATAGTTATTCCAGTTATTAATCTTGTACATCCTACAGATAACCCTGATCTTATTTTCAATTGGGAACTTTTTATGAATAATAAAAATAAACAACTTATTCAAGTCGGAAATTGGCTTAGAAATGTTTTTGGTATTTATCGTGTTGATTTACCAAATACAAGTATCATTAAACAAAAAAGTATACTTCAAAATAATAATAGTTCAAATTATTTTGCTCCACCAGATTTTATTAATACCTTAAAAGACCAATTAAATACAACTGAAGATACCGCACCAAACGCTGTTGATATATGTAGAAACGCATTTCAAAATATGCATGTTAAAGGGCTGTTTGATACAATTGTTGATATGGAAAATTCAGTTAAAACTATTAAATATCTTGATAATGACGAATATGATACTTTGTTATCTCAAAACATTATTTTCTTGAATTTAGTAGATGCTTCTGCTGTAAATACTTTAATCGAATGTATAAGTAGATGTACTCCTATAATTGTGAATAAATTACCAGCTGTAGTTGAACTTTTAGGTACTAATTATCCACTTTATTACAAAAGTTATTATGAAGTTAGTCAAATATTAGATGACACTGAACGTATTCGACAAGGGTTTTTGTATATTCGGGACTTAGATAAGAGTAAATTTGATATTAATTCTTTTACAACTAATCTAATGAATATTATTACAGATATTGACAATGGAATTATCCCAGAATGTCATTAATTACAACAGGATGTTTATTACTATTTTTAAATAAATTCTTGAACCAATCTAATTTAAACATTAATTTAACATCTATTGCATCAAATCCGTCAAATGTACTTTCTAAATAACCATTATATGGGATAAAAATAGGATGTTCTTGATTTTTATAAATTATTGGAGATGTAAAAGTAGTATTTTCATTAATATATAAAGAATCATCATCTAAAAATTTTCTCATATAAATAGTATTATTATGAATAAATACTATTTCAATACCACCCCAAGATATATATCCACTACAAGAATCTGGATTTAAATTTTCAAATAAGAAAAAATCTTGATTCATTTTATTAAAAGGTAATTCGCATATTAATCCCATTTCAAAACATCCCATAACTTACGGTTGTTTCTTTTAATAAATCAATTAATTTACTGTCTGTTTGATCATCTATATTTTTTAAACTTTCAATATGATAAACTGGACCTAATTCTCTTATTACACAAACTGGTACATTTTCTTTCATTTAAAATTTAAAAAATTAAATTTTAAACTCATTTTTATTTAATTAACAAGTCCTTTAGGTGTTTTTGTTACAACTTTTTTAACCCAATTTCTTTTATATAAATCTTTAAAATCCATAAATTTAAATTTCCATTTAGAATCAAGTTTGGTATACTTTTCATTTTTTGAGTAACCAAGAATTTCTTCTATTAAGGGGGTTCCACACACCAACGACATATCAAGTTTTTGAATATTTTTACCATTATTTTCATGTGAAAATATTATATTAATTGTTGTAATTACATTTTCATTTATAAAAATATCACTTTTAATTTTATTAATGAACCATACCAAATTATTTATATCTACATTTTTTATTATTTCAGCCAATATATCATTAATAATTATATTATCTAAAACTAACTTTATGTCGAAACATGTTTCTTTTAATAATTTTGTTCCTATATAAATAAATTCAGTTTGTTGTTCAATTACTTTGCTTTCTTTCAAAAATTCTATTAAATTTTTATTGTCAAGTTTTAATTCTTTTATAAAAATACACAATTTTTCATCAGGTATTATTTGTAATAAATTATATAAACCTTTAAGATCTAAAAGTTCTTTTAATTCCTTTAACATTGAATACAAAATAGTGTTTATTACTTGCTCTTTTATAACTTTATTTTTATAAAAATAAATTAAAGTTACTGTTAATCCATCATATGATTCATGTTTTTTTGTATCAAATAAATATTTACAATGATTCAAATAAACATTTTTAACATGAAAATTTTCTTGAAATAATTTTATCCATAATTTAGCATATAATTCTATAATTGTATGTCCTGTGTTTTTAAAAATATTGTCTCCTAAAAAAATAATATACTTTTCTAATAATTGTTCTTCTGAACAAGTAAATATCTTATTTAGTTCTTGATATGTCTTGTCAAATTGTTCTTCACTAAATTTATTTAGCAAAACAATCAATTCAGACATTTCTGTTTTTAATAACTGAGTTCTTTTTTCAACAGTAAAATTGTCATATCTTTTGTTATCATATTTTTTGTTATCATATTTTTTGTTATGATATTTTTTGTTATCATATTTTTTATTGTTATAACTTTTGTTGTAAGTTTTATTTTTATCATAACTTTCATTTTCATATACTTTTTGAGGCATCGACATTCCTTTTAGTATTCCTAAACTTCTAAAATGTTCTATTGTTTCTTCAGGTAAAATGTATTCTCGGTCTTTAAATGATAACATAAATGATTTAGAGTATCTGTATTTCGGCGAAACATCTTTGATTTTAATTTCTGGTTCTATACTTGTAGGTTTCATTCTTATTTAATTTAATATAAAGTATATTAAAATTCATTTTTATTTACATACTTTTAAAAAAGTAACCAAAATTATAGTTTCGTCGTACGGGGGCGTAACCCCGTTAAATAATAATATCACTAATATTAGTTGGTAATTCATCAATTTGTGTATTATAAAATTGTTCAATTGTTTTTTGTAATTTAATATCATCATCTGTAACAAAATTAATAGATACACCTTTTCTACCAAATCTACCACTTCGTCCAATTCTATGAATATAATTTTCAACATTACTAGGAATATCATAATTAATAACTAATGAAACTTGTTGAACGTCAATACCACGAGCAAAAAGATCTGTTGAAAGTAACATTTTAATATTACCATTTTTGAAATTCTTTAAAATATCATTTCTATCATTTTGTTCAAGTTCACCATGAATCATTGTTACAGGATATTCTTTTGCTTTTAAAGTATCATATACCCATTCTAATTTCTTTTTAGAATTTATAAACATAATTGTTTGAGCAACAGAAATATTATCATATAAATCAATTAATGTATCAATTTTCCATTGTTCTTTACTTACATTTACATAATATTGTTTAATTCCTTCCAATGTTAAATCATCTTTTTTAACAAGAATTTTAATAGGATTATCCATAAAATGTTCAGTTATTTCTAAAATTTCTCGTGACAATGTAGCACTTACAATAACTTTTTGAAATGTTTCTGCTTCAATTATCTTGAATATTTCCTGTACTTGTTCCATAAATCCACCTGATAGCATTTCATCCGCTTCATCTAATACAAACATCTTTAAATTATCCGTTTTTAATAAACCATTTGATATAACATCATAAATTCTACCAGGTGTTCCTACAATGATTTGAGCACTTTTTAATTCATTAATATTTGTTTTAACACCGCCAATACAAACATATGTATTTAAATCATCAATATAATCACCTAATACTTTAATTACAGAATTACTTTGCATAGCTAATTCTCTTGTAGGTGACATAATTAATATTTGAGCACAATGAAGTTCAGGTTCTACTGTTTGTAATGCACTGATGGCAAAAGTCGCAGTTTTTCCAGTACCTGATTGACTTTGTACAATAATATCTTTACCAGTTAAAATTGGCATGATAGCTTTTTGTTGAATTACACTAGGCTTTTCATAACCATAGCTAAAAATTCCTCTCAATAAAGTATCTTTTAAATTCATCTCTTCAAAACTTGTTACTTCCATTTTATCTTTTTTACTTTTTTATTTTAAAAGTAAGAAAATTTTAAATTCAATTCTTTTTTAAAAAAAAGAAGCAAAAATATAAATAAAAAAAAGAAGCAAAAAATATAAATAAAAAAAGAAGCAAAAAATATAAATAAAAAAGAAGCAAAAAATTTATAATTTTGATAAAACTTTTTTTAAAAGTTTCTATAACCACGGTGTACTTGTACTAAAATCCATTTTGGTTTATAACCTAGATCTGGATCATATTTTTCTGGTACAACATGATACGCAACTTTACCTCCAATATTTGTAATAGATCTTGATTCTAGAATATTTAACCCATTTCTTAATGTATTTACTGTATTATTAATGTTTTCAGTTAGATATTCATCTTCTTTGAATTGGTTTAACTTTTCATTTCTAACTTCAATTTCATGTTTAGTATTTGATACTTTATTCAAAAATTCCGAAATAATTTTTTGAATATTGTCATTTTGATAAACATCAATTGTATAATCAAATTTACTAACAGTTGTATCGTATTCGTCCATCATTTTGTCTTAAGTTTATATTTTAAATTTATTTATTTTTAAATCAATTTTTTATATACTTTCAATATACTCGGGTATTGATTCTGTTTCTTTATACATTGGTAAAAATTCATGAATTTGAATATTTTCTTCTTGAATATTTTCTTCTTGAATATTTTCTTCTTGAATATTTACTATAATTGCTGATAAAATAAATAATATCAATAATATAAATAATACACAAAAAAATATATAAATAGTTAAACCGTTACTCATTAAATAATAATATTTTAAAAGTAAAATCAATTTATATTAATATCTTTCTTCTTTGATAATTTTATAAACTATAATTAAAACATTTATTTAAAAAATAAATTAGCAAATGAAAATAATTATAAAATCATAAGAATATGTCAAGAAATTGTATCAGCAGATAAAGAAGATTGGGAAAATCAATTACTTCAAGCTATTAATAATGATTTAAACTTAATAAAAATAGGAACAGTCTATGGTATTTAGAAATCTTCATCTCCATCAAATGTAATTTTTCTATCTTCTTCTTTACTACCAATATTAGCACGGTTATATTCAGAGATTTTTAATTCAAAAAAGTTGGATTTTCCTTGTAAACTAATCATTTCCATAAATGTAAAAGGCTGCTCAACATTCCATATAGTAGAGTATTTTAACATCTTTAATAATCTATCTGCTACATATTTAATATATGTCGACATTAATTTACTGTTCATACCCAATAAATTACAAGGTAAAGATTCTGTAATAAATTCATTTTCAATTTCTACAGCTTCTTTAAAAATTGAATGAACCGTTTTTTCATCTAATCTTTCTTCATCTGAAATCATATTATATAATTCTATAGCAAATTCTGTATGTAAAGCCTCATCACGTGAAATATATTGATTACTAAGTGATAAACCTGGAAGTAAACCTTTACTGTTCATCCAATAAATAGCGCAAAATGATCCTGAAAAGAAAATACCTTCAACGCATACAAAAGCTAAAATACGTTGAATAAGTGATGCATCTTCTTCTGATCCATTTTTCATCCATTTTAATGCCCAATCCGCTTTCTTTTTTACAGCGGATATATTATCAATTGCATTAAATAATTGTTTTTTTTCAGTTGAATCTTGAATATATGTATCTATAAGTAGTGAGTATTGCTCAGCATGCACCGATTCAATTAAAATTTGCATAGAATAAAATTGTCGAGCTTCTGGTAATTCAATTTCATTATAAAAATTCATGATTAAATTTTCATTTACAACACCATCAGAATTTGCAAAAAATGCTAATACATTCTTAATAAAATATCTTTCATTATCATTCAGTTTATTATTCCAATCATCGATATCTTCATAAATTGTAACTTCTTCAACAAACCATATAACAGCGGCATGTTTCTTATAAAAATCCCAAAGATTCTGATGCTGAATAGGGAATACAGTAAATCTTTCATTCTTATTGGATAATTTAAAAACTGACATCTTGTTTAATATTAATTTTTAAAATAAAAAATTTTAAAATCAATTTTTAATTAAAATATATTTTATGTCATTAATTTGTCTTTCGGGGCTTGCGCACTCTAGTATTGTTTTTACGTCGTAGGGGCGCGCAAGCCCTTTGATTTTATTTTAAAAAGTAAAATTAAAAGACACTTAAGATGAGTTTTTGGAAAACAATGCCTGTACTTGTAGAAAATTTTAATGAAAAATCATTTACACAAGTTGTATCAAATGAAACTTTTTTAAATAAAATAAATTATGAATTAACAAATGCTCACCCAGATTTAAAATCAGAAATTATTTATAATATTACACCAAAATTACTTGAAAAAATTAAAAAATTTTTTGATGAAAATTACTCTGAAAATGTATTTCATAGAATTTATTTATATGAATTTTTTTCTAAAAGATCATTTATTGTTAAGATTTATATAAAAGAAACAATTGTAGGGTATATATTTCTTAAAAAGAAAAAATATCATATTCATGGTTATGGTGTATATAATTTTATGGATGCTAGTTTTTTATGTTTTTCAAAATTAATTAGAAATGCTGGTATTATACCTTTTATTATTAATCATGCCATCAAAGAATCAATTGAAACACATAATATACCCGTATTTAGTTATAGTGTTTCTGCTCAATTAAAAATTCCATGCTATACATCAAAACAAATTATACATCGTCCTATTAAAATTAAGAAATTAATAAAAGACGGATTTTTAACTGGTAATCATTCTGATTATAATCAATTTAAAGTATATAATAAAGGCACCGAAAATTATTACATCAAGTATTTTAACAATGAATTACCTGAAAATAACATTTTAACAGAGTTAGTAGAAAAAGTAAATAATTATAATACTACAAATTTTAAAATATGTGATATAATTGATAATATAGAACTTACTGAACTTTTTTTAAATAAAGGCTTTCATCATTTTATTATTTATGACAATGAACATAATCAAACTATTATTAGTTATGTAAATTTTTATGTATTAGATTGTAAAATAACAAGTATTTATAGTAGTTCAACTATTTATAATATGTATTTTAAAAACAATAATATTCAAAATATACATGTAATTATAGAAACTATATGCGAATATTGTAAAATTAATAATATAGTTGATGTTTTCTCATTTTATGATGTTTTTAATTGTAATTACACTAATGATATGAACTGTTTGTATGGAGCAGGTGTTACTAAATATTATATGTTAAACTTTAATATACCATTTATACAGCCTTTTGAAAATTCAATTATCCATATTTAATTGTTTTTTATTTTCTTAATTTATTTAATTCAATTTATGAATAATTATTTTATTGATTAATAATATAATGGGAGTACAAGCACAACCACCACCACCACCACCACCACCACAACCAAAAGCTCAAGGGCTACAACCACAACCACAACCACAACCAAAAGCTCAAGGGCTACAACCACAACCACAACCACAACCAAAAGCTCAAGGGCTACAACCACAACCACAACCACAACCAAAAGCTCAAGGGCAAGCAATTGGAGTAAATTCTTCAACACAAGAACGGGATAAAGCTATTGCTGATGCTAAAATTGCTCAATTAACTGCAGATAATGCTAAAGCCGCCGCTGAAACTGCAGTTGCTATAGCTAGTGATAAAGCTATTACTGATGCTAAAATTGCTCAATTAACTGCATATAATGCTAAAGCCACCGCTGAAACTGCATCTGCCATAGCTAGAGATAAAGCTGCAAGTGATGCCGCTGTAGCTAAAGCGAATAGTGATGCTGCAGAAGCTAAAAATAATGCAGAAAGAGCAATCATAGCAGCTAAAGTAGCTTATGATAAAGCTGCTGCTTCTGATAAAGCTGCTTCTGATAAAGCTGCTTCTGATAAAGCTGCTTCTGATAAAGCTGCTTCTGATAAAGCTGCTGCTGATGCAGCGGCTAAAGCAGCGGCTAAAGCAGTTGCTGATTCTAATAATATGATGTATATTGGTATAGGTGTATGTGTATGTGTAGTGATTATAATTATAATTATGTTTTTTATGATGGGTAAAAAACCTTCACCTTCACCTTCTCATGAATTTTAATTTCAATTTATTGATTAATAATATAAATGGGAGCACCACCGCCACATCCAATATCCGGATATGATGTACTACATAAACATGATGCCTGTGGTAATGATATAAAAAAACATTTATACAAACGATATAAATGTTTGTCGTGATGAATGTAATAATTTAGGCAATTGTAAAGGATTTAACTTTAATGGTAAAACTTGTTGGATAAAACATAATGTTGATAATAAAGGTGGTACACCAGATTGAAATCTTTATCTTAAAAAACGATGTACATCTTATGATAGTGGATGGGTTCCTAAAAATGTACATGTGGTTCAAATGGAAATTGGACATCTTTTTAGTGGTTGAATCAAAAGATGAATCAAACATCTGAGCTGTAAGTTCAGTGTCAGATAATACAATGTTATATATGGGATTATTGGGAGCTTGTTGTTTATATTTATTATAATAGTATTTTTGATAATAAAAAAGAAAACAATTAAAAGTATTTATTTTTAATTTAAATAAAATTCGCGATTATTTAAAAATTAATTAATTTAGTATACATATATTAAATGGAAAGTAAAAATAATAATTTTTTGGATTTAGAAAAAATTAAACAAGTACATCTTTCAAACAACATTAAAAATATATATGTTATTGGATATTTTGGTCATGGAAATCTAGGTGACCAGCAATATCTAGTTACATTTAATTTTATATTTCAAACTTTTTTACCTAAAAGTGATCTTAATAATTATAATATAAAATACTTGGATTGTGATACAATAAAAATACATGAATTTAATGATTCGGATATTATTATTATAGGTGGTGGTGACATATTAAACGATTATTTTTTAGATAAAATTATTCTTAAATTTAAAAATAAACCAAATAAAATTATTGCTGTTTCTGTTGGTATTCCTTATATAGATTTGATAATTAATACTAATAAATTAAATATAATTGATTATATTTTTGTTAGAACTAAGCAAGATCTTGAACTTTTTAAAGAATATTTTCATATTCATAGAATTTTTTATTTACCGGATCTCAGTTATTATCTTTTAAATCAAATTAAATTAACATTAGATCATCCAATAATTGAATCAAAAACAAACAATTTATTAAAAAAATTAGATTCTATTAAAAAAGATAAAAAAATTATAGCCATCACATTATCACAACATATTCATTCCCATAATTCAAATATTAATCCATATTATAAAGATATAATTCAAAGTTTAAATCAATTTGTAAAATATCTACTCACATTTGATTATCATGTCGTATTTTTACCATTTAATACTAACCAAAATGACACTGGTACACATGAAAATGATATTCTTATACATAATGATATATTAAGTAATTTAAACAATTTAAATGAAATTACAAATATTGATTTTACTATTGATCCAAGTATAATTCTACAATTATATGACTATTTTTATATCACTATTCCTATGAGATTTCATGCTACTTTATTTTCTATATATAAATGTGTACCAATGTTGCCTATATTTACAACAAGAAAAATTAAGAATTTATTATTAGATATTAATTATACTTATTCGGTTGAATTAAAGTGTAATGATCGCGATATGCCTATTATACTTGATACTAGAATATTAATTAGTCAATTTGCACAAATGGTTGAACGTCATGAACTTTTAATAAGTGAACTCAATATAGCTAATAGAGATATCTTTGTTAAAGAATTAAAACCACTTTTTGAAAATACAGTAAGTTGCGGTACAAATGATACTATACCGTCTTTAATTGACCTTATTACTAAAGATTATGCTAAAATAAATTTTGATAAAAAATTATCGACAGCTGAAACAAAAATTCAAGATGCATATACAAAAGCAATTAGATTAGCAACTGATAATGGATATTCACATTTCACTCAAATTAAAAATAGTAAACTTCAAGATATTTGTATACAAATTATTAGTTATATTTTAACAAATGGATCATTAAACTCTATTTATAATTATGGTATGAAAGAAAAATTATTTACATCAGGAAAAGGTGAAAATCCTTATACTACATTACATGGAGTTACACCTGAATGGAAATGGGTTATTAACGATAATACAAGAAAACGTTACTCGGCTAAAAAATTATATAATAATCCTTATGGTTTATTTAATATAAATTTTATTGATCAAGTTGATTATTCAGGCGTTCATCGTTCCGGATGGCAATATGTTTATGAAAAAATTAATTATTTACATAATGGTAATAGCGATCTTTATTTAGATTTATATCTTGATAGAACTTTCCATTGGAATAAAGAAGTAAACAAATTTTTAAATTTAATTCCTTATAAAAAAAATTGGATTGGGTTTGTACATCATACATTTGAAACAGGTTTTAGTGATTATAACTGTTATAATTTGTTAGATAATCTAGATTTCATTGAAAGTTTAAAGGTATGTAAAGGATTATTTGTGCTTTCACATGATCTTTGTATTAAATTTCAAAAAGAATTCTTTAAAAGGGGAATTGAAACACCTGTATTTAATTTAATGCATCCTACAGAAGTTCCTAAAATTAAAGAAAAAGATTTTTCTTGCAGTTTAACTATTCCTCTTTGGAATTACAATCAATTTATTAATAATAAAGACAAAAAAATAATTAATGTAGGTGCTTGGTTAAGAAATATTTTCTCATTTTATCATTTAAATTTACCTAATAAATATACTTTTGTATATAATAAAAGCAACTTTCCTTGGTGTAAAGTAAAAGTTAAAGACAACATGCGTAAAGTTTGTCTTAAAGGCGGACATATGAATAATTATTTCCCATCTTTAAATTTTACAAATGATCTAGGACAATTTTTGGTATTAGAAGAAAATAATCAATTCCCAGTTAATCCAAATGCTAGCAATAATTCATGTCAAAATTCATGTCAAAATTGTTCTGGAAATTCATGTCAAAATTGTTCTGGAAATTCATGTCAAAATACAAGTCGTAATAGTTCAATCAATGCTTCAGGTAATGCTAGTCAAAATACGTCTTGTGATAGTCAAATAGTAAACAATTGGTATAGACATTTTCATGACCATATGCGCGACACCGTTAATAGTGTTGATCTTATAAATCAATTAACTAATGAACAATATGATGATATTTTAACAAAAAACATTGTATTTATTAATTTAGTAGATGCTTCTGCGGTAAACACTGTTATTGAATGTATAGTACGTAATACACCAATTATTGTTAATGATCATCCAGCTGTAAAAGAAATGTTGGGTGAAGATTACCCATTATATTATACAAGCAACATAGATTTATATAACACTAATAAAGAAATAGAAGCATTACTTTCAAATACAAATAACATTAAAAAAGCAAACAAGTATTTAGAAAAATTAGACAAAACAAAATATACAATTGAATATTTTATTAAAAAATTTACGGGTATTATTAAAAATATCTAATTATAATATTCATTTGAAATTTTTTTTTTTAGATAATTAGGTACAAAAAAATTGATTTATTTTACAATTGAATAGATTTAAATGCATTGTTTAGTTATTGATAAAGAACATGTTTATGAACAAATATTATTATTAGAACAAATTGATACAATGAATTGTACTGTTTATATTCCTGGTATTAAAGAAATATATATAAAAAAAGCACATCAAGTTGGACTAATTAAAACTCATTACTATGAAAATTCTCCTTCAAAATTTATAAAAGTTGAAATGATTAAAAATAATGGAATTTTAACTATATATGGTACATTAGAACCTAAGTGTATTTGGTATAATTATACAAATATAATAGTTATTAAACACTAATCTTTCTATAAATTTTTAAATGGTAAATGTAATATGGTAAATTTTATAATAATTTTTTGACAGGTGGTTCTATCAAACTTAATTTCATTTCAATATTATTTAAAATGTCATTTTTCAATACAGAATTTAAAGCTTTCTTTACATTCTTTTTATTTAATTCTTTCTTTAATTCTTTTATAGCATTTTCATATAAAGCAAAGTCAAATTCTGGTTCAGTATCACCTTTGTATTTCTTTATAAATTCCCTTAGTTTTAATTTTAATTTTTCCAGTATAGGATCAGTTAGTAATTCACATGTATCTTTTAAACCTTTAATAACAGAAACAACATTACCTTCTGAATCTTCTATTTGTGTATTATATGTTGGTGGTTTCTTTTTAATATATTTTACAGCATGGTTTTCTGGATGCTCTGTATCACAAATTATACCTTTTATATAATCTGATAATAACAAATTAACTTTATTATTATTAAATTTATCATAAGGACCTTTCATTTCTTTACTATCATCATATTTTTCTATAATATTTTTAATTTTATCATGTTCTATATGAGATATATCTAATTTTGTTATAGGATTAATATTAATTTCAATTTTCATATTTATGTTATTACTATTAACTATATTATTATTACCGTCAATGTGTATTGCTAATTGTTGTTTTAATTTTTCTATTTCTTTATCTTTTTGTTCTAATTTTATTCTTTGTTCTTGTATAACATCATGTATTTTAATTATATTTGTAGTCACTGTCGACTTACATTTATTATCAGTTAAATGTCTTTGTAAATTAAATCTTTGAACAAAATTATTATTACAAAATTCACAAGAAAGTGTCATTATTAATATATATACATAAAATAAATATTTAAATATAAACTTAGTAATTTTTGTAAGAGTGATTTATAATTTTACTAACAAATCTATTAGTAAAATCTTCTATTATAACACTTTCAGGAGGAGTTTTTTGCCGTTTTTTGCCGTTTTTGGGATCGAGGGCGCCTTTTTTTCAAAAAAAAA
>Ga0326734_1000040_pt1 | contig 45510 bp, 37 predicted proteins | sample 15_GP2_1315_FD_207944 | JGI IMG/M metagenome (GOLD analysis project Ga0326734, IMG submission 207944) | Glacier ice microbial communities from Ngari, Tibet, China - 15_GP2_131.5 | ecosystem: Environmental > Aquatic > Freshwater > Ice > Glacier | place: China: Ngari, Tibet | collected 2018-07-18 | reverse complement strand
GCCGCCCGGCCGGCCCTTGCGAGGGGGGATATGTGGCTCGATCAGGGCCCATTTTGCATCGGACAGGGAGTGGCGCGGCTGGGTCATGTCAGTGTTTCGAAGTGATGGTCATTTCTGCATTATACAAATTTCACAACAGCCCCTAGCCGAGCGCGGCCTCGGGCCAGATACGGCCGCCGTGGCGCCCGATGATGCGATTGACCAGCGCCAGGCCAATGCCGGTGCCGGGAAAGTCGGCGGCAAGGTGCAGGCGCTGGAATGCGCCGAACAGCTTTTCCATGTTGCGCATGTCGAATCCGGCGCCATTGTCGGCCACGAAGTAGACCGTGCCACCGGGCTGTTCGGCGCTGCCGATGCGGATCACCGGGCGGGCGACCTTGGCGGTGAATTTCCACGCATTCTCGATCAGGTTGTGCAGCACGATGCGCAGCAGCGCCTTGTCGCCTTCCATGCGCATGCCCGCCTCGATCACCCATTCGAGCGGGCGGCCCGGATTTTCCGCGCTCAGCTGCGCGGCAATGCCGGTGCACAGCGCGCTCAGGTCGATCTGCTCGCGCTTGAGTTGCGCACGCCCCACCTCGGACAGGCGCAGCAAGTCGTCGATCAATTGCCCCATGCGCTGGCTGGCCAGCCGGATCCGCTGCAGCGCGTCCTTGCCGTTGGCATCGAGCCGGTGCTCGCAATCCTCGAGCATGGCAAGCGAAAAGCCGTCCATGCTGCGCAGCGGCGCGCGCAGATCGTGCGACACCGAGTAGCTGAATGTCTTCAGTTCTTCGTTCAGCGCAGACAGTTCAAGGTTCCTTTGATCGAGCATCTCCTGCATCCGGACGCGCTCGTCGATTTCCAGGCGCAGCTGTTCGTTGCTGGCAGCCAGCGCCGCCGGGCTGGGCAGCGCCAGCGCGAACGGAATCAGCTTCATCAGCAGGATGGCGGTGGGGATCGACGCCATCGCCGTGACTTCCTTGATCGCACCGGCCAGCCAGTAGCTGGGATACCAGACGGTCCGGATTTCCATCACGTGGCTGGCGCCGCAGGCCAAGATGAAGACGGCAAAACAGACGAACATCCAGTTGAACTGCAAGTCCTTGCGGCGCCGGACAAAGTAGATCAGGGTGACTGGGATGGTGCAATAGGCGATCGCGATGAGCGCGTCGGACCCCACATGCAGCCACAGCAAGATGGGCTCCCACATGTAACAATGGCCGTGCGGCATGAAATTTTCTGTCGAAAAAAATTTGCTGAGATGTTCCAAAGGGATCGTTTTTCGTAGTGGGAGGCAGATGGCGCGCCATGGTGCGCTGGCATGACGGCGCCGTGCGGCAGTGGGCCGCAACAGAGACGGGGGGCCTCGGCAGGCAACCGGCCCGCCATGATGTGAGGTTCAGTGTCAACGAAAGTTGTCGTAAGGAAGCGAGAAATACGCTTCGATGCAACGAGAAAATCTCCCGCACGGCGCTGCGCCAGCCGTGGCGATGAACGACACTATCCTTCCGCGGCCACCAGGCCGTGCTTGACGGCGGGCAGCACCAGGCTGACGACGTCGCGCACGCCGAGCCGCTCCATCAGCTGGGAGCGGTGCGCCGCCACCGTTTTCTCGCTCAGGTCGAGCTCGAAGGCGATCTCCTTGGTGCCTTTGCGGTTGACGATCATCGTCAGGATCTGCAATTGCCGGGCCGTCAGGGACTGGAATTGTTTTTGCTCGCTGGCCGGCGCGCGCACGAAGCGCTCGATCATCTTGGTCGACACGGCCGGGCTCAAATAGGTTTCGTGGCGGGCGATCGCGTTCAGCGCGATCTCCAGTTCAGCCGGCGCGGATTCCTTCAGCAGGTAGGCGGAGGCGCCGCGCCGCAGCGCTTCGGTCATCATGTCTTCAGAGGCATGCATGCTGAGGATGATCGTGGCCACTTGCGGGAACTGCTGCTTGAGCACGCGAACCAGGTCGAGCCCGTTGTGTTCACCCATCGTGATGTCGGTCACGACGATATCGGGAACCTGCTGCGCTACCTGGCGCATTGCCTGTTCCGGATCGGACGCTTCGGCGATCACGGAAAAATCGCCCAGCCGATCGATCAGGCTGCGGATGCCCGCGCGCACCAGCACGTGATCGTCGACCAGCAGGATGGTGGTTCTGGGCTTCATCGCGGTCCCGCCACCGCCGCCGTCGTTGCCTCCGCCGGACAGCAGCTGCCGGGCGGCTGAAAGTGATTCATCGTAAGCATGCCTGTATTGTGCATCAAACCCGTTGACTGGGCGGTAACGGGCATGCCGTCAAACCGGCGCGCCAGCGTCGCAGCAGGACTGTCGCCTGCCTGGGGTTGCTCATGGCTGCGCACCGCTGCTCACAGTTGCTTGTCATTGCTTATAGTTTCTTATGGTAAATAAATTATGAAAAATAACAACATAAATGGTGAAATACCGCGCTAAAAACAGTCCCAGCCTTTATACTTGCTGTATGAAAAATACCTTCTTGCCAGCGTTGTTGATCATGCTCGGCGCCGTCGCGCCGGTTTCCGCCATACCTTTGGTGGGCGCGGAACTGGCAAAATTTTCCGTGCTGGCCGGGGGCTACGCAGTGTATGGCGCCGGGGCCCGTTTCAGCAACGAAGTAGGTGCAGTGTCGTACATTACCCCCGGGGCGGACAGCAAAAGCGCCGGCGACCGTGTCAATACCGCCGGTGTGACGGCGGCGCTGAGCGAATTGGCCACCGCGCAGCAGGCGTTGACCAACATGGGCGCCGGAACGGTGCTGGGCGCCACCATGGCCGGCCAGGTGTCGCTTGCCCCCGGCGTCTACAGCGCGAGCGCGCTGACGACGGCAGCGGGCACCGTTCTCACGCTCGACGGCGGCGGTGCCGACAATCCTTTTTGGGTTTTCAACATCCCGACGTACCTAGTCACCGGGGCGTCGACGAAAATTGAACTGGTCAACGCCGGGGCAAACGCCAGCGTTGTGTGGAATACGGGCGGTTACTTCACCACGGGTGCCGGAACGTCGTTTATCGGCACCGTGATGTCGAGCGCCTACATCAGCCAGGGCGCCGACACGCTATTTCATTGCGGTAATTTATTTTCCGCTTCTTATGTGTCGATGGGCGCAGGGTCGCATCTGACTTCGACCAATTGTCTTCGTAACGTCAACTGGGCGGGATCCGAGTTCGGTCTTGGGGCTGGACTTGACATCGTTGATGGTGCAGCTTCAGCGCGCCGCGCGCGGTCTGTGGACGAACCGGCGGCAGCGCCGCCGGCGTATGAACCGGTTGCAGCGGTGCCGATGCCGGAGCCCGGCACGATTCCGATGCTGCTGCTCGGGCTGGGGTTGATCGGCGTGCTGGGCATGTCGCGCAAGGCCGCGTTACGCCGTAGCACGAACAATTCGTTTCCCCGGAAGACAGCCGAACCGGTGTGACCCGACATGACGCGCTATTTTCCCCGGCTTGAACTGGCGTTGCTGTGGTGCGCCGTGCTGGCCTGCCTTCCCTGCGCGGCGCTGGCCAGCCCGGTGCTGGAGGTGGAGTTGAAGCGTTTTGCGGTGCTCGGCGGGTCGACCGTCACCAGTGCCGGCAAGAGCACCCTGATCGGCAGCGTGGGCGTCAGCCCGGGCACGGCGGTGACCGGCTTCGGCCCCGGCGAGGGAACGTACACCGGCAGCATGCATCTGGGCGACGCCACCGCCAACGCGGCCCATGCCCAACTGGCCACCGCGATGGCGAACCTGCGAAAGATGGGTTCCGGCACACCGATTGCAGGCAACCTGGATGGCCTGACGCTATCGCCTGGCGTCTATACGGTTGCCGCGGCGGCCAGCAATCTGGCGCAGACACTGACGCTGGACGGTGGCGGCAACGCCAATGCGTACTGGGTTTTCCACATGCCTTCGACGCTGATCACCGGCGTCGGTTCGATCGTGAAAGTGATCAATGCCGGCGCCGGCGCCGGGGTCTATTGGGTTGTGGGCAGCTCTGCGACCATTGACAGCAAAACATTTGCGGGGAACATACTCGCCGACACCAGCATCACGCTCAACTCCAAGGTCGACATCAATTGCGGCCGGGCGCTGGCGCTCAATGGCGCGGTGACGATGATTGCCGACATTGTTAACAGCATGGATTGCAGCGGGTCCGGTGTCGAGGGCAGCGCCGGCCTGAGCGGCGGGCTCGATGTGCCGGCCGACGGTACCGCGCCGACACCGTTGCCCCCGCCCGCCAGCGGCAGCGGCAGTTGCACCCTGGAGCTGAGCGTACCGAACCATGTCGCCGAGACCGCGCAGACGGTGACCGTCACCGCGTTCGACTCTGCCGGGAGCGGCAAAACAGTGTGCTTTGCAGGCGAGTCGAAAGTGGTCACTTTCACCTGCACCTATGCCAACCCCGCCAGCGGCACGCTGCCGCTGCGCATGGGAGCGAACGCTGTGCTGGCAAACGACAGCACTTCTCCCTGCTCGGCCGGCGGCGCCAATCTGACGCTCGCTTTCAATCCCGGCGGAGTGGCCTATGCGTCGCTGATCTACGCCGACGCGGGACAAATGACGTTGAAAGCGAGCTACCTTGTCGGCAATATGGTCGGCACCGTCGTCAGCGCTTCAAGCACCTTCATCGTCGCCCCAGCCAGATTCGGCTTCAGCGCGGTGCGCCAAAGCGCCGCGCCCGGCGTTGCCAACCCCGCCGCGGCGAACGATCAGGGGGCACGGTTCATCAAGGCCGGCGAGGCTTTTTCCGCCACTGTCACCGCGCTCAATCGGATCGGCGACCCGGTGGCCAATTTCGGCCGGGAAGCAGCGCCCGAACAGATCCGCCTGAGCACCAGCTTGCTGGCGCCGGCGGGCGGCAGGCTGCCCGCCCTGCGAGGCAGCTTCGGCCCATTCGCCGGCGGCGCGGTCAGTGCAAATGATCTTGCCTGGGACGAAGTCGGGATCATCGAACTGACTGCCCGCCTGGCCAATGGCTACGGCTATCTCGGCACCAGCGCGGCGCCCAGCAATCTGGCGGTCGCTGGCGGCAGCGGCGCGATTGGCCGTTTCGTGCCGGACCATTTCGACACCGCGATCACTGCCGGCGTGCCGATGCCCTGTCCGCGCGCGCGCGTCTGTCCGGCAGCCGGGTTCGTGTATGCCGCGCAGCCGTTTGGCGTCATGGTCACGGCGCGCAACCTGGCCGGCATTATCACCGCAAACTACAACGGCCCTTTTGCCCGCAGCGTCACGCTGGCGGCATGGAGCGCGCCTGGCGGCACGGCGTTGAGCAATCCGCCAGCTTCGCCTGGCGGCAACCAGTTGCGCGCTCCTGGCGTGGCCGCGTCGGCGTTCGTGCAAGGCATGGCCAGCGTGACGTCCCCCGCGTACGTGTTCGCGGCGGCCTTTCCCGTCACCGTCAACCTTGCCCCACCGACCGACATTTATCTGCGCGCCAGCGACACCGATGGCGTCACGTCGCTGCGCGCGGCGTCGGTGGAAGCCGGCGTCAGCGTGGTCAGCGGGCGCCTGCAGGTGGTCAACAATTACGGTTCCGAATTGCTGGCGTTACCAATGCCGGTCAACGCCCAGTTCTGGGACGGGGCGCGCTTCATCAACAGCAGCACCGACAGCCTGAGTGTGTTCAACCGCAGCAACATAACGATGAGCAATTGCACCAGGAACCTGAACACGGGTTCGGGCTGCAAGCCGGCGCTGGCAGTGGCGGCGGCGCCGACCGTATTGACGCTGGCAAATGGGGCCGGCCGCTTTACCCTGGCTGCGCCGGGTGCGGGCAACACCGGCAGCGTCGACCTGCGCATCACGGCGCCGCCTTATCTTCCCAGCATGACCGGGCGCGCGACGTTCGGCATCTACAATTCCGGCCCCGTCATTTATCTGCGCGAATTGTATTGAGGACATGTGATTCGCTCGCCGGGCGCACTTCACGGCGCACCGCCACGGCACACCGCCACGGCACACAAACGTGCCCGGATGCGGTTGCGGCGACGACGTCGCAACATACGCGACGGCGAAGCGGCAGACAGTGTCGCCAACCATCGCACTGACCTGGTTATGCGCGGTCAGGTCCGTTATGTAGGTCAAGCCTGTTGCGGCCGCGGCGCAGCAGGAGCGCGCGGCATAATATTGCTGAACGACGACTTGCTGGCGCCCCAGCAAGTCGCGCACCACCATCTTGATTTCGCCGTGGCCGGACACGGCGGGCACACCGCGGATGGCAAAAAGACCGGCGTCCAGTTCGTGCTGATGGCTCAGTGTGTTGTTGACAAACACTTGCGCGGTCGGGGGCAGGGCGCTCGAGCCGGCCACCGAGGGCAGCGGATAGGTGATGAAATCGGAAGCCCATTGGATGCCGCCAAGGCGCACCGGCTGACCCCACGTCCCGCCACGGCTGATGCTGTCGCCAAGGCGCAGGCTGGCCAGTCGCGCCGACCAAGCCGCCGGCGAATACACCGAGTTCAAGCTGCGCACCGACAGTCGCATGCGGCCCCGAGCGCTGGGCGCCAAGATCATAATTGAGAAATTCGCCAGGCGCAGGGGTGGGCGCGCTGCCCGTGTCCGGCTCGTCAACTTCGATCACGGATGGCAGGAAACTGCTCGCAGCGCTGGTGAGCAACAGCGCCTGCCGCGCGGAGTCCAGTCGATAGCTGAGCTTTTTGAAGGCATCGAGCGGCACGTACTGCTCACCCTCGTAGGTGACGATGGCCGCCTCCGGCAGGCGCAGGCGCCAGAGCGCGACCACTCAGGCAGCTTAGCGCGCCGGCGCTTGGCCATGACGTTTTCAATAGTTGACCGTCACGGTGACCGTATCCGAGTAGGCGCCAGCCGATACATTCTGTCCGGCGAACAACCGGCCGTACCTGCTGGCGGCCGGATTGTAGTTGGCGAAAGCGAGTGGTGTTGCCGAGACGGCGCAACTGGTGAGGACCAGTGCCGTGACCGGAAACGTCGTGAATGCCGTTACGGCCTGCGCCGTACCTGCCGACAGCACAAGTAAAAAAGAGACGATGATTTTCTTGTTCATTATATTTCCCTATAAAAAGTAAAATTTGTCATGGGAAAGTACTCACCAACTTCGTACAAAAGTCAATTGTGTGAAGGAAAGTAACGGTGCACATTTTATTTGTGGAGAGTGTGAGCACAAGCGGGCGTTTATGTGCGTCGATCGTGCGCCAAAAGGCATCGAATGCGGGTATGCCAATTTCTAGGCAGTAACTTTGCATCATCGGCCGTCGTATCTGCCGCTGTTGCGGCAGACAGCGCAACCAGAGAGAAGATCATTTTGTAATGCGTGTTAATTACTTTTAGGTAACTTATATTGGTCAAAAAATCATCAGCCAACTCCGAACGGAAGTCAATTGGATTCCCGACGTAAACTTTTTGCAACGTGTCTGTTGCCTGACCCGGGCCTGTCATGCGCCGGTGCGCAAGTGCATGCCTGGCAAGGCGCAGGAAGCTGGCCATGTGGAGCGGTGGCAGGACACCTGGACCAATTTCAGGGGGAGCGCAGAGGGCCTGCGCCCGCAAAGCATGGACGAGGACGCTCGGGTTGAAATGGCGGTGGTGTTTGCGTAATACCGTGGTGCCGCCAATCTCATTCAGGCCAGGAAGAGGTGTTTTGTGCTCTTCAATTCGGATTTTTCCGGGCAATTCCGGACGATGCGATATTCAATCCCGGCAATTGGTCCCCCCGACTGGAATCGAACCAGTATCCCACGCTTAGGAGGCATGTGCACTATCCATTGTGCTACGGGGAGGACGCTTGCAGCGCCGGTTGGGCCGGCGGGGCAGTGCAGGACAAGCCTGCAATCCGGCGATCGCGACGGCGCGTGGCCGCCTGGCGTCGTGAATCGATCGCAATTATAGCCGACCTTTTGGCAAGAATTGCGACTCTTCGGCCGGCAGTCGGTACAATGCACGCTTCTTTCATTTTTCCGGCCACGTTTTTCTCCTTTGAAAAATCGCCGCGGCCGGGCACTCCCTACTTATATGGCAGTCATCTCCCTCTCGTCGGCGCAACTTGCGTTCGGCCACGTCGCGTTGCTCGATCGCGCTGAATTTTCTCTTGAAACCGCGGAACGCGTCGGCCTGATCGGGCGTAACGGCACCGGCAAGTCGTCGCTGCTGAAAACCATTTCGGGCAAGTTCAAGCTCGACGATGGCCTGTTGGTCATGCAGCAAAACATCAAGATCGCCTACGTCGAGCAGGAGCCGACGTTCGATGCCGCCATGTCGGTGTTCGACGCGGTCGCCGCCGGCATGGGCGAGCAGGCCACCCTGCTGGCCGAGTACGAGGCGCTGACCGGCCAGTTCGGCCAGGGCGACGACGAGGCGCTGATGGACAAGATGCACGACCTGCAGGTCAAGCTCGACGCCACCGATGGCTGGAGCATGCAGAACAAGGTCGACACCACGCTCGACCGTCTGAACCTGGCCGGCGCGTCGTTGATGGGCACGCTGTCGGGCGGCATGCAAAAGCGCGTTGCGCTGGCCGTCGCGCTGGTGTCGGCGCCGGACGTGCTGCTGCTCGACGAGCCGACCAACCACCTCGACTTCAAGTCGATTTTGTGGCTCGAAAGCTTGTTGCGCGACTTCAAGGGCTCGGTACTGTTCATCACCCACGACCGCAGCTTCCTCGACAACGTCGCTACCCGCATCATCGAACTCGACCGCGGCAAGCTGCTGTCGTATCCGGGCAATTTTTCGGCCTACCAGACCCGCAAGGCCGAACAGCTTGAAATCGAAGAAGTCGAAGCGGCCAAGTTCGACAAGTTCCTGGCGCAGGAAGAAGTGTGGATCCGCAAGGGCGTCAAGGCGCGCCGGGTGCGCGACGAAGGCCGGGTGCGCCGCCTCGAAGCGTTGCGCGTGCAGCGCGCCGTGCGCCGTGACCAGCAGGGCCAGGTCAACCTGACCGTGACGGCGGGCGACCGCTCGGGCAAGATCGTCGCCGACCTCGAGAACGTGTCGAAGCGCTACGGCGACAAGGTGATCGTCAATGATTTCACCGGTACCATCCTGCGTGGCGACAAGGTCGGCCTGATCGGCCCCAACGGCGCCGGCAAGACCACCTTGCTGAAAATGATCCTCGGCGAAGAAGCGGCCGACAGCGGCAAGGTCAAGCTCGGCACCAAGCTGCAGGTGGCGTACTTCGACCAGATGCGCGCGCAGCTGAACGAAGAAGACAGCCTGATGGAAACCATCGCGCCAGGCAGCGACTGGGTCGAGATCAACGGCGCCAAGAAGCACGTGATGAGCTACTTGAACGACTTCCTGTTCGCCCCGGAACGCGCGCGTTCGCCCGTCAAGTCGCTGTCCGGCGGCGAACGCAATCGCCTGCTGCTGGCCCGCCTGTTCGCCAAACCGGCCAACTGCCTGGTGCTCGACGAGCCGACCAACGACCTCGACATCGATACGCTGGAGTTGCTGGAAGAGTTGCTCGAAGACTATACCGGCACCGTTTTCCTCGTCAGCCACGACCGTACCTTCCTCGACAACGTGGTGACCCAGGTCATCGTGGCGGAGGGCGACGGCATGTGGCGCGAATTCGTCGGCGGCTACACCGACTGGGAACGGGTCAAGTCGCAGACGCCGGCAGCGGCCCGGCCGGCGCCAAAACCGGCGCTGGCGGCGCCGAAGGAAGTTGCTAAAAAGATCAAACTGAGCTATAAGGAACAGCGCGAGCTGGAAGAGTTGCCGCTGTTGATCGCCAGCCTGGAAGACGAGCAGTCGGCACTTACTCAGCAACTCAATGCGCCCGATTTCTACAAGACCAACCCGGCCGACGCCAAGCGCCTCAACACGCGCTTTGCCGAGATCGACGACGCGCTGCTGGTCGCCCTCGAAAAATGGGAACTGATCGAGGCCCGTTCGAAAGGGGAGTAATTTCAAAGGTCGGACCCTGGTGCTCTTTTGAATGTCTGATCCCCGGTCGCGCAAGCGTGCGCGCATCGGGGTCTCGCGCGTCAACCACAGGAGCCACATGTCCGAGCATGACGCACCAGGCCTGGCCGCAACCAGCGGCGGGGCACCCATGTTCAACCGCGCCGCCTGGGCGCGGATCCTGCCTTTCCTCACTTACATGCTGTTCATCGGCGTTGCCGAACTGCTCGGCCATCTCGGCTGGAGCGCGGCCGACCTGCGCTGGCTGTACGGCGTCAAGATCGGCGCCGTGGTGCTGGTGCTGGCCATTTTCTGGCGCCACTATTCCGAACTGAAAACCTGTCGCCTGCCGGCGCGCGGCGTGCTTGCGGCGCTGGCTGCCGGCGTGCTGGTGCTGGTGCTGTGGCTCGGGCTCGGCGCTGAATGGATGACGATCGGCACCGCGGCCGGCTTCGACCCCACTAGCGCCGGGCGCATCGACTGGCCGCTGGTGGCCGTGCGCATCGCCGGCGCCGCGCTGGTGGTGCCGGTCATGGAAGAATTGTTCTGGCGCTCATTTCTGTTGCGCTGGCTTGACACTGCCGACTTCGAAACCGTTGATCCATCTCAAGTGACCATCAAAAGCGTCGCGATTACGTCCGTGCTGTTCGGGTTCGAGCATCACCTCTGGCTGGCGGGAATCGTTGCCGGGATTGCTTTCAGTGCACTGTATATGCGCCATCGCACGATCTGGTCGCCCATCCTGGCCCATGCTGTTACCAACGGCCTGCTCGGTATATGGGTCGTCACGACGAGCAGCTGGTCCTATTGGTGACGGGACGGTGACCAGCAAATTGATCATTCCTGACGATGAAAAAAATGCTGAGTTACCTTCCAAACCCAAACAGTTTTGCCTTGCAGCGCAGCGCCAGCCGGCTGTGCCTGTTGATAGCCGCCCTGTGCAGCGCACCGGCATCGGCCGCCCCGGGCGACGCGCTGCACGTCTACGCCGGGCTCGGTTACGGCCATGACGACAACCTGCTGCGGGTGCCCGATGGTTTCCCCGCTTTCGACAACCGGCTCGGCGACTCGTGGTACCAGGCCGACGCCGGGCTGCTGTTCGATCATACTTACAGCCGCCAGCGCATCAAGGGCCACGCCAAGCTGTCGAAGGTAAAGTTCAGCCATTTCAAGCAACTCGACTACGAGGGCCATGATGTCGAGGCAAGCTGGGACTGGCAGCTCGGCAACCGCTTCAGCGGCAAGCTCGGCGGCGTATACGAGCAGTCGCTGGCGTCCTATACCGATTTGCGCAGCGACCAGCGCAACCTGCGCCGGCAGCGCAGCACCTTTTTTGATGGCGGCTGGCGCCTGCATCCCAGCTACCGGCTGCGCGCCGGTGCGTCGACGGACAAATTCAGCTACGACCTGGCCGCCCAGCGCGCCAACGACCGCACCGAAGATGCTTACGAGGCCGGCGCCGACTACCTGCCGGCCAGCGGCAACGAGATCGGCCTGGTGCTGCGCAAGGTGAAGGGCAAGTACCCGAACCGGCGTTCGGTCGGCCAGCAGCTGGTCAACGACGATTACGACCAGGACGAATTCAAGGCGCGGGTGCTGTGGATCGCCGGCGGCAGCACCACCGTGCAGGCGCTCGGCGGCTGGGTCAAGCGGCGCCAGCGCTCGCTGGGCGACGACACCAGCGGCTTCAACGGCCGCATCAGCGCCGCCTACAAGCGTTCAGGCGCGTTCAGCTACAACGCCGCGCTGTGGCGCGACTTCGCCCCGATCGAATCGACGGTCCTCAATTACACGCTCAACAAGGGCGCCAGCGTGGCGCTGGCGTGGGATGTGAGCGCCAAGGTTAAGGTCGATGCCAGCGCCGTCTACGAGCGCCGTGCCTACAATGCGCGCTTGCTGGCGATCCCGGGCGGCGACCTGAAAGATACGATCCGCTCGGCCAACTTGCGCGCCACCTGGCAGCCGCGCCAATCGGTGCAGGTAAGCGCGACACTGGCGCGCCAGGCGCGTTCCGGCTCGGTCTTCGTCGGCAGCGGCAACATCAAGTCGACCAGCCTCATGCTCAATGTCAACGCACAGTTCTGAACAAAATGACGGTCAACGACATCCCATTGATTTCGTTTTTCCAGCGCGTACTCGATCCGCTGATCGTGATGGGCACCTTGTACCTGTGTTCGCTCCTGTACCACGCCACCTTCACCGGCTATTCGCTGGTGTTGATGATTCTCGCTTTCTTCATTTCGTCGGCGGTGTACCAGCACATCGATCCCTACCGCACCTGGCGCAGCGGACGCATGCTGGCGTATGCGCGCGACACCGTGGTCGGCTGGTGCGTCACCGTCGCCGTGCTGCTGTTTCTCGGCTCGGCCAGCGGGCTGTCGTATTACTACGACGAGCGGGTGGTGCTGGCCTGGTTCATCGCGACGCCGCTTACCTTGCTGGTCAGCCATATTGTGGTGCGGCGCGCTTCTGGCGGACCCAGGAGCAGCAGCGAAGTGCGCTCGGTGGTGGTGATCGGCGCCAACGACGTCGGCATCAAGTTCGCCGGCATCTGCGAGAAGCATTCGAACCTGTTCATGCAGATGCGCGGCTATTTCGACGACCGCACCCTGGACCGCCAGCCAGCCGGGATGCGCCATCCGCTGCTTGGCGGGATGAACGAAATCGTCGCGTTCGTGCGCGAACACAACATCAAGATGATCTTCATCAGCCAGCCGATCTCGGCCCAGCCGCGCATTCGCAAGCTGCTCGACGATTTGCAGGACACCACCGCCTCGGTCTACTTCCTGCCCGACATCTACATCTTCGACCTGATGCAGGCGCGCTTCGACAACGTCGGCGGCATGCCGGTGATCGCCATCTGCGAAACGCCGTTCATGGGCCTCAACAGCGCCATCAAGCGCGCCAGCGACATCCTGTTCGGTTTCGCGATCCTGCTGCTGCTGGTGCCGTTGATGGCGGCGGTGGCGCTGGCGGTCAAGCTCAGTTCGCCCGGGCCGGTGATTTTCCGCCAGCGCCGCTATGGCCTGTACGGCGAGGAGATCATCGTCTACAAGTTTCGCTCGATGACGGTGACGGACGACGGCAACACCATCGTCCAGGCCAGCAAGGGCGACCGTCGGCTGACCGCGATCGGCGCCTTCCTGCGCCGCACCTCGCTCGACGAATTGCCGCAGTTCGTCAACGTACTGCAAGGGCGCATGAGCATCGTCGGGCCGCGCCCGCATGCCGTCGCCCATAACGAGCTGTACCGCAAGCTGATCAAGGGTTACATGCTGCGGCACAAGGTCAAGCCCGGCATCACCGGCTGGGCTCAGGTCAACGGCATGCGCGGCGAGACCGTCACCATCGACAAGATGCAGGCGCGCATCCAGTTCGATCTCGATTACCTGCGCAGCTGGTCGGTGTGGCTCGACCTGTGGATCATCCTCAAGACCGTCAAGGTGGTTCTGGCGCGCGAGAACGCTCATTAACGGAAGGTTAAACGGCATGAAGAAAGCATTCATCACAGGCGTCACGGGGCAGGATGGCTCCTATCTCGCCGAGTTCCTGCTGGCTAAGGGCTACGAGGTGCACGGCCTGAAGCGGCGCGCCTCGCTGTTCAATACAGAGCGGATCGACCACATTTACCAGGACCGGCACGCGCCGGCGGCAAAGTTCTTCCTCCATTACGGCGACCTGACGGACACCTCGAACCTGACCCGCATCCTGAAGCAGGTGCAGCCCGACGAGGTCTACAACCTGGGCGCGATGAGCCACGTGGCGGTGTCGTTCGAGACGCCCGAGTACACCGCCGATGTCGACGGCGTCGGCACCTTGCGCCTGCTCGAGGCGATCCGCTTCCTCGGCATGGAAAAGACCACGCGCTTTTACCAGGCATCGACCTCCGAACTGTTCGGCCTGGTGCAGGAAACGCCGCAGCGCGAGAGCACGCCGTTCTATCCGCGCAGCCCGTATGCGGTGGCCAAGCTGTACGCCTACTGGATCACCGTTAATTACCGCGAGGCGTACGGCATGTACGCCTGCAACGGCATCCTGTTCAACCACGAGTCGCCGCGGCGCGGCGAAACGTTTGTCACGCGCAAGATCACCCGGGCACTGGCGAACATTGCCCAAGGCCTCGAGCGCCAGCTTTTTCTGGGCAACATGGACGCGCTGCGCGATTGGGGGCATGCGCGCGACTATGTCGAAATGCAGTGGCTGATGCTGCAGCAATCGCATGCCGAAGACTTCGTCATCGCCACCGGACGCCAGTATTCGGTACGCCATTTCGTCGAAGTTGCTGCGCGCGAACTGGGAATCGAAATTGCCTGGCAGGGCAGCGGCGTCAATGAAACTGGCGTCGTCGCTTCCGTGACGGGCGAACACTGCGACGGCGCAAGGATTGGCCAGACCATCGTTTCGATCGATCCCAAATACTTTCGCCCGACCGAGGTCGAAACGTTGCTGGGCGACGCCACCAAGGCGCACGAACGGCTCGGCTGGACGCCGCAAACCGGCTTCGAGGCAATGGTGCAGGAAATGGTCGCGCACGACCTCGACACGGCGCGCCGCAACAAGCTGCTCAAGTCGCACGGCTACCATGTCGCCCTTTCGCAGGAGTAATGCCGTGAACAACCCACAACCCCGTATTTTCGTCGCCGGCCACCGCGGGCTGGTCGGTTCAGCCATCGTTCGCGTGCTGCAGCAACAGGGGTTGTCCAACCTGGTCACGCGCACCCGCGCCGAACTCGAGCTGACTGACCAGACCCAGGTGCGTGCTTTCTTCGAGAGCGAACGGATCGACCAGGTCTACCTGGCCGCCGCCAAGGTCGGCGGCATCCACGCCAATCACACGTATCCGGCCGAATTCATCTACGACAACATGATGGTGCAGACCAACGTGGTGCACGAAGCCTGGCGCAGCGGCGTGCATCAACTGCTGTTTCTCGGCTCGTCGTGCATCTATCCGCGCATGGCGCCGCAGCCGATCCGCGAAGAGTCGCTGATGAACGGCACGCTCGAGCCGACCAACGAGCCGTATGCCATGGCCAAGATCGCCGGCATCAAGCTGTGCGAGAGTTACAACCGTCAGTACGGCACCGATTACCGCAGCGTGATGCCAACCAACCTGTACGGCCCTGGCGACAACTTTCACCCGCAAAACAGCCATGTGATCCCGGCGCTGATCCGGCGCTTCCACGAAGCCAAGCTGATCGGTGCGGAACAGGTGGTGATCTGGGGCAGCGGCAAGGCGATGCGCGAATTCCTGTATGTCGACGACATGGCCGCAGCCAGCGTCTACGTCATGCAGCTCGACCATGCCAGTTACGGCGCCAGCACCGCGCCGATGCATTCGCACCTGAACGTCGGCACCGGCGCCGACACCACGATCAACGAACTGGCCAAGCTGATCGGCAAGACCGTTGGCTTCAGCGGCAACATCGTATTCGACACCAGCAAACCCGACGGCACCCCGCGAAAATTGCTCGACGTGTCGAAATTGCAGTCGCTGGGCTGGTCGGCGCGCATGCCGCTCGACCTTGGCTTGCAGCATGCATATCGTGCCTTTCTGGCCACCTGCAAGCTGCCTTGAGGGTAGCGACTGCTCAAACAATGTGCCGATCACCGTAACGCATGAGGAACCTATGTTCAGCAAAACCATCCTACCAGTCATGAACCCATCGATTCCCAGCGCGGGCATGTTGTGCGCCGCACTCGTTCTGGCCGTGGCCGGCCTGTCGGCGTGCGGCAACAAGGCCAGCGAAACCAAGCCGGGGCAGGCGCTGGTGAGCGTCAACGGCGCCGAAATCACCGTGCTGCAGCTGAATGAAGAGTTGCAGCGCGCCGGCATCGGTCCCAGCCAGCAGGAAGCGGCCAGCAAGCAACTGCTGCAGGCGCTGATCGACCGCCAGTTGCTGCAAGGCGAAGCGGCGCGCGAAAAGCTCGAGCGCGATCCGAAGGTGATGCAGTCGATCGAGCGCGCCAAAGCGCTGATCGTGGCGCAGGAATACCTGCGCAAGCGTATCGGTAATCTGCCGCGGCCGACAGCGGCCGAGGTGGAAGACTATTTCAACAAGAACCCGCAGTTCTTCTCGCAGCGCAAGCAGTTCAACATGCATCAGCTGGTGATCGCCACGACCGACATGACGCCGGCGCTGAAGGCCGCCGCCGATGCCGCCAAGTCGCTCGAAGAGGTGGCGGCGTGGATGGATGCGCAAAAGATCCGCTTCGCCCGCACGCAGCTGGCGCGCAGTACCGCCGACCTCAGCCCTGAGATGTCGGCCCAGCTGCTGCGCATGCCGAAGGGTCAGCTCTTCATCGTCAAGGAGAACGAGCGCACGCTGTTGATCTCGATCGCCGAGATCCGCGAGGCGCCGGTGCCGCTTGAAGTTGCGTCCCAACAGATCGAACAGTTTCTCGTCAACAAGCGCAACAAGGAAAGTGCCGCGGCCGAACTGGCGCGGCTGCGCGCCAGCGCCAAGATCGAATACCTGAACAAGTCAATGGCGATGGATGCCAAGCCGGCTGCGGCCGCAGCAGTCGTGCCCGCAAGCGGTCTTGGCGCCCCGGCTGCTGCCACCGACGCCGCCGCCAAGGCCGCGCTCGAGCGCGGCGTCGCCGGCCTGAAATGATCACTTTCAACCTCAAGGAAATAACATGAAACGATTCACTCAATGGATTGCGGCAGCGTTGCTGGCATGCTCGGCGTCGATGGCCGGTGGCGCCATGGCGGCGCCGGCCGAATTGCCGCTCGGGCCGGGCGACGTGATGCGCGTGTCGGTCTACGGCAACCCCGATCTGAGCCTGGAGACCCGCGTCAGCGAAACCGGCGCCATCACGTTCCCGCTGATCGGCCAGGTCGGCGTCGGCGGGATGACGGTGGCAATGGCCGAGAAAAAAATCAGCGGCATGCTCGAGGTCGGGGGGTACCTGAAGAAGGCCCAGGTCAACATCATCGTCTCGCTGCTGGCCAGCCAGCAGGTGTCGGTGCTCGGCCAGGTTAACCGCCCGGGCCGCTATCCGGTCGACGGCAAGCGCAGCGTGCTCGATGTGCTGGCGCTGGCCGGCGGCATTTCGGTTGAAGGCGGCGACGCCGTCAGCCTGATGCGCACGCGCAACGGCAAGACGACCCGCGAGACGCTCGACGTGGTGCAAATGGTGCGCTCAGCTACGCTCGACGGCAACGTTGACGTTGCCGGCGGCGACATGATTTTCGTCGAGCGGGCGCCGCGGTTTTACATCGTTGGCGAAGTGCAGCGATCAGGTGCCTTCCGCGTCGAACGCCAGATGACGGTGCAGCAGGCCTTGTCGGCCGGCGGCGGCCTGACCCCGCGCGGCAGCAACAATGGCCTGCGCATCACCCGCAAGGACGCCAGCGGCCAGGCCGCCACGTTCGAGGTCAAACAAAGCGACCTGGTCCAGGTGGACGACGTCATCACGGTGCGCGAAAGCTGGTTCTGAAGTTTTTCTTCCGGGGGAGTTGCGCATGAATCTGCATCAGTTTTTGTTAATTATGCTGGCCAGGAAGAAGATCATCCTGGCCACGCTGGCGGTCACCGTGTTGCTGACGCTCGGCTTCAGCCTGCTGCAGCAGAAAACCTACAAGGCCGCCGCTTCGGTGCTGCTGAACTACAAGGGGGTCGATCCGCTGACCGGCCTGACCATGCCGGGCCAGCTGCTGCCCGGCTATATGGCGACCCAGATCGACATCATCACCAGCAAGAACGTCGCGCTGCGCGTGGTCGACGCGCTCAGGCTGGCCAGCAGCAGCAGCATCCTGGCGCAGTTCAACGCCAGCACCGAGGGGCGCGGCAACGTGCGCGACTGGCTCGCCGAGCTGCTGCTGAAAAAGCTCGAAATCCTGCCGTCGCGCGAGAGCAGCGTCGTCGAGATCAGCTTCAAGGGTTCCGATCCCCAGTTCGCCGCGTCGGTGGCGAATGCCTTCGCCGACGAATACCAGCGCATCAGCGTGCAGCTCAAGACCGAACCGATGAAGAAAGCATCGGCGTATTTCAACGAGCAAACCAAGCTGCTGCGCGACAACGTCGAGAACGCCCAGGCGCGGCTGTCGAAATACCAACAGGAAAAAGGCATCGTCAGCCTCGACTTCAACCGTGCCGACGTCGAGCTGGCGCGGCTCAGTGAGTTGTCGCAGCAGCTCGTTGCAGTCCAGGGCCAGGAAATCGAGGCGAACTCGCGCGGGCGGATGGCGCGCGGCGCGGCGGCCGATTCACCGGACGTTGCCAACAACGGCCTGATCCAGAGCTTGCGGATCGCCCTTGCCACCGCCGAAGCCAAGTTCTCCGAGATGGCGCAGCGGCTGGCGCCGAACCACCCGCAGTACCGTTCCAGCAAGGCCGAGCTCGACAAGATGCGCGCCGACCTGGGCAGTGCGCTCGGCGCTGTCTCGCGCAGCGTTGGCAACAATGCGGTGGTGCAGCGCCAGCGCGAAGCCGAACTGCGCAGCGCGCTGGTGGCGCAAAAGGTCAAGGTGCTCGAACTGAACCGCGCGCGCGACGAACTCGGCGTGCTGCTGAAAGACATGGACAGCGCCCAGCGCGCCTTCGACGCCGCCTCGCAGCGGCTGTCGCAGACCCGCATCGAAGCCTCGTCCGAGCAGTCCGACATTTCGATCCTGAACCCGGCCGTGGCGCCGATCGAGGCATTCGCCCCGCGCGTGCTGCTCAACACGCTGGTATCGGTGTTGCTCGGCACCGTGCTCGGCGTCGGCCTCGGCCTGCTGATCGAAATGATGAACCGGCCGATCCGTTCCGCCGGCGACATGAAGGAGCTGCTCGGCCTGCCCGTGCTGGGAACGGTCGAATGGGGCCATTCGCGCCCGCGCATGCGCGGCCTGCGCTCGCTGATGGGGACGCGTCGCTTGCGGCTCAACTAAATCATGGACAATGCGATGAATTTTCCTGCAGTGACCGAGGCCTTCGCGGCCAATACCGACGCACCCGAAGCGCGCATGGGCGTGATGCTGCTCGACTCGGGCAAGCTCACGCCGGAAGGCGCCGAACGGGTGTTGCGGATGCAAAAAGAGCTCGGCATCCGCTTTGGCGAAGCGGCCATGCGGCTTGGCCTGATCAGCGAAGCGGACGTCCAGCAAGTGCTGGCGCGCCAGTTCTCCTATCCCTACCTGCTCAAGGGCGAGTCGGCGCTGTCGCCCAAGCTGGTGGCCGCGTTCGAGCCGTTCAGCGCGCAGGTTGAATCGCTGCGCGCCATTCGCAGCCAGCTGATGCTGCGCTGGTTCGCGCGCGGGCGCCGTGCCCTCGCCATCGTCGGCGCCGACGCCAAGGACGGCGCCAGCATTTTTGCGTCGAATTTGGCGGTGGTGTTTTCCCAGTTGGGCGAACAGACGCTGCTGGTCGACGCCAACCTGCGCGGCCCGCGCCAGCAGGAAGTGTTCGCGCTCAAGGCCGGCCGCGGCCTGTCCGATGTGCTGGCCGGGCGCGCCGACCTGGACGTGATTGCCAGGGTCGGGGCCCTGGTCGACCTGTCGGTGATGGCGTCAGGTACCTTGCCGCCGAATCCGCAGGAGTTGCTCAGCCGTGATGGCTTTCGCAACCTTAACGCCCAGCTCGAAAGCCGCTACGACATTGTGCTGTACGACGTGTCGCCGTTCGCCAGCGGGGTCGACGCGGTGGCCGTGGCCAGCCGCGCCGGCGGCGTGCTGCTGGTGGCGCGCAAGGACCACACCCGGATGGCCGCCCTTTCCCACATGGCCGACCAGCTGGGCGAAGCCGGCGCCGAAGTGGTCGGCTCTGTCGTGGTGGATTTCTGATGACCTCCGGAGCGCGCGCCGGCCTGATCCACAACGCCGCACAGGCGCGCGCCGTGCTGCCGGAGTGGTGGCCGGTGCTGGCCGGGCTGGCGCTGCTGTTCGGGCCGACCTTTTACGACCTGTTTACCGGCGCCTGGATCGGCGAGGAGCAAGGCCACGGGCCGATCATCTTTGCCCTGGCGCTGTGGCTGATCGCGCGCAAGTGGCCGGCCACGCTGGCGCCGCCGCATCCACACCTGCATCCGCAGTCGGCTGGCTCCTGGACCGGCTGGCCGCTGCTGGCCATCGGGCTCGGGCTGCACCTGCTGGGGCGCTCCCAGCACATATTGATGTTCCAGATCAGCGCGATCATCTGCGTGATGGCGGCGGTGCTGCTGGTCAAGCGCGGCGCGGCAACGCTCAGGATGCTGTGGTTCCCGTTCTTCTTCATGCTGTTCATGGTGCCGCTGCCGAGCGAACTGGTGGCGACCTTGACGTTGCCGATGAAAATGGCGGTGTCGTATGTCACCGAGCAGTTGCTGTTTTTGGCCGGCTATCCGATCAGCCGCTCCGGCGTGGTGCTGCAGATCGGCCAATACCAGTTGCTGGTGGCCGATGCCTGCGCCGGCCTGCAGACCCTGCTGACGCTCGAAGCGCTCGGCCTGTTCTACCTGAACGTCGTGCGCCATACTTCGGCGGTACGCAACGTCGTGCTGGCGCTGCTGATCATCCCGATCTCGTTTTTGGCCAACGTCATCAGGGTCATCACGCTGACCCTGATCACTTATCATCATGGCGACGCCGCCGGCCAGGGCTTCCTGCACGGCTTCGCCGGCATGGTGCTGTTCCTGACCGCGCTGGCGCTGATCCTGTTCGTCGACTCGGCGCTGCACTGGGGCATCCGCCGCAAGGGGGCGCGGTGAAGCGCGGCATGGCCGCCAGCGTCGTGCTGGGGTTGGCGATGGTGCTCACCTCGGCGCTGACCGGCGCGCTGACGCCGACAGTGAAGCTGTCGCAAATGCAGGCCGAGTTCAAGCTCGAGACCATGATCCCGGCGGCGTTTGCCGACTGGACGGTCGACGCCACCGTCGTGCCTTTGAAAGTCGATCCGGAGCGCCAGTCGGTGCTCGAAAAAATCTACGACCAGACGCTGTCGCGCACCTACATCAACAAGGCCGGCGAACGGGTGATGCTGTCGATCGCGTATGGCGGCGACCAGAGCCGCGCGCTGCAGTTGCACCTGCCGGAAGTGTGCTACGTGGCGCAGGGATTCGACATGCTCAAGTCGGGCGAGGGCGCGCTGGCGACCCGCTTCGGCGCGCTGCCGGTCAGGCGCCTGGTCGCCAGGCAGAACAGCCGCATCGAGCCGATCACCTACTGGATCACGGTCGGCGACAAGGCCGTCAAGTCGAGCTTCGAGCGCAAGCTGCAGCGGCTGGCGTATGGCCTGTCGGGCAAGATCCCCGACGGTATGCTGGTGCGGGTGTCGACCATCCAGGCCGACGAACCGGGCGCCTACCGGCTGCAGGACCGCTTTGTCGGCCAGATGCTCGACGTGCTCGACGGCAAAGACCGCGTGCGCCTGCTCGGTACGCCGGGGCAGGGCGGCTAGCGGCCTGACGCCGCCGACAACCTCACCGGAGCCCGGGCAATGGACGAACTGCTACTCTATTTTTACACTTCACTGCCTTTCATCGTGGTGCTGGCGCTGGCCGCGCTGTCGGTGGCCGGCGTCGGCGTCGGCATGGTGGCGCCGCGGCTGCTGGTGTATCCCTACCTCGCAATCTTCTTCCTGTTCAACTCGACCACCTATGGCAATCTTGCCATCGTTTCTTACGGCGGCGGCATCTACAGCCGCGGCTCCGGCCTGCTGTATTTTTCGCTGTTGCTGTGGTACATGCTGGGCGCCTGGTGCTGCGCCCGTGCCAGCGCCAGCTTCAGGGGCCTGGGCAGCGCGCCATGCAACCTGCGGCCGTGGTTCCTCGGCTGGCTGGCGCTGCTGCTCGGCCACGTCGTCGTCGCCATCTTCGTCGGCAAGAAACTGTCCGAAGCGCTGGCGCCGGGCGGGTTTTCCAACATCGTCTGGATGGCGCCGCTGGTGTCGCTGATGCTGCTGGCGTTCCGCACCCGCGACCATGCGGTCGAACTGGCCCGCTTCATCCTGCTGGCCGGGCTTGGCCGCGCGCTGTTCGGGCTGGCGCGCTGGGCCATCGGTGGCGGCGACCCGAACAATGTGTACGCCAACATGAACGCGATCAAGATCAAGCTGACCTTTTTCGACATTAACGACAGCCTGCTCTGCGCGCTGGCATTCTCGATTGCCGCCGTCCAGCTGTTCCAGGCCGCCAAGGTGGCGCGCCCGCGCATCTGGGCCGCGCTCGAATGGATGACCCTGGCAACCACGGCGCTGTGCATCGTGCTGTCGTACCGGCGCACCGCGTGGATCGGGCTGGTGCTGGTGCTGCTGGTGGTGATGTGGCGCTTCCCGCTGCGCCGGCGCCTGCAGCTGGTCGCGCTCGGCCTGCCGATCGTCGCTCCCGCTCTCGGCTACGTCGCGTTCAAGCGGCTGTCGCAGACCAAGGGCGCCGGCGGCGGCCTCGGCAGCCTGGCCTACGACATGCAGTCGCGCCGTTTCGGCGCCGAGAGCGAGCGGGTGCTGGAACTGAAGCTGGCGCTGGCCGATTTCCTGACCAATCCGCTGACCGGCATCGGCTCCTGGGGGCGCTACACCGGCCATCAGCGCATCGGGTGGCAGGCCGGGCCCGAGGGCGGCCAGTTCATCCACAGCGGTATCCTGCACATCGGCCTCAAGACCGGGCTGATCGGCCTGGTGCTGTTTGCCGGCACCGCCTGGGCGTTCGTCCACTTTTCGCGACGCGCCTTGCGCGAGCTGCCGCCGGAATTGCTCGGCCTGGGCACGGCCGGAGTGGCCGGGATCGCTTTCATGCTGCCCGATATCCTGGTCGGCACCCCGTTCCCGCAGGTGCGCACCAGCCAGATGCTGGCGGTCTGCCTGGCGCTGCCTTACCTGGCGATGGCGGCGGCCAACGCGGCGCGCACGGGGGGGGGCCATGTCGCAGCTGCAGCGGCCGCCGGAACTGTCCGCCACCAGCCGGCGCCGGCCTGATGAAGCTGCGACTGGCCAGCAATGCGGTGGCGAACCTGCTCGGTGCGCTGGTGCCGTCGCTGGTGGCGCTGGGCACCGTGCCACTGGTGGTGCGCGGGCTGGGTGACGCCAGCTACGGCGTGTATTCACTGGTGACGGCGATCGTCGGCTATTTCGCCGTGATCGACATCAACGTGACGGCCGGCTCGGTCAAATTCATTGCCGGATTCAGCGCGCGCAAGGAGCACGCCCGGATTGGTGAAACAGTGTTTTTTGGCATCATCGTCTATGCGCTGCTCGGCGTAGTTGGCGCCCTTGGCCTGTTGGGCAGCGCGCATGTTCTTGTCATTCGTGTATTCAACGTGCCGGCCGCGCTGGCGGCCGAAGCGACTGCCACCCTCCAGCTCGCCGCCCTCGGCTTCTTGCTCGGCCAGCTGCAGAACTACCTGCAAAGCGTGCCGCAGGCGCTGATGCGCTACGACGTGTCGAGCCGGCTCGAGATGCTGTTTGGCGTCGCCGTGCCGTTGCTGACGGTGCTGGTGCTCATCAACGGGTACGGCCTGTTCGACGTCGTGCTGGTGCGGGTCGCTGCCAGTGCACTGCATTGCTTGGTGCTGTGGCGCGCAATCCGCCGGCTGCTGCCCGATCTCGCTTTGCGCTGGCCGGCCCGCGCAACCCGACGCGGTTTGCTCAGCTTCAGCGCCTGGTCGGTCCTCAGCCGTTTTGCCTCGTTGTCGTATGCGCATGCCGACAAGCTGATCATCGGCGCGCTGGCCGGCGTCACCGCGCTGGCGTATTTTACCGTCGCGGCGACCCTTGCCAACCGCGTGCTGGGACTGACGTACCGGCTGGCCGGCGTGTTGTTTCCGGCCGCCAGCGCGCTGGCGGCGAATGGCGAACTGGCGCGGCTCGACCGGCTGTACCTGAAGGCGACCCGTTACGTGGTGTTCCTCAACGCGGCGATGCTGGTACTGGTGGCGGTGTTCGCCCATCAGATTTTGCTGTACTGGATGAATGCGCAGTTCGCCCGCCAAGGCGCGCTGGTGCTGGCGGTGATGGCGGCATCGCAGTTCGTCGACTCGCTCACCAGCTTGCCGTCGCTGGTCAACGACGGCATGGGCCACCCGCGCGTGTCCGGCATGTTCGCCGTGGTGCGCGCGTGCGCGGGCGTGCTGATCGTCTGGCTCGGCGTGGTGCGCTGGGGCATTGATGGCGCCGCCTGGGGCCACCTGGCCGCGTCGCTGTTGTTTTCGGTTGCCTTCATCGGCTACGTGCACGGGCGCACTGTGCCGACCGCGTTGCGCCGGCTGCTGCTGCGCGGGTATGCGCCGACCTTGTACGGTGTACTGGGCGTGGCGGTATTCGCGGAGATCGCCGAGCGCCTGTTTGTCCGTACCGCGTTTGACTTCGTCTTCATGCTGGCGGCCACGGTGGCGCTGCTGTTCCTTGTCGGCATGCTGTTCGTCATCGACAAGGACGACCGCCTTGTCGCCTGGGCCCGCGTCAAGGCTTGCCTGGGGCAATTGGCGTGAAGATCCTGATGGTGTCCGAAGACTTGCCCGGCGCCCAGATCGGCGGCCTCGGCAAGCACGTGGTGACGCTGGCGAACGCCTTGCTTGAACTCGGGCACGAGGTGGCGATCCTGGGTCGCAGCGACGCCGCGGGCGGCGCCGCCGCCGCCGCGCAGATCGGCTTCGGCGGCCGCTTCATTCCCGCCATCGATTTCCGCCATGTCGGCTGGAAGGAATTGCAGATGGGCGTGTTCAATCCGTTCAAGCGCCCCTGGTTCGCGCGCAAGATCGGGCGTGCCATCGCGTTGCACGCCGCCGGCTTCGACGTGGTGCACTACCACGGCCACCTGCCGCTGGCCGGCCTGCATGTCGACCCGGCGCTCAATTTCGTGCAGACCCGCCATGACCAAGGTAGCGAGTGCGTGACCCACCTGCGCTTTCGCGACGGCGCGGTGTGCACCAGCAGTGCCGCGCGCGACTGCGCCGGCTGCATCCATCCGGCGCCCGGCCCGCTGCGCCAGTGCGTGTCGGCGCATGCGGTCATCCGCTACCGGCGCGAAACGGCCGGCGCCTTCGCGCGCCACAAGACGATCTTCGTGTCCGACTTCCTGCGCCGCCGGTTCCTGCAGCAGATGCCGGCGGCCGACCTGTCGTTCTGCCGGGTGATCCACAATTTCATCCAGTACCCCTTGCTGACGACGCTGGCGGCGCACGCGCAGGTGCGCGCCGGCCAGGTGCTGTTGGCCGGCCGCATCGACACCGGCAAGGGTTTTGGCGAATTTCTCGCCGCCGCACGCGGACGCCTGCCAGGCGCCGTCATCAGCATCGTCGGCGACGGTCCTCAACGCGCCGCCCTAGAGCGCGAGCACGGCGGCGTCCAGGCTGTCTTCCTCGGCTGGCAACCGTATGCGGAAGTGATTGCGCTGGGCGCGCGCAGTCACGTCTGCGTGGTGCCGTCGGTGTGGGAAGAGCCGTGCGGCACCACCGTGCTCGAAGCGCTCGCGCTTGGCAGGCAATGCATTGCGCTTGCGCGCGGCGGCACTCCCGAACTTGCCGCCTACCAGCTCTATCAGGGTCAGCTGCAGTTGGCAGCATCGATGGAGCAACTGGTCGCCATGCTGGGCGCCACCTTGGCGCGGGCCCCGCTCACGCCGCCGCTGCCGGCCACCTCGCCGATGGACGTGTTCCAGGCGATCCCGAAAATCCTGGATTGCTATGTTGAATAAAGCGCCGACATTTTCAATCGTCACCTGCACCTGGAACAGCGCCGCCACGCTGGCCGACACGCTGGCATCGACCCGCGCCCAGAGTTGCCAGGATATTGAACACATTTTCGTCGACGCCGGCTCGACCGATGCCACGCTCGACATGATCGCCGCCTATCCCGGCGCCAAACTGCTGCTGCGCGACGTCAGGGGCGGCATCAGCCGCGCCATGAACCGCGGCGTTGAAGCGGCCAGCGGCGAATTCGTCGCCCACCTGCATTCGGACGATTACTATGCCAATGCCGGCGTGCTCGCCGGCGTCGCTTTGGACCTTGCCGCCAGCCGGCGCGACTGGCTGTTCGGCGCCGTCGAGGTTCTGAAGGACGGCGCCTTGATCCCGCCATTCCCGGTGCGCCAGTTCAGTTACTTTGCGCTGGCGTCGGGCGCCGCCTTCATCGCCCACCCGGCGGTGTTCGTGCGCCGGTCGCTGTTTGCACAGGCCGGCATGTTCGACGAACAGCTCAAGTTTGCAATGGACATCGACCTGTGGCTGCGGCTGGCCGCGCTGAGCCCGCCGGCCGCCCTCGACCGTACGCTGGCGGTGTTTCGCGATCACGCCGGCAGCGTATCTTCGGCCAACCGGATCCGCGCGCGCCAAGAGGAATTCTGTGTGCGCCGCCGCCACATGGGCAAGTCGCCACTGGCGTTCGCCATCTACTGCCTGCGTTATGCAAAGCGCATGCGCGCGCTGCGCCGGATGGCGTGAACCAGACGGCGCGAACAAAAACGGCGTGACCGGCACGCTGTTGGCAGGCTTGCCACCACTATTTCACTTTGATAAGTGTTAAATGATGTCGGTTTTCCGGGGGGGCAAGACGTTCATTATTTAGTTGATTTCTTTATGTTGGAAAATTGCATTGTGCAGTGGAATATCTTCGTATTGAGCAATAAATTGCCGTGCAGAAAATGTGAACTGCGGTAACATAAATCCGTGTTCAGCAGCACCCCGTCAGGAACTCGGGGTTCTGCGCCGCGCTCGGCCACGCAGGCAGTTCTGTTCAATATTCTCGGAGTCATTTGATGAAATTCCCACGCCAGGAAATCGGGCGCATGCTGGCCATTTCTTCGCTGTTGCTTTGCATGAACGCGCGCGCCGATTGGGCCCAGTCGCCTGACGTGCTGGTGATCAAGCCGGCTCCCGAGCTGAGCCAGGTGCAGCCACAAAATCCTCCCGGTTTCACGTGGGCGCGCTATCCGACCGGTGCCGCCCAGTACGAAGTGGAAATCACGCTTTCGGGCGCCGCGCCGGCGCTTGCCATCGTCGAGCGCAACTGGTATCTGCCGACCAAGGCCATGGCCAACGGTACGTACAGTTGGCGGGTGCGGCCGCTCGGTTCGACCGACTGGTCGGCCGCGCGCAGCTTCGTCATCGCCGCCCGTTCGAGCGTCTTCGAAGTGCCGGACAACGCCACCCTGCGCGCCCGCATCATCGGCCGCGGCCATCCGCGGTCGCTGCCGCCGTCGTTCGTGCCGATGTCGGCGTGGAGCGCCACCCGCAAGCTCGCGCTCGAGCCCTTCACCAGCCGCATGACGAACGAAATCAAGCTGCAGATCAACGCGCTGCCGCTGCTGTCGGACGCGCGCTGGCCGATGATGATCACGGCGCCGCTGACGGCGGCGATGAACGTCCAGCAAACCGACATCCGCAACCGCATCAACGAAGCGAGTCGTCAATTGCAGGCGGCGGCGGTCATGTGGCGCCTGAAGGGCGATCCGATGTACCTGACCGAAGCACTGCGCAAGGGCGACGCCATCGCTTCGCTCGATCCGACGGGACCGACCAGCTTCGCCAACCAGGACCAGGCCACGCGCGAAATCGCGATGGCGCTGGCCAAGGGGCTCGACGTGCTGGCGGGCGACATCGACGCCGCCCGCAGGACGACGTGGCTGGCGGCGATTACCACCCGCACCAATGAAATATACGCCAACCTGGGGGGCAACAATGGCCGCCTCGACCAGTTTCCGTTCGATTCGCACGCCAACACCAGTCTGGTGTACCTGGTGCTGATCTCGAGCCTGACGTTGGGCGACATACCGGAGGCGCAGAAGTGGTTCGACTTCTCGTTTCGCGCCTACGCCAGCAGCACGACGCCATGGAGCGGCCCGGAAGGCGGCTACGCCAACGGCACCGCCTACGCCGAATACACCGCCGGCTACCTGGTGGCGCTGTGGGATCCGCTGTCGCAGGCAACCGGCATCAATTTCTACGCCAAGCCATGGGCCTCCGGCTTTCTCGACTTTGCCGCCCAGTTCACGCCGCCTGGCGCGCGCACCCACGTGTTCGGCGACGGCTCCGACACCAAGCCCGACACCCGCGTTTTCCACGCCTTCGGCTCGCGTTTGTGGTCGCCCCGCGCCGCCTGGTACGTCAAGAACCTTGGCGGCACCGAGGACACGCTGTCGCTGCTGCAGGCGCCGTACCCGCTGCCGGTAGCGTCCACCACGTATGTGTCGGCGCCGGCGAATTCGGCCTTCTTTCCGAGCATCGGCTGGGTCGCGATGCACAGCGACCTCGGTTCACTGAGCCGCACCTCGGTGTACTTCAAGTCGAGCCCGTACGGCTCGTTCAATCACAGTCACGGCGACCAGAACGCCTTCGTGCTGTCGGTGGCCGGCCAGCCGCTGCTGGTCAAGGCCGGCTGGTACGACTGGTACGGCTCGCCGAACTGGCTGACCTGGTACCGTCAGACGCGCTCGGCCAACGCAGTCACCTTCGACGGCGGCAAGGGCCAGTTGATCGATGGCTACCGCGAGACGCTGCAGCGGAGCGGCAAGATCACCGCCTTCACCGCCCAGCCGACCTACGACTACGCCGAAGGCGACGCGCTGGCCGCGTACGGCAGCGCACTGACGAGCGCCAAGCGCCAGTTGTGGTACCTGCGCACCGTCAACGCCGTGCTGATTCGCGACAAGCTGGCGTCCAGCGTGCCGCGCAATTTCGAATTCAACCTGCATGCGCTGACCGCGTTCACGGTGGAGAGCCCGAGCAACGTCAAGGTCGCCCTCAACGGCCAGTCGGTGTGCGTGCGTTCGCTCGGCGCCGGCGCCTGGGCGGCGCGCGCCGGCGGCGAACCGAAGCCGGGCACGATCGAAGAGCATGGCGCGTTCACCCAGCAGACCGACGGCGCCGCGCCGGCCGAATTCCTGGTGCTGCTTGACGTCGGCTGCCAGCGGCCGGTCGTCACCATCACCACCTTCGGCGGCGTGCGCACCGTCAACGTGGGAGGCCAGGCGCTCACGCTGAACTGATCAACACCGCCTTGCGCGCCCGGTGCTACACTCGGCGCGACGATGTCCTTCGTCACTTGCCGTGGCGAAGGAAATTTTTCGTTTCCGCTCCCTCCCACACACCGAGGCGCGCCCATGCGGCAGGTAATCCTGATCCACGCCCATAAAGATCTTGGGCAGCTCAACATGCTGGTCAGCCAGCTGGTCGACGACGACTTCCTGATCTACGTCAACGTCGACGCCAAGTCGGCAATCGACGTCAACGACCTGCATCCGGCGGCGCGCCTGGTGCTGCCGCGCATCGCCATCCACTGGGGCCAGTTCAGCCAGGTCGAGGCCACGCTCCATTCGATGCGCCAGGTCATCCTTGAAGCCGGCCCCTTCGACAAGCTGGTGTTCATCAGCGCCCAGGATGCGCCGCTGCTGCCGAACCGGCGCCTCAAGATGGCACTGGCGGCGCTGGCCGGGCGCGAGCTGCTCGACTGCGTGGCGGTCGGCCCGCAGGGCTGGGCGTGCGCCGAGCGGTTCCAGTATTTCCATGCCGGCGGTGCGCTCGGGGCGCTGGCCTGCCGCGCCGCCAACCGCCTCATGCGCGTCATCGGCGTGCGGCGCGCCATGGTCAACGGCTGGCAGCCGTGGGGCGGCTCGTCCTGGTGGTCGCTGTCGCGCGCGTGCGTCGAAGCGATCGTCGAGCAGGTACGCACCGATCCGGCGATCGTGCGTTTCTTTCGCCGCGTGTCGTGTCCGGACGAACTGTTCTTCCAGACCCTGGTGATGAATTCGCCGTTCCGCACCCGCGTGGTGGCCGACAATTACCGCCACGTCGACTGGGCCGGCGCCGGCGCCGGAGCGCGCCACCCGAAGGTGCTCGATGCGCGCGACTTTGCCACCCTCAGCGCCTCGCGCGCCCATTTCTGCCGCAAGCTCGAGACGCCCGCCAGCGCCGCCCTGCTGCCGCTGCTGTGGCAGTTGCGCGAAAGCCGCGAACGAGGCGAACCATGACGCGGGTTCGCCAACATCCGCTGTCGATCGCTTTCGTCGTGCGCGACCCGCTGCCGCCCACCCGCGCCGATGTGCTGACCCTGTTCGGCGCCGAATTGCCGCGCTACGGCATCGGCGCCGTGTGGATCGGGCAAAGCACGCACCAGCAGGGCGCGCTCGCTGGCGCTCTGAGCCCTTTTTTCGACGCGCTCGGCCTGTGGCGCGCCTGGCGCGCCGGCCCGATCGACTGCGTCCAGGTGCGCGACAAGATCGCCGCCGCGCTGGTCGGGCGGCTTGCCGCCGCCATGCTCGGCGTGCCGTTCTTTTACTGGATGTCGTTCCCGATGGCCGAAGGCTATGCCGTGCGCCGCGACCAGATCGCGCGCGCGCGGCGTGGCCTTAAATGGGCCGCGCATGCACTGCGCGCGGCCCTTGCGCGCCGGCTGATTTACCGGCTGGTGCTGCCCGCCGCGCACCACGTGTTCGTCCAGAGCGACGCGATGGCCGACGCCCTGGCGCGCCGTGGCATCGCGCGCGCGCGCATGACGGCGGTGCCGATGGGCGTCGATTGCGCCCTGTTCGACCGCGCCGCGGTGACGCCGGCCGAGGACGCGCGCCTCGACGCGCGCCGCGTGATCGTCTACCTCGGGCGCATCGCGCAGTCGCGCCGCTCCGACTTCCTGCTCGACGTCGTCGAATTGCTGCGCCCGGGCGTGCCGGACGTCTTGCTGGTGATCGCCGGCGACGCCGCTTCGCCCGACGAAATGGCGTGGATGCGGCGCCAGATCGCCGCCCGCGCGCTGGAACAGCACGTGCTGCTGACCGGCTGGCTGCCGCAGCGCGCCGCCCTCGGCTACGCGGTGCGCGCCGAGGTCGGCCTGTCGCCGATTCCGCGCGGCGACCTGTTCGACGTGGCGTCGCCGACCAAGCTGGTCGAGTATCTCGCGCTCGGCATCGCCAGCGTCGCCAACGACATCCCCGACCAGCAACTGGTGATCGAGCAGAGCGGGGCGGGCCTGTCGGCGCCGATGCAGGCCGGCCCGTTCAGCGCGGCGGTGCGCGCGCTGCTCGACGATCCGGCGTTGCGCGTCCGCCTTGCCGCGCGCGGGCCGGCTTGGGTCAGGCGCCACCGCAGTTACGACATCCTTGGCCGCCAGGTCGCCGAAGTCTACGGCCGGCTGCTGCCGCTGCATGGCGTGCACGCCGCCGCGCCGCGGTGAACCATCCCGTATTTTTAACCCGGATGCATTTTTAACCTGGAGGCTGAATGCACGTCAAGCCGATGTCGAAAGCATGCTCATGAATCAGCAGTCGCCGCCGCCGCCGCCGCCGCCGCGAATACTGATGATCGGCACCGCGCCGGGCGGGCAGGGAGGCGTGGCGTCGGTAGTCGAGGTGCTGCGCGAAGGCGGGCTGTTCGAGCGCGAATCGGTGCGCTACCTGAGCTCGCACCGCGAAGGCTCGCGCGGCGCCAAGGCCGGCGCCGCCTTCGATGCCTTCTGGCGTACCAGCCTCGCTTGCCTGCGCGAGCGGCCCGCCGTGGTGCACGTCCACGCCGCGTCGCGCGCCAGTTTCGCCCGCAAGTCGCTGCTGCTGCTGATCGCGCGGGCAAGCGGCTGCCGCACCATCTTCCACCTGCACGGCGCCGAATTCGACCAGTTCGCCGGCGATGAATCGGGTGCGCTGCTGCGCTGGTGGATCCGCCACACCCTCGAACACAGTTCGGTGGTGATCGCGCTGTCGGACAGCTGGGCCGGTTTCCTGCGCGGCTACGCGCCCGCCGCGCGCATCGTGGTGGTGCCCAATTCGGTGCCGCTGCTGCCCGAGGCCGAACTTGATCGCACCAAAGAACAGCCGGGACGCATCCTGTTCCTCGGCCGCGTCGACGCTGGCAAAGGCGTCTTCGAACTGCTCGAGGCGGTGGCCATGCTGGCGCCGGCCTTCCCCCGGGTGCACCTGGTGATCGGCGGCGTCGGCGAACTCGATCAAGTGCGCCGGCGCGCCTTCGAGCTGGGCATCGGCGGGCGGATCAGCTTGCCCGGCTGGATGCGCGGCGCCGACAAACAGCGCGCGCTGGCGCTGGCCCAGGTATTCTGCCTGCCGTCGCATGCCGAAGGCTTGCCGATGGCGCTGCTGGAGGCGATGGCGGCGGCCAAGGCGCTGGTGGCCAGCACGGTCGGCGGCATTCCCGAGGCGGTAACCGACGACGTCAACGGGCGTTTGGTGGCACCCGGCGATGTCCCGGCGCTGGCCGCCGCGCTCGGCGCACTGCTGCAAAACAGCGCACTGCGCACGCGCCTGGGCGACCAGGCGCGCGCCACCGTGCGGACACGCTTCAGCACCGAGGCCGCGCTCGGCCAGTTGTCAAAGCTGTACCGCGAGCTGGCGGCAGGACGATGACGAGGTTGCCGACCGGGATGCCGCGGGCGCTGTGGCTGCTCAACCGGCTGCGCTGCATGCAGGGCGCCGAAATCGGCTACCGGCTGCGCCAGGCCGGCATCGGCGTGCTCGAGAAACGCGGCTGGCTCGATCGGGGCAGCGGCAGTGGCGCCGCTGCCGGCGCCGTGTACGCCGGCGCACGCCAACCCGGCGCCATCGGCCTGCCGCTGCTCGCCGACGGCGAACGCGGCGCGCTGCTGCTGGCGGCCGATCGCATCTGCAATGGCCACGTCCCGCTGTTCGCCGGCAACAGCGTCGACGTCGGCGCGCTGCCCGAGTGGAACCGCGACCCGGCCAGCGGCGTCCTCGGCCCGTCCGGTTATGCTGGCGACATCGACGTGCTCGATCGCGCGCGGGTCGGCGACATCAAGTACGTGTGGGAGCTGAACCGTCACCTGCAGCTGGTACGGCTGGCGCAGGCGTCACTGGTCAGCCCGGACCCGCTCTACTTGCGCACGCTGGCGGCGCAGCTGCGCGGCTGGCTCGACCAATGTCCGCCGCTGCGCGGGCCGAACTGGACCAGCGGGCTGGAAATCGGCATCCGCCTGCTCAACTGGAGCCTGCTGTGGCAACTGTCAGGTGGCAACGCCAGCGCGCTGTTCGCCGGCGCCAGCGGCCAGCGCCTGCGCACCGACTGGCTGCACAGCATCCACGCCCATTGCCGCTATATCGAGCGCCACCTGTCGCGCCATTCGTCGGCCAACAACCACCTGATCGGCGAACTGGCCGGGCTGTTCGTCGGCGCCGCCACCTGGCCGTTCTGGAAGGCGTCGCCACGCTGGCGCGCACTGGCCGCGGCCGGACTGGAAGAGCAGGTCGTGCGCCAGCATTCGCGCGACGGCGTCAACCGCGAGCAGGCTTTTGCCTACCACGTGTTCAGCGCCGAATTCCTGTTCGTCGCCGGTCTTGCCGGCCACGCGTGGGGCCAGCCGTTTTCGCCGCAATACTGGCAGATCCTGAAGCGCGCGGTACGCTTCCTGCGCTCGGTGCGCGATATCAAAGGCAACGTGCCGATGGTCGGCGACGCCGACGACGGCGCCGCCTTCCGCCTCGGCTTTGATGACGAAGACCGTGCCGCCCAGTTGCTGGCGCTCGGCGACGCCGTGTTCGACAACACGGCGCCAGACGGTGTCAGTGCCAGTGCCGGTGCCCGCTGGCTGCTGCACGCCTTGCCGGGCGCGCGCCCGCAACTGCACGGCGCCGATCCTGATCCTGAACTTGAACCTGATCCTGAACCCGGCTCTGGCGCGGCCGCCGGCTGGGCCTTCCCCGACGGCGGCTACCTGCTGTTCGGCAGCCGCTTCGGCGCGCCCGACGAAATCAAGGGCATGCTCGACTGCGGTCCGCTCGGCTACCTCGGCATCGCCGCGCACGGCCACGCCGACGCGCTGGCGATCACGCTGTCGGTGGCCGGCGAAGCGTGCCTGGTGGACCCCGGCACCTATTCCTACTGGCAGGAGCAGAAGTGGCGCGACTATTTCCGTGGCACATCGGCCCACAACACCGTGCGTGTGGACGGCCTCGACCAGTCGGTCAGCGGCGGGCGCTTCATGTGGCTCAGGAAGGCCGTCGCCCGCATCGAGCGCATGCCGCACGCGCCCGGCCAGTTCGATTTTTGCGGTTCGCATGACGGCTACCTGCGCCTGCCTGACCCGGCCCGCCACCGGCGCCAGGTGCGCTTCGACGCGGCAAGCGCGACCCTCGTGGTGCGCGACGCAGTGGTGGCCAGGGGGCCGCACCGGCTCGAACAGTTCTGGCATTTTGCGCCCGGGCTCGCGGTGTCGCTGGCGCGCGACGGCTTGCACGTGCGCGGGCGCCGCTTTGCGCTGCACCTGCAGGTGAGCGGCCTCAATCTGGTTCAGGAACTTGTGCGCGGCTGCGAGAATCCACCATTAGGGTGGTACTCGCGCAGTTATGAATCAAAGCAGGCGTGCGACGTGTTCAGAATATCCGGCCTGTCGGGCGCTGTTCCGGTAGAGTGCCGGCTTACAATTTCGTTTGCAGGGCACGGCACCCGGTCGCAACGGACGCCCGACCCCACTTGACAAGGACGGCAATCATGCAACGGATCACCTTGATGGGATGCCAAATCGACAATTTGTCGATGGAAGACACGCTTGTGAAAGTGGAACAGTTCATCCAGTCCGGCCAACCCCACCAGCACGTGGTGGTCAATGTCGACAAGCTGGTCAAGGCCAGCCGCGACGAGTCGCTGCGCCGCATCATCAACGAGTGCGCGCTGATCAACGCGGACGGCATGCCGGTGGTGTGGGCGTCGCGCCTGCTGGGCACGCCGCTGAAGGAAAGAGTGGCCGGCGTCGACCTGTTCGAGGCGCTGATGCGGCGCTCTGCCGACAAGGGCTGGCGCGTGTTTTTGCTCGGCGCGCGCGAGGACGTGGTGCGGGCGGTGCGCGACACCTATCTGCGCAAGTATCCGCATTTGCTGATCGCCGGCTGGCGCAACGGTTACTGGGACGGCGAGCGGGAGGAGGCCGAAGTGGTCGAGCAAATCCGCGCCAGCCGCGCCGACCTGCTGTTCGTGGCCATCAGCTCGCCCAAGAAAGAAATTTTCCTCGGGCGCCACCAGGCGGCGATGCAAATTCCGTTCGCGATGGGCGTGGGCGGCACCTTCGACGTCGCCATCGGGCGCGTGCGGCGGGCGCCGCGCTGGATGCAGCAGTCGGGCCTCGAATGGCTGTTCCGCTTCATGCAGGAACCACGGCGCCTGTTCCGCCGTTATTTTATCGACGACATGGCGTTCATCTGGCTGTTGATCAAGGAAGCGGCACGGCGCTAGTGCCGGTGCCGGTGCCGGTGCTGGTGCTGGTGCCGGTGCTAGTACCGGTACGCGTGTGCCGCAGCCTGTTTTTATTCTATTTTGATTATTTTTTTAGGCGAACACGACAATGAATATTCTGGTTACTGGCGGCATGGGCTACATCGGCTCGCATACCTGCGTCGAATTGCTGAACGCAGGCCACCAGGTGGTCATCCTCGACAACCTGAGCAACAGCGACCCTGGCGTGCAGCGGCGTATCGAGCAGATCGCCGGCAAGCCGGTGGCGTTCGTCGAAGCGGACATCCGCGACCGCGACGCCGTCGAAGCGGCGTTCACGGCGCACAAGATCGACGCGGTGATCCACTTTGCCGGCCTGAAGGCGGTCGGCGAATCGGTGCAGCAGCCGCTGCGCTACTACGACAACAACGTCACCGGCAGCATCGTGCTGTTCGAAACGATGGCCAAGTTCGGCGTCAAGACGCTCGTGTTCAGCTCGTCGGCGACGGTGTACGGCGACCCGGCCTCGGTGCCGATCACCGAGGATTTCCCGTTATCGGCCACCAATGCCTACGGCCGCAGCAAGCTGATGATCGAGGAAATGCTGCGCGACGTCGCCGTCGCCGATCCGGGCTGGCGCATCGCCTTGCTGCGCTACTTCAATCCGGCCGGCGCCCATGAGAGCGGACTGATCGGCGAAACCCCGAGCGGCATCCCGAACAACCTGTTGCCCTACATCGCACAGGTCGCTGCCGGCCAGCGCGTGCAATTGTCGGTCTACGGCGGCGACTGGCCGACCCCTGACGGCACCGGCATGCGCGACTACATCCACGTCGTCGACCTGGCGCTCGGTCATGTCAAGACGCTCGACAGGCTGGCGACGTCGCCGGGGGTGCTTACCTACAATCTGGGTACCGGGCGCGGCAACAGCGTGCTCGAGATGGTGCGCGCTTTCGAGCAGGCCAGCGGCAAGACGATCGCCTGCCAGGTGGTGGCGCGCCGCCCCGGCGACATCGCCAAGTGCTATGCCGACCCGGCCCGGGCGCGCACCGAACTGGGCTGGACCGCCACGCGCGACATTGCGCAAATGTGCGCAGATTCCTGGCGCTATCAAACCATGCAGGCAATGCCGACGTAACGGAGGACGACCCCATGAAAGCGATGATTCTGGCGGCAGGCAAGGGCACCCGGGTGCGGCCGTTGACGTACGATTTACCGAAACCGATGATCCCGCTGCTGGGCAAGCCGGTGATGGCTTACCTGGTCGAGCACCTGGCCAAGTTCGGCGTGACCGACATCATGGTCAACGTCAGCTACCTGCACGAGAAAATCGAAGAGTATTTCGGCGAAGGCCACCAGTTCGGCGTGCAGATCGGCTACTCGTTCGAAGGCTACACCAAGGATGACGGCGAAGTGGTGCCGATGCCGATCGGTTCGGCCGGCGGCATGAAGAAAATCCAGGAATTCGGCGGCTTTTTCGACCAGACCACGATCGTGCTGTGCGGCGATGCGCTGATCGACCTGGACTTGAAGTCGGCGCTGTTCGAGCACCGCCGCAAGGGTGCGATGGCCTCGGTGGTTACCCGCGAAGTGCCGTGGGATAAAGTGTCGAGCTACGGCGTGGTGGTGGCCGACGACGCCGGCCGCATCACCGCGTTCCAGGAAAAGCCGAGCGAGCAAGAAGCGCGCTCGAACTTCATCAGCACCGGCATCTACATTTTCGAGCCTGAAGTGCTCGACCTGATTCCGTCCGGCGTGTCGTTCGACATCGGTTCCGAGCTGTTCCCGCTGCTGGTCGAGCGCGGCCTGCCGTTCTACGCCCAGCGCCGCCCGTTCAACTGGCTCGATATCGGCAGCGTGTCCGACTACTGGGAAGTGTTGCAGACGGTGCTGACGGGCGATGTCGCCAACATGGACGTGCCCGGCACACGGATCGAAGACGGTCTGTGGGTCGGCCTCAACACCCATATCGACTGGAACGGCACCACCATCGAGGGACCGGTGTACATCGGCTCCGGCAGCCGCATCGAGGCCGGCGTGCGCATCGTCGGGCCGACCTGGATCGGTCACGGCAGCCACATCTGCGCAGGCGCGGAACTGGTGCGCTGCGTGTTGTTCGAATATACTCGTGTGCTCGCTGACGTCAGTTTGCACGAAATGATCGTGTTCAAGGATTACAGCGTCGACCGCCAGGGCGAAATGCGCCATGTTTCCGAATATTCGTCCGAAGAATGGGTCAATGCGCGTGACCGCCGCAACCACCGGCGCACGCAAGCGGAGCCAATACCAAGCAAACCATGAAAAGAGCGACCATGAAAATCTATCCAGTCATCCTGTCCGGCGGCGCCGGCACGCGCCTGTGGCCGCTGTCACGCGCGGTGCTGCCCAAACAATTGCTGCCGCTGGTGACGGACAAGACGATGCTGCAGGAAACGGCGCTGCGGGTGGCCGACTGGCCTGAGCTGATGGCGCCGGTGGTGGTGTGCGGCAACGAGCACCGCTTCCTGGTCGCCGAGCAACTGCGCGAGATCGGCGTCGCCCCGCTCGGCATTCTGCTCGAGCCGAGCGGACGCAACACGGCGCCGGCAGTGGCCGCGGCGGCCCATTTCCTGGCCGCCATCGATCCCGGCGCGGTCATGCTGGTACTGCCGGCCGACCACGTCATCGACCGGCCCGACATGTTCGCCGCCGCCGTCAGACGCGCCGCCGACATGGTCGAGGAGGGTGCGCTGGTCACCTTCGGCATCGTGCCGACCGGGCCCGAAACCGGTTACGGCTACATCCGCCGCGGCGCCGCGGTCGAACGCCCGGACGGCTGCTACCGGGTCGAGCGCTTCGTCGAAAAACCGGACCGCGCCACGGCCCAGGATTTTCTGCGCGACGGCGGCTATTACTGGAACAGCGGCATGTTCCTGTTCCGCGCCGAGCGCTTCCTGGCCGAACTGACCCGCTTGTGCCCGGACATTGCGAGCGCCACGGAAGCGGCGGTGCGCCTCGGCTACAGCGACCTTGATTTTTGCCGCCTGCACGAAGACTCGTTCAACGCCTGCCCGTCCGACTCGATCGATTATGCGGTGATGGAGCATACCGAGCGCGCCGTGGTGGTGCCGGCCGACATCGGCTGGAGCGACGTCGGCTCCTGGTCGGCGCTGTGGGAAGTGCAGCAGCGCGACGCCAACGGCAACAGCCATCGCGGCGACGTCTACCTCGATGGCGTGTCCAATTCGCTGGTGCGCGCCGAAAGCCGCATCGTCGCCGTGATCGGCGTGCAGGACCTCGTCATCGTCGAAACGCGCGACGCCGTACTGATCGCCCACAAGGATCAGGTGCAGCGGGTCAAGCAGGTCGTCGAGCACCTGAAGTCGAAAGCGCGCACCGAGCACCTGTACCACACCAAGGTTTACCGGCCGTGGGGCCACTATGAAGGCATCGACGCCGGCGACCGTTTCCAGGTCAAGCGCATCACCGTCAAGCCGGGCGAAAAACTGTCGCTGCAGATGCACCATCACCGCGCCGAGCACTGGGTCGTGGTCAGCGGCACCGCCCGCGTGACGTGCGGCGAGACGGTCAGGCTGCTATCCGAAAACGAGTCGACTTACATCCCGATCGGCATGAACCACCGGCTGGAAAACCCCGGCAAGCTGCCGCTGCACATCATCGAAGTGCAGTCCGGCAGCTACCTGGGCGAAGACGATATCGTGCGCTTCGAGGATATTTACCAGCGCGCCTGATGACGCGTCACGTTATACGGAAAAAGAGGCGCAAGCCTCTTTTTTTCGCTTGCGAAAAGCGTTTTGCGCAAAAATAATATTAGTCAAAAACACACCAACATTGTGGACATTGAACCGAACGGATCACTGCTTTGTCATCCTGTTGTCATGTGCCGGCTCTAGACTTGAGTTGGCTAATAGTGAATGCATTGGCGGGCTGCCAAACACCGGCATCACGGTCAATCCAGGCAGCGCTTTCGCCACCGCCAGCGCAGTGCCGGAACCGTCCGAGATGCTGATGATGACGACCGGGCTGGGTTTGGTCGGCTTCATGCTGCGCCGCCGCAAGGCAGTGCCTGCCCGGGTGTTCTAGCGCAGCGCGACGGCAGCGCCGGGTGCAGCCTCGTTGGCCGCCATTGCCGGTTCGCCGGCTTGCACCGCCCCGGCGACCTGCACCGGCTCGGCAGCCTGCATCGGCTCGGCAGCCTGCACCGCCCCGGCGGCTTGCATCGGCTCGGCGGGTTGCACCGACTCGGCGGCCGGCAGCGGCTCGGCCGGCGCCACGGCGATGGCGCTGGCACGGAACTGCTCGGCCAGGCCATCGACCACGCGCGCCCGGTTGCAGCCTTCCGCTTCGCAGTCCGCCACTGGCGCGCTGAGGGGCGCCATCGGCGCGGCCAGGCTGGCCTGGTCCGCAGCAGGGTGGCTGACGCCGCCGCCGCAGGCAGTCAGCAAAACGACCATGGCGCCGGCAAACAGGGGTTGGAGGTGAAAAATTTTCATCTGGTGAAGTGAGTTGATCTGTGATGCAAACCATTGTATGAGAGCGCTTTCCTCAAGGCAATAGATAAATGTTGACTTTGATGTTTTCGAGATATTAAACAAGCAATAGCGTCACGTTGCCAGACGATCTGTAATAATGCAGAAATATTGTTAAGCAGGAGAATCTGCGCAACGACATGCTGTCCATGTGTGCTTTTGAAACCAACTTCAACGCGACGTGTCAGGCCGCGCGCTGCACCTTGCGCCCGCGCGGGAGCGGCAGCCTGCCGGACGATCCCGTTTGATCCTGTTTGATCCTGTTTTACTTCCCGTTTGATCCCGTTTGTTTTCACTTGATCCGCCTGAGTCCGGCCACGCCAGGCAGCGCGCACGTTCACAGCGGAAATTCATTTCTAATTTCCACCTACTCCTTGGATTTGATCGCACCCCTTGCAAAAAGATAAATTTGGCAAGGTAACTTGCGCTGTGGTAGCCTTTTAGGCAAATTTGCCAAATTGCATCGCTTGCACATCTGCGGCATTGTTGTTTATCCAGCATAATGATTGAGAGGCGGCGAATGGCTGAGCGATATTTTCGGCACGACATCACACTTCCACGCACCCGGCGTGGTTTCACGCTGCTCGAACTGCTGGTCGTGATCGTCATCATCGGCCTGCTTGCGGCGTATGTCGGCCCCAAATATTTTTCGCAGCTGGGCAAATCGGAAGTGACGATTACCAAGGCCCAGATCGGCGCGTTCGAAAAGTCGCTCGACACCTACCGGCTCGACGTCGGCCGCTACCCGACGACCGAAGAAGGGCTGGCCGCGCTGCTGGCGGCGCCGGCCAGCGGCGCGGCCAAATGGAACGGCCCATACCTGAAAAAAGCGGTGCCGCCCGATCCGTGGGGCCATCCGTTCCAGTACCGCTCGCCCGGTGCGAAGAGCGAATTCGAGATCGTTTCGCTGGGCCGCGACGGCCAGCCCGGCGGCAGCGGCGAAGACGCCGACATCAGCAACTAGCCGGGACGGTCGAACATGCAGTACGAGGTGCGCGCCCTGTCGCCCGATGCCGTCGTTGAACAGCTGAGCATTGACGCGCTCGACGAGGCCGACGCCCGCCGCCAGGTCGAATCGCGCGGCCTGTTCGTCGCCGCCATCCGGCGCCGCGGCGGCGCGCGCGCCAGCGGCGGCATCTCGCTGGTACTGTTCAGCCAGGAACTGCTGGCGCTGCTCTCGGCCGGTCTTGGCGTGGTCGAAGCGCTCGAAGCGCTGCTCGAAAAGGAAGCCAGTCCGGTGCTGGCCAACGTGCTGGCGCGCCTGCTCGCCGGCCTGCGCGAAGGCAAGCGCTTTTCCAGCGTGCTGGCCGAGCAGGGCGAGCGCTTTCCGCCGCTCTACATCGGCATTGTCAAGGCGGCCGAAGGCACCAGCGACCTGCCGCGCTCGCTGTCGCGCTACATCGACTACCAGCAGCGCATCGACGCGGTGCGCTCGAAGGTCATCAGCGCGGCGATCTACCCGATGATCCTGCTGGTCGTCGGCGGCGCCGTCAGCGCGTTCCTGATCACCTACGTGGTGCCGCGCTTTGCCGAGGTCTACCAGGGCGCCGGGCGCAACCTGCCGTTCATGTCGCGCCTGCTGCTGTCGTGGGGCCAGTTCGCCGCCAGCCACACAGGCTATCTGCTGGCCGGCGCCTGCGCGCTGGCCGCGCTGCTGGTATATATGGCCCGCCGCCTGATGGCCGGTGGCGGCGTCATCGGCCTGCTGGCGCGCCTGCCCGGCATCGGCGCACGGGTGCGCATCTACGAACTGTCCAGGCTGTACCTGACGCTCGGCATGCTCACCGAAGGCGGCATTCCGATCGTGCAGGCGATCGACACCGTGCGCTCGATGGTGTCGCCGGCGGTGCAGGGGAAGTTGCAGAACGCCAGGCTGGCGGTCGAATCGGGCTTGCCGCTGTCCGCCGCCTTCGCCGCCAACGGCCTGACCACGCCGATCTCGCTGCGCATGCTGCGCGTCGGCGAGCGCACCGGCGACATGGGGCCGATGCTGACCCAGTCGGCGGCTTTTTACGACGACGAAATCAGCCGCTGGATCGACCGCTTTACGCGCACCTTCGAGCCGCTGCTGATGGCCGCCATCGGGCTGGTGGTGGGCGCCATCGTGGTGCTGCTGTACATGCCGATCTTCGACCTTGCCGGAGACATGTCGTGACGGCGCAGCCGCAGCCGCAGCCGGTTCCGGCGCTGGTGCTCGAACCCGCGCTGCTGGCGCGCGCGCGCAGCGCGCAGTCGCAGCGTTCGCCGGTCGACGAAATCGAAGCGGCGACCGGCTTTGATCCGCGCCTGATCGTGCGCGCGCTGGCCGCGCCGTTCGGCCTGGCCGTGCTCGAGACGGCCGACATGCTGGCGTTCACGCCGGCGTTCGACCTGCTGCCGCTGTCGCAGGCGCTGGCGCGCCGCTGCGTGCTGCTGCGCAGCGCTTCGCAACAGCTGATCGGCGTGGTGGCCGACCCGTTCGACCTTGACCTGCAGACTTGGCTGGGGGCGCGCGCGCAGGCGACGCCGCGCCAGCCGCTGCACACCCGTCTCGCGCTGGCCTCCGACATCCAGGCCTACCTCGGCAAGCACGAGGAGTCGGCGCGCGCGGTCGACAGCCTGGTGCCCGGCGTGCCGGATGCCCGGCGCGACAACAAGGCCGCCGCGGTGCTGTCGTTCGCCTCGGTGTCGGCAGCTGCCAGCCCGGCGGTGCGGCTGGTCAATTCGACCCTGTACGACGCCTTGAAAGCGGGCGCCTCCGACATCCACCTGGAAAGCACCGCTTGCGGCCTGGCCGTCAAGTACCGCATCGACGGCGTGCTCGATCACGCCACGGCGGTGAGCGGCATCGAACTGGCCGAGCAGGTCGTCTCGCGCATCAAGGTGCTGGCCGAACTCGACATCTCGGAACGCCGCGTGCCGCAGGACGGCAGTTTCCGGGTCGAGTCGGGCGGGCGCGAGATCGACCTGCGGGTGTCGATCATGCCGAGCATCCACGGCGAAGACGCGGTCATCCGCATCCTTGACAAGCGCGCCATGATCGAAGCCTACGGCGCCTTGACCCTCGAGGCGCTCGGTTTTGACGCCGAATCGCTGGTGTCGCTGCGCCGCCTGGCGCAGCAAGCGTACGGCATGCTGCTGGTAACCGGCCCGACCGGCTCCGGCAAGACCACCACGCTGTACGCGGCGCTGACCGAAATCAACAACGGGCGCGAGAAAATCATCACCATCGAAGACCCGGTCGAGTACCAGTTGCCCGGCATTTTGCAAATCCCGGTCAACGAAAAGAAGGGGCTGACGTTTGCCAAGGGCCTGCGCTCGATTTTGCGGCACGACCCGGACAAGATCATGGTGGGCGAAATCCGCGACCGCGAAACGGCCGAAATTGCCGTGCAGTCGGCCCTGACCGGCCACCTCGTGCTCACCACCGTGCACGCCAATAACGTCTTCGACGTGTTCGGCCGCTTCACCCACATGGGCATCGATCCGTATGCGTTTGTGTCGGCGCTCAACGGCATCTGGGCCCAGCGCCTGGTGCGCACCAACTGCCCGCACTGCGCTTGCGCCTACCGTCCCGACGACGCCGAACTGGCCGCGGTGAACCTGGCGCGCGCCGACGTCGACGACTACCTGTTCATGCAGGGCAAGGGCTGCGGCGACTGCCGCGGCACCGGCTACAAGGGCCGCCGCTCGATTGCCGAAATCCTCACCCTGAACGACGAGATCCGCGAGCTGATCGTCGACAAGCAACCGATCCGGAGCATCAAGGCGGCGGCCTACGCCAACGGCACCCGCAGCCTGCGCCTGGCCGCGCTCGAACTGGTCAGGCGCGGCGCCACCACGTTGACGGAAATTCGCCGGGTGACCTTGCATGCGTAGGCGCTTCGGACAGCGCTTGCGGCTGGGTGTCGCCGCAAGCGCGCTGGCGCTGGTGCAAACGAGCCGCTGGGGCGGGCCGGCGCAGCTGGTCGGCGAGCAGTCGTATGCGGATGGCGGCACCTTGCGCGAGGCGCTGGCGGCGTTGCTCGGCGCCGGGTACGGCGGCTGGCCGTTGACGATCGTGCTGTCCGACGAACTGGTGCGGCTGTGGCAGGTGACGCCGTTTGCGCAAACCACCTGCCTGGCCGACCTCGAAGCGGCCGCCGCGCTGCGCTTCCAGCGGCTGTATGGCGAGCCGGCGGCCGACTGGATCGTGCGCGCCGGCTGGGACGCGCGGCGGCCGTTTCTCGCCGCGGCGATGCCGCGCACCTTGCTCGCCGCGCTCGAACAGGGCGCCGCCGTTCACCACCTCAAGCTGGTCGAGATCGTGCCGCAATTTGTCGCGCTGCTGAACCGCTGCGCCAGCGCGCTGGGGCCGGGAGCCTGGTTCGGCACCGTGCACGACAACGTGCTGACCCTGGGCGCGACTGATCCGGGCGATGCCGCAGCCCTGGTGGCGGTGCGCGCGCAAGCGCTGCCCGCAGCGGCAAGCGCCGGCTGGCTGGCCGAACACCTGGCGCGCGAAGCGCTGCGCCTGAACCTGGCCGCACCAAGCCGCCTGCAACTGTGGGGCGCGGTGCCGCCGGCGTGGCTCGGCGCCGGCGTTGGCGTTGGCGTTACCACCGCCACCACCACCGTGGTGACGACCAGGCCCGGTGTGGCCGGCGCCGTTGGCTGGACAGCGGCCGCCGTGCTGGCCGCCAGCGGGAGCGCCGCATGAAGCGCGTGCGCATCGATTTCGCCGCGCCAGGCCTGGCGCGCACGGTCCATCGCACCGGGCCGCTGGGCTGGAGCCTGGCGCTGCTGGCCGTGCTGCTGTGCGCGCTCGCAGTCGCCACCGGCTGGCAGATGCTGACGCGTCAGCGCGAGCTCGATGCCCGGCTCGCGCTGGCGCGCAGGTACGCCGGCGCGCCCGAAATTGTCACCGCTGCCGCAGCTCCGCCGCCGCAGATCGGCGAAGTGCAGGCGCAAGCGGTCAACGCCGCGGTCCGGCAACTGAACCTGCCGTGGCGCGCGCTGCACGACGCCGTCGAGCAAGCCACGCCGAAGACCATTGCCCTCATCGCGCTTGAGCCGGATCCGCGCCGGCGCAGCATCAGGATCACCGCCGAGGCGAAGAGCAGCGACGACATGATTGCCTACGTCGAGCAGCTCAAGCAGCAGGCGCTGTTCGGCGCCGGTACTGTGACACTGCTGCGCCACGAGACAGACGAACTCGATCCGAACCGGCCGCTGCGCTTCCAGCTTGAGGCCCAGTGGGAGGCGCCTTGAACGGCCAGGCTGTGGCGTCAGCGATGTGGCTTGTCCTGTTGCGCCTGCGGCTGGCGTTGTCAAGAATCGGTGCGGTCGCCGTCGGCGCCGGTGTGCTGTGCCTGGCCGGCGCGCTGGCACTGGCCTGGCTGCTGCCGGAGCGCGCCTTGCAAGGCGCGCGCGGCGTTGTCGCGCTCAGCCTGGCGGCGATGCCGCCGGCGGCCGCCGCCGCGCCGCTGGCGCCAGGCCCGAATGCCAACTTGGCGTTGTTCTACGACATCCTCGGCGAACGCCGTCATGCCGAGCGGCAGGTCAAGACCTTGTTTGCGCTGGCCGCAAAGAGCGGCCTGGTGCTGAGCCAAGGCGAGTACAAGAGCGGATTCGAGCAGAACGGCCGCTTCCATACTTACCAGGTCAGCCTGCCGGTCAGGGGCAGCTACGCCGCGATCTGGGCGTTTGGCATGCTGGCGCTGCGGGCGATGCCGTTCGCCTCGCTCGACGAGATCAGCTTTCGCCGCGCCACCGTCGGCGAGCCGATGGTCGAAGCGCGGCTGCGCCTGACCTTGTATTTAGTTGACCCTTTGGCTGACCCCTTGGCCGGGGCGGCGCCATGATGGCGCGCCACCTGCTGATGGGCGCTGCGCTGCTGGTGGCCGCCGGCTTCGCGCTGTTTGGCGACAACAGCCCGAACGGCGCCGTGGTGGCGCCGGCGCCGCGTGCCAATGCCGTCATCCCCGCGCGCGCCGCCCCCACGGCGGCCACCAGCGCCGCTGCGCGGCCGGCCGCCGTAACGATCCTGCGGCTGGAAGAGCGCGCCGCGCTGGTCGGCATGGGCGGGTCCGGCGCCGCCGCCTTCGCCAGCCACGACTGGA